>Ga0209249_1002085_pt1 | contig 17154 bp, 20 predicted proteins | sample SaaInlV_200m_DNA_4_FD_184653 | JGI IMG/M metagenome (GOLD analysis project Ga0209249, IMG submission 184653) | Marine microbial communities from expanding oxygen minimum zones in the Saanich Inlet - SI037_S3LV_200m_DNA (SPAdes) (version 2) | ecosystem: Environmental > Aquatic > Marine >...
GGCTTCCAGTGCAACTTTGAATTTGAATTGACTGCTGTGCTTTTTTCGTCTTTTTGTCACTGAAAAACCTCCACAAGTTTCAGATATTCTATCTTAGCCTGTGGTCTAGTTTTTGGGGGTCATTATAAACTGTAGGTTTCATCTACTACCTCTATAAGCTTTTTATCGTCTATCGCTATTGCTAATCCACGCAATTACGCATCAAAAGCAGAGTGCTCAGAAAATTTACTGGCCAAAACTTCAAGATTATCAGCACATCCATCACTTCCTAAAGTAAGTATGTGGATATGTGAGCGATGAACATTTATCACTGTATCTCGTGCTCGATATAATAACTGAATAGATTGATCTAATTCAATATTTAGCCGATGAATTTTTTCGTCAAGTTGTTTTGTCACTCGTATTTGGAGAACACCCCAAATTCCAATAATCATGACCACAATTAAATTCAGGACACTGAGTAGCTCTGGCATAAATCCTCCTAATACTTACTTACTCGACATCGAATTGCTGCAGACATTTAATAAAAGTAACAAAATATCTAAATTGGTGTCCCCTAAAATCCCTCCGCCACATACTCCCCCCACACCTCACGCAGGATATTCGCAATTTCCCCTAAAGTCATATCATGCTCAACCGCCTCAATAAAGAGCGGCATCAAATTCTCTGTGCCTTTTGCCGCACTTTCTATCCTCACGCGCAACTCAGCCACTTTTTTCTCATCTCTGTTCTCTCTTAGCTCTGCCAACTTTGCTCGCTGGGAGAGTTCAATCGTTGGGTCAACGGCAAGGCGTTCGAGGGTCATTTCTTCGTCTACTTGGAATTTGTTTACACCGACGACGATCTCTTCTTCGCGCTCAATCGCTTTTTGGGCATCGTAGGCGGCGTTTTGGATTTCACGCTGCATATAGCCACCCTCAATTGAATTCAGCGCACCGCCCATTTCATCGATTTTGGATATATATTCTTCGGCGCGTTTTTCGATTTCGTCTGTCAGATGCTCAATCAGGTACGATCCTGCCAGCGGATCAACAGAATCTGCTACGCCAGATTCGTGGGCGATGATTTGCTGTGTCCGCAAGGCAACGCGCACCGATTTCTCGGTCGGGAGCCAGAGGGCTTCGTCCATGGAGTTGGTATGCAAGGATTGTGTCCCGCCGAAGACGGCCGCCAACGCTTGAATGGTCACACGCGCTACATTATTTTCGGGTTGTTGGGCGGTCAGGGTTGAGCCAGCGGTTTGGGTATGGAATCGCAGCCGCCACGATTTGGGGTCTTTTGCGCCAAATCGCTCTTTCATCGTGCGCGCCCACAATCGGCGGGCGGCGCGGTATTTGGCAATTTCTTCGAGCAAATTATTATGCGCGTTGAAGAAAAACGAGAGTTGCGGGGCAAATTTATCCACGTCCAAGCCCGCGTCAATCGCTGCCTGCACATAGGCGATTCCGTTTGCGAGCGTAAAGGCCATCTCTTGCACCGCAGTCGAGCCAGCTTCACGGATATGATACCCCGAAATGCTGATCGTATTCCAGCGTGGCACTTCGGCTTGGCAATATTGAAAAATATCCGTTATCAGGCGCATCGAAGGCGTGGGCGGGTAAATATAGGTTCCGCGTGCAACATATTCTTTGAGAATATCATTTTGGATCGTGCCGCGCAGCTTGCTCACATCCGCGCCTTGTTTTTTTGCAACGGCGATATACATGGCGAGCAAAATCGCGGCAGGCGCGTTGATGGTCATCGAAGTGGAAACTTTTTCAAGCGGAATCTCGTAGAAGAGTTGAGCCATATCTTTGAGAGACGAGATGGATACCCCGACTTTCCCCACCTCCCCAGCCGCGAGCGGATCGTCAGCATCGTACCCGATTTGAGTCGGGAGATCGAACGCGACAGATAAGCCTGTTTGCCCTTGATCGAGCAGATACCGGTACCGAGCATTGGATTCTTCGGCGGAGGCGTAACCAGCGTATTGCCGCATCGTCCAGAAGCGTCCCCTATACATTGTCGGCTGAACACCGCGCGTAAATGGGTATTCGCCCGGGAACCCCTGAGATGTATCCATAGCGGAAGCAAGTTCCGGGTCAAGAGCGAGGCGAGGCACTTCAATCCCGGAAGAGGTTTTAAATTCATCTTTCCGTTCTTTAAATTTATTAAGTGCAGGATTGAGGGTTTCTTCTTCCCAACGTTTCTTTTCATCTTGAATAGTCATTTTCTCACCGTGATTTAAAGATTTCTATCCATTATAATAGAAAGCAATAGAAATAAGAATTTGAATGAAGGAGCTATATATGAAGGTGATCGCAAATATTGCAGCAGCGATTTTGATTTTTTTCGGCGTGATGTTCATTTGGGGGGCTTTTGGCTCCAACCCGCAACCTGCGTGGATTTGCGTGGGCGGCGTGAGCGTGGCGATTGGTTTTGGCCTGATCTGGTTCGCGCAAAGAAAACCTAAAGCTGCGCCGGGGGAAGAAAGTGTATCGGTAAATATTGATTTGCCGGGTGAGATCAGCCTTGAAACATTAACTTGCAATTCCTGTGGCGGAACACTGACCAGCAAAAATATCGAACTACAAGCTGGCGCTCCGATGGTAGTTTGCCCTTATTGCGACACGACTTATCAGATAAACGAAGAACCGAAGTGGTAGAAGGTTTAAGGTTCAAAGTTGAAGGTTCAAGGTTAAAAACCTTAAATTTTCAACCTTGAACTTGCAACTCAAAAAGGATTTTCATGAAACAACGTTTGTTTGCTTTTTTTATTGTTTTTGTGCTTGTTTTTAGCTTAACGACCAGCGTATTCGCACAATCATATTCCCTTGAATTGACCCAAGAAACTGTTCACGTCTACTGGAATACTGATGGGACAATGTCTTTGGAGTACTCCCTTCTCTTTAAAAACAACCCCGATGCTCTTGCAATTGAGTTTGTGGATGTAGTGCTTCCTGATAATAACTATATTATTAGCGAGGTGTCTGCTGAAATTGATGGTCATGCTCTGAGCGTTGAAGAGAAGTATCAGGGCAAGGGACCAGGTGTAGCGGTTGACTTAGGGGAATATCCTATTCTTGCTGGTGAAAGTGGTCTTGTTCAGATATCTATCGGGCTTATTGAAAATGTACTAAATCCCGATGCGGATGCGAACTATGTCAGTGCGATTTTCAACACAACCTGGTACGGTAGTCAATATATAACAGGGGATACCGATTTGACAGTTATTTTCCATTTGCCTTCTGGCATCCCAGCCAAAGAGATACGCACTCACGCTCCCAGCGATGACTGGAGTGGCAATAGCGAACCAGAAAGCGCTATAGATGAAGCAGGACGCCTCACCTATACTTGGCATGATGAAAAAGCAAACGGATTTACTCAATATGCTTTTGGGGTATCTTTTCCAAACAGCTATGTTCCCGCTTCTGCTATAGTCGAGCCTGCCTCAGCGAAAGTTACTGCATTTTCTCTCAGCCCAATCATTTATATCCCTGTTTTGGTGTTTTTCGTGATCATTGGATCGGCTTGGTTAATACAGCGTAGGACGAGCACTAATCCCGACGAGAGTTAGTCGTGATAGACAATTGACTTCTTGCAAAAACTAGTAATTTGACAGTTTGTTAAAAAGAGTGTTTATTGGTTTCGATACGCTCATCTAAAAGCATTCGGAGCTACTCAACCATCTTCAAAAACAAAAGTGTCATGTGGTTAGAGCAAAAATTTATTTTTATCATTGTTATCGCCGCCAAAAACAGCGGCGAAGAAAATTCCAGAGTTAGATAGCTTTGTAGATCGCAATTCAAAGAAGGAGTACCCCATGAAACGTAAACTCTTTATTCTTGCCTTAGCCTTTGCGCTTATTTTTAGTCTAACATCCAGTGCGTTTGCCCAATCTTATTCTTTTGAATTGGAAAAAGAAGAGGTGCATGTCTATTGGAACGATGACGGCACAATGTCTTTGGATTACGTCTTTGTTTTCAACAATAACGCTGGTGCACACGCGATTGATTTTGTAGATGTGGGGCTGCCCAGCAGCTATCGCTTCAGTTCAATCGTTGCCGACGTGAACGGAAACACTGTGAGCATTGATTCTGATTATCAGGGCAACGGCACAGGTGTGGCAGTCGCTTTAGGGAGTCACGCTATCCCTGCCGGAGCAAGCGGTCGCGTTCATGTTTATGTCGGCTATATTGATCGCGTTTTATACACCGATGATGACGATGAAAGCTACGCCAGCGCGGTTTTTGGCACAACTTATTTTGGTAGTCAATATGTTACAGGCTCCACCGACCTGACAGTTTCGCTGCATCTGCCGCCAGGCATTCAACCTGATGAGTCGCGCTATCATCTCCCTAATAATTGGGGCGGTGCAGAAGAACCAGAAGCATCCATGGGGTCATCTGAGCGTGTTACCTATACATGGCACGACCCCAACGCCAATGGTCATACCCAATATAAATTTGGTGCATCCTTCCCGAAGAGCTATGTGCCAGAATCAGCCATTGTCACCGCACCTGTTATTGACACATCGGGAATTGATGAAGATGCCATCATTACAATTCTGATGTTCTGTTGCTTTGGATTTTTCTTCCTCGGTATTCCAATTCTCTCCGCTGTTCAACAACGCAAACGTAAAATGAAATATTTGCCGCCCAAGATCGCCATTGAAGGACATGGTATCAAACGCGGGTTAACCGCAGTCGAATCGGCAATCCTGATGCAGGAGCCACTGGACAAAGTGATGACAATGATACTCTTTGGCGTAATCAAAAAGGATGCTGCCGAAGTCACCAAACGTGAGCCGCTCAGGCTAAAAGTCGCTTCGCCGCTGCCAGAAAAATTGCATAAATATGAAAAAGAATTTCTTGAAGCCTTCGCAGATGGCAAAAACAATCGCGCCAATCAACGCAAAAAAATGCAAAAGGTAACCATCAGTCTGGTCAAGACCGTTGAGAAAAAGATGAAAGGCTTCAGTCGCAGAGAAACGCTTGCCTATTATAAAAACATCATGGAGCGTGCCTGGAAACAAATCGAAAATGCGGGTACGCCTGAAATCAAAAGCCAGATGTACGATGAAGCCCTCGAATGGACAATGCTGGATGAGGATTTCGACAACCGCACACGGGATGTCTTTCATCGTGGTCCCGTTTTTGTACCAATGTGGTGGGGGCGATACGATCCCTCGTACAGTAGGCCTGCTACCGCCGCATCTAAACCTTTCGGCACCCCATCATCATCCGCGCCAGGCAAAAGCTTGGCATCCTCTATGCCCCAACTCCCGGGGTCAGATTTTGCTGCATCAATGGTGACAGGCGTACAAGGCTTCTCAGAGAAGGTTGTCGGCAACCTGAACGATTTCACCAATAATGTCACAAAAAAAACCAACCCTGTGCCCGTCTCCAAATCCAGTGGACGCAGCAGTGGTGGCAGCGGGTGCGCCTGTGCCTGTGCCTGTGCCGGTTGCGCCTGTGCCTGTGCGGGTGGAGGTAGATAGTTAGAAGTTTAAAAGTTGGAATGTTTGAATATTGAAAACACAATTTATAGGTATTACGAAAAATGATTGAAACGCTAACTAAAAACAAAATCACAAAATGGTTGAACATTAAACCTTCAACCTTTGACCCTAAACCCGGTCTCTTCCACTATCGCCACGAAAATGGTGACGAGAAATCGCGCATCCATCTGCGTCTTGACCCAGATGGGCACGGGACTCTGATCGTCAACGCAAATCAGGTCATGCACCTGAACCCGACAGCGGCATTAATGGCGTATTTGGTGCTTGAGAAAAAAAGTGAGAAAGAAATCATCAAAATAGTACGTAAAGCGTATTCTGTAACGAAAGAGGAAGTGCTTACAGACCTGCAAACCTTAAACTTTCAACTTGATCAACTCATTCGTCCCGATGGCGCTTGCCCTGTTCACGAGTTAGAACTAGAAATAAATATGCCTTTCAGTGCGCGCCCAACTGCGCCCTACCGCATGGATTTGGCACTCACCTACAAATGTAATAACGATTGCGCCCACTGCTACAACGCCCGTGAGCGGACTTTCCCCAGCCTAAGCGTGAGTGAATGGAAAATAATTCTCGATAAAACCTGGGAGCTGGGAATCCCTCACGTCGTATTTACGGGCGGTGAGCCAACACTGATGGAGTTTTTGCCAGAGTTAATTGCCCACGCTGAAGAAAATGGTCAGATAACGGGATTAAACACAAATGCACGAAGATTGGCAGATAAAAACTATCTCGACAAACTGGTGTCTGCTGGCTTAGACCACGTTCAAATCACGGTCGAATCGGACGACTCTAAAATCCATGATGAAATGGTCGGTGCAAAAGCGCATCGGCAAACTATCCAAGGTTTGCAGAATGCGCTCGCTAGTCCGCTTTATGTGATGACGAATACGACCATGTTGCAAGATAATGTTCAGACCATCCCCGCGACGCTGGATTTCCTGGCGGAGTTGGGCGTGCCCACCATCGGATTAAATGCCCTGATCTATTCCGGGCACGGCACAACAGTTGGGACAGGGCTGCCCGAAAACGAGTTGGCACCGCTACTTGAAATGGCGCAATTAAAAACACAAATGCGTGGACAAAAACTGATTTGGTATACGCCCACCCAATACTGCAATTTTGACCCGATGAAGCTCGATTTGGGCATCAAAGGTTGCACGGCTGCGCTCTATAATATGTGCGTTGAGCCAGACGGCGCGGTACTGCCCTGCCAATCCTATTACACGCCGGTTGGCAATCTTTTGACCGATAGTTGGGATTCGATCTGGAACCACAGCCTTTCGACGCAATTGCGTGAACGACAAAACCTGCCAGAAAAATGCGGTGGCTGTGATTTGCTTGCCGAATGTGGCGGCGGTTGCCCATTACAGTTTGAAGAAGAGAACTTTGTAAAGCTGGATTTGTTAGAATTTTCGTAAAAATATCCACAAACAGCGCAGGTTTTTTAAAGATTTCTTAAAATCTGCCTAAGCTGTAGATAAAAAGGAAATGTTATGATTTTTCTCTATCTATTCATCGCATATTGGGTCGTGCTACTGACCTTCATTATCGTCAATCTCGTAAAAGCCAATCCGCAACGAACATTGGCAAAAGACCAGAATAAATTGCGTGGTACAGGCATTAGCTTTGAAGAGAAGAGCGATACAGAACACTATTTCATTTTACACGCCGTCGAAGATGGGATTGAGCGGATTACCTACACACCCAAAATCCGCAAACATGAAGCACCGATCTTGATGTTGCATGGCATGTGGCACGGAGCATGGTGTTGGGAACCTTGGCAGAAATACTTTGCAGAAAATGGCTGGGAAGTAATCACTTTTAGCCTACCTGGGCATGGAAAATCAACCAAGCAACGAACAATTTTCCTATGTACGCTCGATTACTATCTCGCTTTTCTACGCGATGAAGTTGCCCGCCTTCCACAAAAACCAATCCTAATGGGTCACAGTATGGGTGGCGCACTTACACAGTGGTATCTCAAATATCTCGGTGACGACCTACCTGCTGCTGTGCTAGTCGCTCCGTGGGTAGCGAAAAATTCCTATGCCGATGGTGCTCCGCTTCTTATCAAACTTGACCCTATCGGTGCACTACTAACTTTCATTCGCTGGAATACAAGCAGCTACGTCCGCTCTCCAAAACGGGCAGCTCTTTTGCTCACTACTGAAGGCGCATTAGTCACCCCTGAAGATTTACATGCTCAACTGACAAACGAATCCGCGTTGGTCACGTTCCAGCACATGCCGCCACTCTGGTATCCGCCCAAAGGCCTGCACACATCTATGCTCATTCTTGCTGCTGAAAAAGATGCCGTTGTCAGCCTTAAAGGATTAAAAGCTTCAGCAGAACATTATGGTGCCGAATTACTACCTATTTCAAATTCAGGTCATAATCTGATGATGGAAGCAACTGCACCAGAAACAGTAAAGAAAATTGATAATTGGCTTAAAAAGCAAGAAATTATTTAAGATTATCCAAAGATCGCACAGTTTTTAAGGTTTTTAAAAATCTGCGGATAAAAAGGAGACCCCATGAGTATCCTCGACACCATCCAAAGCTTTTTCACCCCCGCCAAGCCCCTCCCCGCGGGCGTGCTTCATTTTCAATCACCCGAAGATGACGAAATCCCCTACCGCCTGCATCTGCGGATGCATGGCGACGGGAATAGCATTCTTGTCGTCAACGCCGCTACAATTTTGCATCTTAACCCAACAGCAACCGAATATGCCTATCATTTCATCAAAGGTACAGACGCAAACGATGCCGCAAAAACAGTTGCCAAGCGTTATCACGTTAAAAAAGACCAGGCTCTACAGGATTTCCAAAACTTCTCCGAGCGGATTGACAGCCTCGTCCACACCGAAGATTTGGATCCTATCTCCTATCTGGGATTTGAGCGCATCGCTCCCCATTCGGCTGGATTAACCGCTCCGCTGCGCTTGGATTGCGCTCTCACCTATGAACTACCCCCAAATATGAGTGCCGACGATGCGCCCACGAAACGCGTCGACCGTGAACTTGCTACCGCTGAGTGGAGATCTATTCTCGATAAAGCTTGGGCTGCGGGAATCCCCCATGTCACATTTACCGGTGGAGAACCAACCCTGCGCGATGACCTGCCTGAGTTGATTGAATACGCCGAAGCAAAAGGCATGGTCAGCGGTCTCCTCAGCGATGGGCTAAAACTTGCCGATGCAGCTTATCTCAACACCCTCCTGATGACGGGATTAGATCACTTGCTCATTATCTTGCACCCAGAGAATGAAAAATCGTGGCAGGCTCTCAAAGTGATTATGCCTGAAGACCTTTTCGTCACCGTTCACCTGACAATTACAGAAGCGAACGCGGCAGAAGTTGAAGAGACGCTGGAGAAACTGGCATCCCTTGAAGTCACGTCGCTTTCATTGACCTCCACTCCAGATCAGGATGAGACTCTTCAGCTTGCACGGGAGCAAGCCGCAAACAAGGGCGTTTCGCTAACGTGGGATCTGCCTGTCCCCTACTCAGCGCATAATCCCGTCGCGCTCGAAACCGAAGAAGAAGACATCCCAGGCGGAGCGGGAAAAGCCTGGCTCTACGTCGAACCAGATGGAGATGTGCTCCCCGCACAAGGTCGTGCAAATCAAATTCTTGGAAATTTCTTAACTGACGAATGGAGCCAAATTTGGAAAAGCCACTAAAAGCCAAAGAACGTTTTGAAACAGAGTTCTCCTGCTCGCAATCTGTCCTATCCACCCTTGCCCCTGAGCTAGGGGTCGACGAAGAAACCGCGCTCAAAATTGCTTCCGCTTTTGGTGGTGGCATGATGCGTCATGGCGAAGTTTGCGGCTCAGTAACAGGTGCGTTAATGGCATTGGGGCTAAAATTTGGCTCTACCGCCCCTGATAATGAAGAAAAGATTCGCGAAGCCAGCCAAGAGTTAATGCGTCAATTTGAAGAGACGAATGGGTCATTGCTTTGCAGAGAATTGCTGGGCTATCATTTAATCGTTCCCAAAGAACTCGAAAAAGCAAAAGAAAGTGGTGTTTTTAATCAAGTTTGCCCGCTTCTAGTAAAAAATGCGACAGCGTTAGCAGAAGAGATTATGCTACGTGATAAATAAAGCGTGAAAGAGCACATCCGAAAAGATAAAAATTCTGTCTGATCTGTGAAATTTGTGGACTAATAAGGAGAGTCTCATGGAAGAAAGACGAAAACTCCCTCGAAAATATCTAATGGTTTACTCATCCATTTATGAGCAAAACACGGGCAAAATGCTCGGCTATCTCTGTGATCTGACGCTCGACGGGCTGATGGTCATCAGTAAAGAAAATCTTGAGATTGGCAAAGAAACCGAAATCCGTATTGATTTGCCTGAAATTTCCGCCTTTAAAGAAAGCTACCTAAAAATCAAGGTGCACGTTATCTGGATCAAACCCGATCTTGACCCCAGACTTAACAATATCGGCTTTCAATTTCTCGAACTCTCAGAAGAACAGAAACCCATCATTGCTCAAATGATCGATTCTTATGAATTTCGGCGCGAAGATGGCAGCCCACTCACATCGATCAACGACCTAAATTAATAAACCATGTCCAAACTCCCCAACTACAACAGCTATTGGGTCATCCCCGATCAATTTATGGCGGGCGAATACCCTGGCCATCAATATAATGAAGAGCAAACCCCGTACCGCCTTGATGCCCTTCTCGAAGCCGGCATCACCACCTATATAGATCTCACAGAAGCCAACGAGCGAACCCCCTATGACCCAGTCCTAAAAGAAAGAGCGGGCTATTATGGCCTTGATGTGCAATATCATCGTTTCTCTATTGGCGATTTTGGCACTCCTTCACTCCAAAATATGCGCGTCATCCTCGATTCCATCCACAAGGCTCTTGCTCGGGGAAGCAAACCTTATGTCCACTGTTGGGCGGGCATGGGGCGCACAGGCACCGTCGTTGGTTGCTATTTTAACGAAACAGGCATGAGTGGCGCAGATTCTCTCAAAAAAGTAAATCGTCTTTGTTATTATGCGCCCTCCCCCCAAACTAAAGGGCAGAAAGAATTTGTAAGAAATTGGCAGAAATGACATCCCACACCTCAGCCCCTCTCCCAAAAAGAGAGATAGGCTTTAATTGGCATAAACGCTACTTACAACAAGCCAACTGGACACAAGAATTACGCGAATATATTTTTAAAGAAATTGGATTGAATGGATCATCTCGCGCCCTCGAAGTGGGATGCGGGACAGGGGCGATTCTTTCGCAAACCAAACTCCCCGTATTCGGACTTGATATTGAGCTTGCTTCCGTTAAAGAAGCAAAAATCCACACCCAAAACAGATCCCCATTAACCTGTGGAGACGCACTCTCTCTCCCTTATGCAGATGACAGTTTCGAGATTGTCTTCTGCCATTTTTTATTACTCTGGTTGCAAAAACCACAAGAGGCGTTGTATGAGATGAAACGCGTCGTGAAACCAGGTGGGCATATCATCGCTTTTGCAGAGCCAGATTATAGTCGTCGTGTGGATGAACCTGCTACGCTCAAAAACCTTGGCGAATGGCAAATTGACGCGTTACGGCGGCAAGGCGCAAATCCAAATATGGGTGCAGAGTTAGCAGAACTTTTTTATGGGGCGGGAATCAAAATTATCGAAACGGGAGTAATTTCAACATCCACGCATGAAGCATCGTTCGATGAACGTGCTATTGAATGGGAAACGATAGAAGCTGATTTAACGGGCTATATTCCAGATGCAGACATCCAAAAAATGAAGCACTTAGACAATGCGGCTTGGGAGCAGGGAGAGAGGCTTTTGTACGTACCGACGCATTATCTTTGGGGGAAAAATAAAGTATAATGCCCTTCATCATTTTGGAGGCTTACTTGGAAACACCACAACTTGCGGAATCTGAAATTCCGACAAAACCAATTGAAGAAAAAACGAGTTTCTTACGCTTTTTTCTTGATCTATTAGAAACTTTAGCTTTATCTGTTCTGCTATTTCTTGGCATTAATGCGCTCACCGCTCGCGTTTTAGTGGAAGGGTTCAGTATGCGCCCTACACTCGAAAATGGTGAGTACGTTTTAGTGAATAAGATGTCATACCGTTCAGAGCTCCCTGAGTATGGCGATATTGTTGTTTTTCACTTTCCCGTTGACCCAGACCAGGATTTTATTAAGCGAGTGATTGCTTTACCCGGAGATGAAATTAACGTCCATGATGGTCAGGTGATGGTAAACGAGCGCGTTCTAAACGAGCCTTATATTGCTGCTACCCCCCAATATGTGGGAACGTGGCACGTGCCTGATGATCAGATCTTTGTTTTAGGTGATAATCGAAACAATTCTTCTGATTCGCATTCATGGGGAGCTGTTCCGGCAGAGAATGTAATCGGAAAAGCTATTTTAACCTATTGGCCCCCTCCCGCATGGAAGGCTCTTGAACACGGGCAAATTATTTCGGAGATGCCTTGATTTTTGCTTCACATAAAAAATTCGATACTTATTTCTTAGGATTTCAGAAAACACAAATATAACTTGTGCTGGACATAGACAATCATGAAAAAGAAAAAACTCTCAAAAAGCTATCCCTGTAGAGAATGTCAGGCAGGTGTTGTTCGTCAGCAGCATATTACTTATTTCACTTGGTTGAATGATGAGCTAATTACGGTTCCCAATTTTCCTGCATGGGTTTGTGACCTTTGCGGAAAACGGGATTATGATGAACGCGCAATTTCCTGGTTATCAATGTTACTCAATCCTAACGCTGGGCGTGCATCTACAAAGAAGAAAATTCAACCACAACATCGCTCAGGAAAAAGCGCACCCTCTGTTTCCAAATAATCTCCAAGGAGAAGAATATGTCTCTCGCCAATCCATCACGCACACATCGCTTTGTTCCCGTTGATATTCTCACAACGAGTTACCGTGTTGTAGGAAAAATGATGGTTTCGAACACCGGGATAATTGGACTATTGAATAACCCGAATACTTCTTTCATGGAAATTCATGATGCGCGTTTGGCGCGCATCCACATGCCAACAAAATTGGCAGATCATTTTGAAGTCATTCGTCTCGCCAAAACACATCTATTGATTGTCTCCTTGAATCGGCGAGATGATATTGGTCCCCAATCGCTGGTACGAGGAGGGTATGCAACCACAAAACAATATGAGGTTTTGGTAACAATGCAAAACTATGAAACTGAGGGGTCTATTGAGTGGCAAGGTCGTTTTGATTTCAGAGTGTTAATGGCAGAAGGGACCCGAGATTTCATTCCACTTTATAATGCCAAAGTAACGGGGATTTTGATTCCCACTTTAAAAATTCAATCATCCGTGATGCTTTTCAATCGCACACAAGTGGATTTACTCGGTTTGCTCAACCAGCGTAAAGATGCGGAAGAGTAGTCTCATTTTCTTATTCAGATTTCAAGAAAATTCCTTGACCTATCATGCGGGGAGTGTTAGAATTCTGCTCGCTTGATTTCCCCGCCCCCATCGTCTAGGGGACCAGGACGTGACCCTTTCAAGGTCAAGACCGGGGTTCGAATCCCCGTGGGGGCACTTAGCTATAGACACAGTATAAGTGTCTGCACAACCATTCGCCCTCAGTGGCGATATGAGAGAAAAAACGACCTGAAATAGGTCGTTTTTTTTCTTTAACAGCAAATGGAATGATGCTAATAGCCAAAGATAGAGCTTCTCCGAATGGGTTTAAGAAAAACATGGTGGAAATCAAACAGAAAAGTGAGCCGAACTGGATGCGAACCAGCGACCCAACGTATTCAGGCTCAACTCCAGTACGGCCTATATTCTATCTTATTATTAGTTGCAGCTGTGAACCTAGCGGTTGTTGGTTCAACTCCTACAGACATACGTTTTGCGCTTATTTTTTCAGGACTTATGATCCAATGTATTCAGGCTCAATTAGTGATTGAATGGATCCGTATGCCCTGTTTCAGAGTGAAATAATTATTTTCAACTTATTATTCTTCTGTAAATTCAATACTCCAGTTGCCATTTGTTAATATTCTTATATATTTAGTATTGACATCAATTATTTTTTTTTCAACAGAATAGGGTTTTGAATAACCAATAGATTCAAAATAAAATTTAGTTGCTGCATCAACCCAAATTCCAAACTCTGAATTTGAACCGTCAATTGCAATGAACCTTTTATTATTACTTCCTGTCAACTGTATAATTTCTTGACCAAAACCTGAGATTTTTTCTGATTTATCAACCATTCTTACAGTAGAAATTGGACTTAAATTCAATTTCCATTCTCCATCACATTGTATATCGAACGTCTTAATAGATTCTTGTTCGTTCCCATAATTAGTGAAAAGAATTAAAGTATAAGAAGGCCCCCTAGGCATTTCCATTAACGAAAAATTTCCGATAGAGCCAGTTGTATTGTAGGGGGTAGCGTCACAATAGTCTGTGTTGGTTTCAAATTCAATTATTACTGGTTCAAAATCATAATTTACATTTAACAATGTAGAACCAATACCAGAATATTCAATTGGCGTTGGTACAGGCGTATTTGTTTTTGTCAGTGCTGGAGTTTTTGTCGGTTCTGGAGTTAACGTATAAGCGGGCGTTTCTGTTACTGATTCGGTCATTGTTTGAGCAATACCAGCGACAATTGTTGATTGGATATTCTCATCGTTAAGTTTGTCTTGTTGTCTACAAGCTGATAACAATAACATTAGTGAAAACGCAAAAAATATTTTTTTCATTTTTTTCCTTCTAATTTTGACATTTTAGTAATTTTAAGTAAAAGCTATGTCCACAAGCGTAACTTGTAAATAGTTTTCATTATTCAATTTAGTATAGAAATATATTTCTGTAACTCGTGGTTATCTTAATCAGCATTAGCATTTAGCATAAACAATAAATCAGGTAAGCGCGTAAGATCAGTAACACTCGGTTGGGAGCATATTTTTTATGGATTTATTTTCTTACTAGAATCCCTTTTGCTCCTTCTTCTCCATCAGGAAAAATATAATTTATAGCCAAGGTATCATTATCCAATAATCGAAGGTGATTGTATCCCCCACTCGCATCTGAACAGCTAGATGTGATCTGTTCCAAAAAAATAAAAGTTTGCCCTGTTTTTCTATCCAACAACAGGTTTCCAAAACATGCTGATCCGGGGTAACTCACTTTACCGCACTTTGATCCAGTCGAACAATCTTCATAAATTGTTATCTCAATCTGATAGCTTCGATCGCTATATCCTTCAGTGCCAATCCAAGTACCCGCCATTTCGCTCACACTTACATTATTATTGATTACCCAAATTACGCCAATCGAAACCAATATCCCAATAGCTAAACCTGCTAAACTAGTGGTTATGGCTTGTTTCTTTGAACCACTATCAGGTACTTTTCTTGACCTGTCACCATCTTTTCTAGTTCCAATTATTGCCCCAATAATTGTCCCAGCAAAACCAATTAGTGCAACTATTATAGTATCAGACATTATTCATCCTTTTTTCTCATAGTTTTCAAATCAAATATTACATACAGCTTCGTAATCAAGAATCTTACTTTATAAATCTTCCCAATTGTGATGTTGTCAAGAATACTTCTTGTAAGAACCTTTAGACGAAATATGCAAATTCTTGTTGCTTTTTGATAAACGTAATTAGCACAAACATTTTTTTTCAAAAGGTATGGGCTTTAATTCTGAACATATAAATCCAAATCAAAATAGCGGTCCCAACTTTTCCTAACTTCTTCATCATAATCAATTTCTGGTGGATGAACAATATACTGAAAATTTTCGATCACAGTTAGACATAATTTTAACAATATTTCGAGATCGATCCCAATTCTTATTGTAGCCAAAATTGAATATTCGAATGCACCACCGTCTTTTACTTTTGGTAAATTTTCTAATGGCACACCAAGAAACCCATAGAATAAACTATAAGTGCTGTAAGCTGTATCGATTGCTTGTTTAAGTGAAAGAAGTACTTCAAGCTTTTCTGGATCTAACTTAGAGCCGAATTGAGAAAGCATAAGAGTGATTTCGTTTGTTCTACTCTTAATATCTTTCATGAGAATAGCCCACTGAGATGGATCTAGGAGTTTTAATTTAGATATTATATAATCACGATTGATTTTTTTTACATTGGTTAGTAATTCTTCTTGAAAATCTTCTACCTTCCTTGTATGCCATGGCTGTTCTTTTGAAGGATAAATCTGATCGCCAATCATTAAACCTTCGACTATATTGACTATAAGAGCATGGCCAAGTCTTCCACCATCCCCTGAGATGTATTTTTCCGTGTTATGCCATCGAAATTGCTCTTGGCGACGAAGAATCCAATCTACATACCAAACAGTTATCACAATCGTTATGAAGTCGGTTGCGAGATTTAGGAACACATCCTTTATTGTGATTGGGCGAGAGAGCCATAATGCAAATGCAGTAGCAAGTAGTAATGGCAGGGTAAGCCCTGTAATTAAAGTTCGGTTCGTAGACCAGATTTTCTTGAAAACCGTTTGAAATTTAGACATGATAGCATCACCTAATAATTAGTAGGTTAAGTGTTCTTCATTTGTGATAAGACTATTTAAGATAACTATTCTTATTAAAAGTCTTTTGCAATTACGGAAAATTGCTTTCAAGCCAATTAGAAAGAGTTTCCTTGGAATTAATTCCGTGTTGCAAAAGTATTTCCACAATATCCATTCCACTAATAATTATTACTGGATGATCATCTTCAATAATTTCCTGATAAGCTTGGTCTGCCACATAAGATGTTGTTACGAAAATGCCAAATTGTCTATGTCGGAGTCTTGATATTAGACGTGATGTTTCTTTCACAGTTGAGCCACTTGTTATAATTTTACATTTTGCTTCCAAAGCAAAATCCACATCAATAGAATGATTAATATGACCAACTCTATATTTACCGATTGCATCTCTTCCACCATCTCTCCAGGGCCTTGTAAGATCACATTCAGCAATATTTCCGTCCATCATTCTAGCCAATTCAACTGCACAGGACTCAAAAGCATATTCTCTGCGAGGATGGTTTTTAAAGTAGTCGATAACCGTCTGCAATAAACTTAAGCTGAACGTATCGTGTGGAATCTGTTCTTTCTTGTTCTATGGGCTTTTACCTTAGGCGCCAATAGTAAATCATATTTTCCCTTATTGCTCCACTCTACCCATGAACGAGGTGCATTTGGGCTATATAGGTCTCCAGAAAGTAAATCATTGATCCAAGATCGAGTGATGACAGGTTCGTTTAGTACTGAGAACTCTGCTCTGTAATTTTGAAAACGATGGCCATCTTTAGTTTTCCATACAGCAATCAGATCATCGAGATTACTCATACTTGGAGAGCCAGGAACAGCCAATCCCCTAAAATACACATCTCTTCCTAATGGACCTTTTGTAAATATAAAAAAGGGAGTAATTATGCTTCGGTTTTTGTTATGGAGGGCGTCAAAAGTGTTTTTTAGGATCAAATTACCTTTTCGGGCTGTGTCATGCAATTCATGGCCGGGGTTTTGATTGTCTCCATAATAAGTAAAAATCCCCATTTCTGGATCGAGTTTGTCTGGCCAATCAATATTCGACAAGCTTGAATATAAAACACAAAACTTTATTTTTTTCTTTACTGATCCAACATATCTAAAG
>Ga0209249_1002086_pt1 | contig 17154 bp, 9 predicted proteins | sample SaaInlV_200m_DNA_4_FD_184653 | JGI IMG/M metagenome (GOLD analysis project Ga0209249, IMG submission 184653) | Marine microbial communities from expanding oxygen minimum zones in the Saanich Inlet - SI037_S3LV_200m_DNA (SPAdes) (version 2) | ecosystem: Environmental > Aquatic > Marine >...
GGTACAAAACGCCTCTTACGAGCAAAAAGATCCTTTGCTTATCTACAAATTCGAGTCGTTTAATCTTTTTAAAGTAATGGTTAGCAAGGTAAATAAAGATGTGGTCTCTACCTTAATGAAAGGCCAAATCCCAATTCAGAATCCTGATCAGGTGAAGGAGGCTGAAACAAGAAGAAGGACAGATATGAGCCGATATAAAACTCAAAAATCAGAATTACCGGGAGCAGAAAATCCAATGGATGGAGCTAATACACAAACACAAGAACGTTCGAGGCCCCAACCTGTTAAAGTAGAAAAAAAAGTAGGCCGCAACGAACCTTGTCCATGTGGAAGCGGTAAAAAATTCAAACAATGTCACGGCAGAGGTGGGGCATAAAAAGTTAAGAATCAAATAAAATTATTAAAAAACTTATTTACCAAAAATAAAAGACATGATAAACTTTCTGAATTTTATCCACTGGAATATAAATCCCGAAATATTTAGTCTTGGGCCATTGTCAATTCGTTGGTATGGTTTACTTTTTGCCTCCGGGTTTTTAACGGGGTACTATGTCGCCGAACGTATGTTAAAATCGGAAAATGTAAGCGAAAAATGGATCGATAGCCTGTTCTTTTATTTAATAATTGCTACAATTCTTGGGGCTCGTTTAGGGCATGTTTTCTTTTATGGGTGGGAATATTATTCACAAAACCCATCAGAAATATTAAAAGTTTGGCATGGTGGATTAGCCAGCCACGGTGGAGCTATCGGAATTATCGTTGCCATGTACATTCATTCCAGGGTAGTTACCAAACGTACAATTTTATGGACACTCGATAGAATAGTAATTCCAACTGCTTTGGCAATCGGTTTTATTAGGCTGGGAAATTTAATGAACTCTGAAATTTACGGTATTGAAACTTCGTTGCCATGGGGATTTATTTTTGAAAATAATGGTGAAACTGTAGCTAAACATCCAACCCAAATTTATGAAGCACTAGCATATTTACTAACATTTGGAGTTTTAATATTCCTGTTTTGGAAAACTAAATCGAAAGACAAACCCGGATTATTTACGGGAACGTTTTTTATTTTAGCATTTTCAGCCCGGTTTTTAATCGAATTTATTAAAGAAGATCAAGAAGCATTTGAAGCAACCATGCAATTGAACATGGGACAGTGGCTAAGTGTTCCTTTTGTATTGTTGGGGATTTTCTTTGTTGTAAGGGCAATCCGAAGGCCTGAAAAAGTATATACTAATTAATTTATTCCATGGTCGGGAAATTTAAAAACTAAGTGAATTGTAGCCACATATTAAATAGTAATCGGTATTACTATTGATTTTAAGTTATCCAAAATTATCTAAAACAATCGTTTAAAATCTATATTCCTGTTTCCCGCCGACTGTAAAAAAATAGTTTTCGATGTTTAACGCTTTGAGCAATATCATTTAGAAATTGAATTAAAATTTAGTCTTGCATTATAACTATTCGAAAAAGGAATAGTAAGTTGCCAGATTCCTTTTTGTTCATTCGATATTTTTACTATTATTTCTTTTGAATTTTCCGAGATAAGTTTGGCTTTTAATTCTGATATTTCATTTACTGAAGGAATCAATAGCCAAACAAAAGTTTTATCTCTCTTAATTTTTGTGGAATGAATGACAACATCGTTAGATTCAAACTTATTGTATTCTTCGCTGTACCAACCTTGAATTTCAGGTTCTTCCTGTCCTTTAATAACATCAATTACCCACGTCGATTTCTTAATAGGAATAACTTTCAAATTCCCCTTGTCGTTTATGGTTGAAACAATTCCATCTTTCAAAACCTCAATTTTGCAATCGGGATGCCAATGCCAAAGTGTTTTAATTTCACGTGGTATTTTAGTTTCTATTTTATCAACTATTACCCAAAATTCATCACGGACATACATCATTGTACGGTTGTGTTTTACTCCCTCCACATCGAAGTATTTATCGAAACTATTCCAAGCGTAATCAAACTCCGGAGTAATCTTCCAATGAATTTCTGAAAGTGGTTCATCCACCACACGCGTATCTGGCATTTGCCCTTTTCCATCAATTAAAACTGAATTATGTCCTTGAGTTCCTTTGGCATATCCACGAAATTTCTGAGCAACTTCTCCTGTGTAAGCAAAGCGACCGGCATCAACCAACAAATCTCTTCCAAAGGCTGAAATTGATAGATGAAGCTTGTCGTTGTGCTGATGTCCGCTTCCCCATGGACCGACATCGAAAAACGACCAATGAGCATCTTTCGAATAGTTGTTACGCGAAATTAGCTGTCCTGCCCATGGATAAAAAAAAGAAGGCCCGTTTTTGGGCTCTACCCCTGAATTTCCATTAGTTGCAGCAAACTTCCATTCCGGTTTATTAAATGTTTCTGCACCCCGAAGAATTAACTGTACATCACTCCCCCGGTCACCATCATTATTTAAAATTCTATTTCCGTCAGGCCGAATAACATGAGCAATGTAACTGTACATTTTTTCAATTGTTTCGTTAAAGAAATCGGGAAGCGGGTAATTTGCACGGTCGCAAATTTCTTTGAATAAGTGAAAATTTTGCATTGCCACATTGTGGTAATGCGAAGTGAGCTCAGTTTGCGTTCCATCTTCATAAACCTGCCCCTTCATACTTTCACTAATTGTTTCAACCGAATAAGCTAACCAATCTTCCGATTTTTTATATTCTGGCCAGTTTGTTGCAACCGTTGCCAAAGCAGATATTTCCATGGTCAGCCAATTATTACCTCCATGAAAATTTCGGTTATAATGTGCATGGTCTGGCAAACTGCTCAACATCAATAATTGTGTTGAAGGCGATAAATATTCACTGTTTAATAAGCCATAAAATATTCGTGACCAAACTTTTGCCCGGGCAGCTACTTCCAATCCCCTCCAAACCGAAGTACTGCTTTTTACTCCCGGATATGGCATACTTTTTATAATAAAATCTCGTAAAAATAAATCGATGTATTCAGCATATTTAGGATTACCCGTTTCGAAGTAAGTTGACAGAACATTGCTAATTTGAGAATGCCTGTTCGAAAGCCAAGCCCATTCGCGGTCGTTGTTGGGTCCTTTAAAATACCAGTCGCGGTGGCCGTCGTCACCAAACTTTACTTCACCCCTTACATTTTGAACTATAAAAACGTTCGTTAAGGTAATATCGGCATTTGCATCTGTTTTTGATGATTTCTCAGGTTGTGTTACCCTCAAAAAAGATGCTGTATTTCCATTTTTGTAATATGATAAAAGTTCGTTACATGCTTCTACCAAATTTCCATTTTCATTGGCAGCTTTTACTTTTTCCAACCCAATGTAGTCCAGATTAAACTGATTAAGCATGTTTTGCATAACTTCGGGATAGGCCGAACAGATTTCTTCAACAGTAGTAATTTCGCGCCAGCCGGGCTGAGCTAGAAGAACAACTGATTTCAACAAAAAAAATACAATTAACAGGATCAAATATTTTTTCATTTTCTAATCTTTTAATATTTAAAAATAATTCCGAAGTTTGAAATCCAGGTTAGTACAACCTTCTGTCTTCCAGTTCTGACTTTCGTTTTAATGCCTCCAAAAAATAATAGTCAGCATAATTTATCGGAACATCAATCTCTGCCTTGTGTGGGATACTTCCAACAGAATGCATTAAAAGGAAAAATCCATTTTCACCAACTTTAGCTCTGTATTTATCGCTTGCAAGCGAATTTATGATTTTATCAGCCCAATTTTTATAATCATTGTTTTCTGAAAAGGTTGACATTTCATATAATGCAGAAGCCATAATTGCGGCTGATGAAACATCGCGCAGTCCATTGGGAATATTTGGCGCATTGTAATCCCAGTAGGGTATTCCATCTTTAGGAAGATTTGGATGTGTGGCAACAAATTCAAAAGCTTTTTGAGCCTGTTCCAGATACTTTATATTTCCGGTTGCCCGATAAGCCACGGTAAATCCATAAATTGCCCACGATTGTCCACGAGCCCAGGTAGATTCGTGTGCAAATCCCTGTGCTGTGTGTTTGTGACGAACCGAACCATCTTCAAGACTATAATCGATAACATGCCATGTACTGTAATCTGCGCGAAAATGATTTTTTATGGTATTGTTCGCATGAGTAACAGCAATGTTATAAAAAGTTGAATCGCCCGAAAGTTCCGTTGCTTTAAATAAAAGTTCCAGATTCATCATATTATCAATAATTACCGGACATTCCCAGCCTCTTTCCGACTGCCAGCCACGATCAACATTCCACGACTGGGTAATTCCTGCTACAGGTTTAAAACGAGTTGACAAAGATTTTGCTGTTTGAATCATAACGTTCTCATAATCTTTTTTGCCGGTAATTCTAAAACCATTTCCATAACTGCACCCTACCATAAAACCTACATCATGATGCCAGGTAAGGAATTGAATTTCCTGCAGTGCTTCAGTATATTTTTCACTAAAATTCCTCCACTTTTCATCGCCGGTTAATTCATACATATACCACATACTACCCGGGAAAAATCCTGACGTCCAATCCTGCGGTTTTATATATTTGATTTTGCCATCGATAAAATTTCTAGGATTGAGTACTTTCCCTGAATCTTCAATCGCTGCAGTCTGAAATGAATACTGTTCAACTGCAAAATCGATATTTTCTTTTACAAAATCCGGTTTTTCGGATTGTGGCTTATTTTGACAAAAATTAAATATTATTGCCAGAAGAAAGATTCCAAACAGCTTTAAAAAAAATTTCATTTTGTTACTTTTTTAGTCGATATAAATACATCTGACTGGATTCTGGCCACGGCTTTTCGCGTGGTCGGTCACGATTACGATTAATGGTTTCCCATTTTAAAATGTAACGTGAATTTTCATCCTCAGCATTTCCAATATCTCCGGAACTTCGAACTTCCAGGCCAGGGAACGTTCCTTCAATTTTCAAATCTGTACCAAAAGGTTCCGGTTTTAAAACTTTACCAAAACTCTCAAATTTTTCGTTTAACAAAATTGTACCGTTGCCGTATTTTATATGCCAGTAATCCACTTCGTAATTCCCATCCGTTCTTTTTTGGAATCCTTTAATTCTGACTTCGCTATTTATACTTCCGTTTCCTGAGAATTCCCAACGATAATCCCAATTTGTTATTTGCTTGTAAAGCCACTTTTCATTTTGAATTTGAGCGGTAAAAAACTGAAGGTTACCTGCAGAATCGTATTTGTGGTAAGCAAAAACCGGATTATTTTTTACATCCAATACCATTTTTGCCTCCAGGTTAATTATGCCACCTTTTGGAGGAATTGGATCAACAATTAGTGTTTTTTCATCTAAAGTTGCGGGCATTTTTATTTGTTCTCCAAAAACATTAAACCAGTTTTTCAGGTCAGGACTTTTCATGTACGATAAATCGTGGTTGGTTGAACAATCGGGTGTATCGCGCCATACCCAATACATGTGGTACCAACCATCTTTCAAAAGAGTTGGCTGTGTTTGATAAGCGTTCATTAAACCTTGCCCGTCGGTTAAAGGAACATCCAACATCCGCAACCATTTTTTAGTTTCACAGGAATATATGTTATAAATTTCATTTCCGTTTCCGCTGCCACCATCTCGATAATGGTACAACATTTCGCCTTCTTTTGTCAACATAAAATGCGGGTAGGTTGTCCTTTTTTCTTCAGTCCCCACCATTTCAAAAACTTGTTCTAAAGTTGAAATGTCGTTGGGTTTGGTGCTTCGGAAATAGGTCAGCGGGTGCACATGAACATTTCCGGAAAGATGGATATAACCTTCTTTATCGATTCCTATTGTTACCGAATTATGACTGTCCCAACCCAAAACAGTACTTGTACCACCAGCCGTTTCTCTTGAAGTTGGTGGCATAATATGAAGCTGAAAATTCTCTTCATCCAGATTTCGCTGTCCAACAACCATATTCCGATTAGCATTGTAATAAGCAATGTATTGCCGGTTTTCATGCGTAAATAAACAGAATCCAACAGGATGCCCTGCCCAAACGCTGTCTATTTTTATGGTTTGGGTGATTGATTCGGTGTTGGAAGTTTCGTCGATTGTGATGGGTTCTTTTTGCTGTTGAGTGCATGAAAGAATGGTGAGGATTAAAATAGAGATAAATAGTAAATGAGTTTTCATATTTGGTATTTTTTGCATTTCAATTAAAATTTCAAGTGTGCGGTGCATGACAGGTCAGATTTTCAAGTTAATTCCTTTGATGCACCTTCTTTCATTATTCATTAATTATCCCCGGGTTGAAACCCGGGGTTACAATTATTCAATCCTTTCGGATTAATTTTTCAGGACTAAACCACCTTTTCTGTTTTCAAACTCGTAAGAATGTTTTTCTCCGTTTGCTGAAAATGAAATCGTAAGATTTCCTGAGTTATCTATTCTCAATTCTTTTGTGGAAACTATTTTTTGCGCTTCGTCCATGTTTTTAACAGGAAGAATTATGGTTGCAACATCAGTTTTTTCTTTGCTGGAATTAATTTCAATGTCGAAATAATCTACCCAGAAAAAATCGTTGGTTGCATTTATAAATTGTGAGGCATGTTTACCTTTTTCTATTTCGAAGTTTTCAATTGCAATCGGAATTACAGCCATTTTCCCTTTTTCTCCTTCCATAAAAACAAAACCATCGTTAACCTCAAAATCTACCCCAGGGTGAAAACGGATTTCAATTTCTGAATCAGGTTCTGCATCCACTTCATCCAAAACAACTGTTATTTCCGGTTTATCTAAAATAACATGCCGTTTCCATTCTTTTAATTCATTATTCGGATACGCTTTTGTAGGGTTCATTCTTACATAATCAAGATTTTCCAGGGTTCGGAATTCTTCAACTTTCCCACCAACTCCAGGAATCCATTCTTGTTTTCTTAGCTTTGCAGAAATTTGTTTTTCTCCATTCACGAACAAAACATTGTGCCCAATGCTTGACGCTTGTGGATAGTCAAAACGCATATCATCAAAATACTTTTCATCGTACGATCCTTTTCTGCCAATATCCTGAATAAAATATTCGCCTTGCCAGTAAACCACAAAATGACCAATGTCGAGGTGTCCGTGGTGAGGATCATCGTTCATTCCTGCTTTTCCGGCAACTATTACTTTATTATAATCTTTAAAATCGCTGCGTAAAATCCACCAGTCAATGGTTCGAAAATATTTGGAAGGATTTTGTGGAGGCACCGAATTAAATTCAGGTTTTGGCCAGATAATATCAAAAATATCGTTGCCTGCTCCGAGCAAATTTGTCCGGTACCAGGCAGCTTCTTTGCTTTTGGTTTCAGTTGCTAATTTATTTAGAAGATGAGTGCTTCCAATTAAGGAACTCCCGCCAGAATCTTCAAAATTAAGGGAACGTTTTCCGGGAAGCGAAATATGAAGAGGAAAAGTAGCAGGGTTATTTTTTAGTCGCTCATTTTCAAAAAGATTGTATTTTGAATTCGTGATCCGCTTTAAGGCATCGGCAAAAAATGTAGAAGTATGAACTCCATAATTCCAATAGCCGCCACCTTCCTGCCAACCGCCATCTTCTCCCAATTCGTTAAACATGCTGTTAATACGATTGTACGATTCTGCAACAATATCGGTTAGTTGAGGATGCTCGGTGAGTAACACTAGTCCTGTTAATCCGACACCCGAATTACAAACGCCACACCAATTGCATCGGTACGCGGTTGCCCACCAATGAAATTCGTAATCGCCCCGAACGCGGGTTACTACTTTTTCTAATAAAGCACCCCGAATACGATCGCGTTGAGCTGAATTAAGTGCCGGGTATAACCAATCATAAACAGCCGCCATCATCCGCCCGGCATCGCCATTGTAATGATCGAAATTAAAATTCACCTGATCATCATCGACATTCCACGGCATAATTCGGGAGTAAATAATCGGAAATTCGTGGGCACGCTGAGTCCAGGTTGCGAGGTCGCAAAAGGCATCAGCAAACTCAAATGCTTTGTCAGCATATTTCTGTTCGCCCGTCATTTGGTACAAAAACGCGAGGTAAAAAGCATTATTCCGATTAGTGTTGTAATAAGTTGCATACTTCTTATCATTATCGTATTCTGTCCAACCGGCTCGAGTATTTTTTCCTTGAATCGGTATATTTTTATCGACGGGCATGTGTAACCACATTTGAGCTTCGGCTTCCAATTTTCGAAAAATATCGCTGGATTCCTGATCGTTTTTAATGCGTTCCAATAAAACAGGTTTCTCCCCTTCGGAAAAATATAAATAGGGATGTTTTAACGAAGAGATATCGATGGATTTGTCGATATCTGATTTTGTTAACTGAGCGTTTGAGACACCTATAAACGATATGATAATCAGGATAATTGTTAAGAGTTGAATTAGTTGTTTCATGTTATTTCGGTTTATGAAAATTATTAGTCTTTTTACTCCATTAATAAGCGACTCCCCCGATTAAAAACGAGGGTTATTTATATTTAACTCCTGCAAATTTTTACCACTCATCAAGTTTCAAGTTAAGAAAATTTGCTGTATCATTTGCATTCGAAGGAACAAGAAGAACTTCAAACGATTCTTTGGTATTTGCCGGAATTTCGCATTCGAAACCAACCATAATTGTTCCCGGGTTTTCAGCATCGTAATTATTGGTTGGAGCAGTGCTCCATGTTTTCATTTCAATATTACCGGGCCCCTTTACTTTTAACCTTAGTATTTTACTGCCATCGTTTAATGTTGCTTCCTTGTCTCCCAAAATTACGTTTGAATAAGTTACCATATTCCAACGTACAGTTGTTGTTTTATCCAGTGTTTCGAATTCGTCTCGAATAACCGTGTATTTCAAATCTTTCAGGGCAACTCCGCGTGTAGCATTTTTTAGCTGTCCATTGTAAATACTTGAAATATCGGAAACCGAAAACATAAAATTTTCTTCATCGGAAGACTTATCGATTTTCGCATAACCGTTTACTCTTTGCTGTTCATTATCAACTATTAAAACATTATGCGAATAAGTATTCATTCTAAATATAGTCCAACGTTCAGCATCCTGATCTTTCCCAAAAATGCTCATTCCAAGCGATTCCAGCGACTCATAATTCTGACTGCCCAAATCGGTTGCCCAACGTCGTCCATCTGCTTCCATCATAAAAGAACCCACATCCATGTGTCCATGATTAACAGATGGTGAACCGGCTTTAAATCCGAGATAAACAGCTTTTGAATCTGTCCAACTCGAACGCATCATTGCAATTGGATTTGGCCCCTGTCCCATCCAGAATTTATCAGCTGGTTCGGTGATATTATTAAGCGGAATATTTTTACCCCAAATCATGATCGCCGGCAAATCTCGAATTCCTTTAAATCCATCAAAATCAGAAACCTCTAAAAATCTTTTTTCAGACCATAAAACAGAAGGATCGTTTGTTTTCTCGGCAAACCAAAACATGGCAGGTTTTAAGTTGGTTCCGGTTCCACAATCGGCCCAGGTAAAATTACCGCCTGTTGGTGTAATCATATGTTTTAGGAAATGGCCGGTTTCAATAAATCCAGGAGTTGAACTTAGACCACGATCGTTGCCCAAAGCTTTTTCAACTGCACTTAAAAACATAATATTAAACCCCGAACCATATCCCCAATATCCATATCCCTCAGGATAAACTCCGTCGGGCTGGTAAGCTTCCATTGCAATTGGTATTGATTCAAATGACCGATCTACTATTTCTTCAGCGACATCCGGAAAATCTTCCTGAATTGCCAAGGCGCCATAAACCATTCCGGCATTGCAAACCTGATTCCAATTATTTTCGGAAGTTAACCACCAGTGAGTTCCATTTAAAGATTCATTTAATCCAAGCATTAAAATTGCACTTTGCGCTTCCAGTCGGGCCCGTTCTGACAAGTCCTCATAAAGCCAGTCGTAACCAATTGCAACTGCCATGGTCATTTCAGCAACATCGAGAAAATGAGATGGATTCCAATCGGAAAAACGTGAAACAGCCAATATTTCTTCGTCTGCTCTTTTTAGGAATTTTTCATCACCTGTCATTCGGTATGAATACGAAAGGAAAAATATTCGTTTTAAAGCTTCCCGCGATACTGAAAGTAATCTTCTGCCAGTCATTACTCTTTCCAAAACAGGATCTCCAAGTAGGTCGTTACTCTTTTCCAAAATAGCGAAGTGCATTTTTGCCCAGGTTTCATCCGAAGCAATCAAATCGTGAATTTGTTGTTCTTCTCCTTTTAGAAGTAAAATTCTGGGATGGCCGTCTTCGGACAAATCTGGTTCCGTGGATGTTTTCTCCTTGTTACAGGAGAGAGCTAAAAACAGGAATATTATGAATTTTAGTTTTGATTGTAATGGCATTGTAATATTTTTCTTAATCAAATTTTTCTTTTGCGGCACATGTGACTTTTCTTTTCATTGAAACAAGCTGGATGTGCCTTTCTTTTTCAGAATAGCATTCCCTCGACTAAAGTCGAGGGCTATAAATATTATACTCCTTTGGAGTTTAAATTTATAATTCAATAGTTACACTTTTACCGGCATAATTGCCTTTTGGTAAATCAATTGTTATTTCGCTTACTTTTTCTTTTTCATTCCAAACAGCCGTGAAATTATCTCCTTGCTTTTCAATTTTTATTGAAAGGGAAAGTAACATTTTTCCTAACTCACGGTTAGGATCTGAAACCGTAATTTTCATTCCATCCGAAGCTTGTGCTTGTAATATCACAATTCCGGGAGTTTGGCAACTTAGTTTTAAATTATCGATTATTTGAACTTCACCAGCTTTGTAAAATACTGCCTGGCACATTTTTAATCCCGAATGTTTTACAGCCTGAATTTCAGGAGTATTTAATAAAACTTCTACATTACTTTTGGATGTATTTTGTTCCAGTTTTTCGATTGAAGTAGCCGGCACAACAATGTATTCATACATTTCTTCGCTTGGACTTTCGCCGTGATTGAGCCAAAGTTTAAACACATCCAATTCTACTTCATCTTTTGGGGAATCGGTTTGTTTGTTTATCAACCACCATGAACCTTTTGAAGCACTATTTTTAATATTAACTGAAGTTGGTTTTGGAAAAACATATCCAATTCCATCCTGAAAAACCCAATCAACTTTTTCAAATTCCTTTTCTCCTTTTGAAATAACCCATTTTTTGCTTTCGCTGGAAATGGTAACATCATCACGAAGAAGACACTGATTTAATGTAGTAACAACGGGAAGATTGGTTTTACACGAAATTCCAGCTCCGAGACAAACATATTCCTCATCAAAAAAGAACCAGGCTTTTCTGGTAATTAAGGGATCATGCGGACTTCTAAAATCGAAGGCTGCAGTTCCATATTTCCCATCAGTTGCCGCTCCAACAAAATCGGTTATGCCCAATTTTTGAATTTCGTTTGGAGCAGGCAATTCCGGTTTTTGCAACACAGTTGTTCCCGGTATTTTCTGGTAATCGAAAACCGGGGCAATATCGTAGTATTCATCTCCAGTCCGTGAAATATGATTTGTACCATCTCCACGATGATGATTGAATAATCCTTCGCTGTTGTACGGCTGTTCCATGTTGTGAGTTCGGGTTGAATACAATCTTACCGATGTAAAAAAATCGGGCCGCTGAAAAGTAAAATGCTCGGAATGCCAGTAATAGGTTGCATGCGAAGTTGTTGGCAAAATACCTTTATTTCGAATATCTACAATTTCCTGTATTTCATCTTTTCGATAATCTGAAGTAAGCAGCAATTTTTCTGCTGTTTTTGCACTGTAAACATGCAAAGTACCTTCACGACTAATACTTCTGTTTTTAGCTCCGGCATCGGGATATTTTCCAAAAACAGCTGTTTTACAAATCCCATCTAAAAAGTAATCAATTAATGGTTCTAGTTTTTCTTCCGAAAAAGAAAATTGTGTACCCGAGGTATAAACTGCCCATTCTACAAAAGCGTCTGCGTATCCCAAACCGTACGAAAGCGTGTTATTTACACCATCAACACGGTGGTGAAAACTATTATCGTATTGAATTCCACGTCCACCCATTTCGCGATTTGAGAAGCCCGTGGGAATGTGCCTGAATCCATAACCATATTTTGCACCAACCCATTCCGAAAATTTAATCTCACCTTCAATGATTCTTACAACTTTATTAAAAGTTTCATCATCGCCTAAAAAGAGCATATTTTTTGCCTGAATTCCCGATATTTTTATTCGGTCGCCACCGGGACGGGCACCGGGTGCATCAACATTCGCACGGCCAATAATAGGCTGGGCCTTTTCAACTAAATCCTTATTTAATTCATCGCCGATAATCAACATTAAACTTACCAAACCATTTGTAGTACCAATTTGGTTGTGCCACCAGTTATCACAGAAATAATCGTTATCAACCCAATTTTTGAGTGCCAGCTCAATTGTTTCTTTCGCCTTTTTCTTTTTAAAATATTTTGAAGATTTTGTTTTGTAAGCACGTGCCAAAACAATCATGTTTGCGTAATGATTTCTATGTTCAAAACCGGTTCGCGAAACATCTTCGTAGTTGATCCCCGGCCAGGTTCCATCTTCTTTTATTGTTTCCAAAAGTTTTGCAACTCTGGAATCATCAACTTCTAGTTTCATTAATTCTGCAACAACTCGTTTTTTGATTTTTTCGATGTCGGACTGTGCATTGCTGTTGCCAATAAAAACCATAAAAAAAATTCCGAGTAATAAATACGTACGATTTTTCATATTTCTAATTTTAATATCTCTAAAATTTACGAGATTCCCACTTTCGTGGGAATGACAGATCCGACCTAACTATTCTCCGGTCAACCGGACTTTTATAACACCTTTATTGTTTTCAAATATCCATGCAGGAACCCGAATTTCTAGACGTTTTAAATTTTCAATCGTCTTGTCGATTTCAAGAGGTGGTGGATCCAGAGAAATAACTGAAACCTGAATTTTCTCCGGCGACAAAATGGTTAGTTTCAACTCTTTTCCATCTTGTTTCAGAATAGCACCATTTTTTACTGGAATGACATCGGCAACAGTCATTAATCCCCAAGTGATATCTTTTGTCGAATCGTTAATTTCAATTTGATCTTCAATTAAAATCGAATTGCTATTCTCTTTTACAAAACGTCTTTTCAACGAAGCAAGATTTCCAAAATAAAGATCGGTCATATCAATAGAAACTTCTGGTTGATCACCCTCTTTGAACTCGATAATTCTTGCGTGGCCTTCAACATTAAACCGTTCGTCATTTACTGTAATTGTGCTGTGTGCATCGTTCCTTTTTGTTAACAAAGTCCAGCGGGGACAATCCTGACAATGACCAGAAAGATTAAATCCAATTTTATTCAACGGATAATAACTTTGGTTGCCGGGATCGATTACCCAGCGGACACCATTTAATTCAAAAACAAATGTTCCGGCATCCATATTTCCATGGCTTAAATGGGCTTTTCCTCCTTTTGCCCCGAGGTAAAAATCGTTTTCCTTATCACGAAAAATAGCAACCGGATTTTTCCCGTTTCCATGCCATTGAGTTGTTAACGAACTGGATTTTTTCTTTTCAAATTGCGAAAGCCAAATCAAACCGGGTGCTGCCATTCTACCCATATTTTCAGGCTTTGCGAAGAATTCACTATCTAAATAAAGATCATCTCCTGTTTTAGAAGCAAACCAGGTCATTAGTACCGCAACCCGACCTCTGTTTGTTGAGCCACAATCGGCAAAATTAAAGGCTTCGCCCGATGGTGCAGTTGCTTGCAAAACAAAACTTGGGCTTTCCATAAAACCCGGACTTTTTGAAATTCCAAAATCGCTGCCTAAAGCAGTTTTCAAAGAATTAGCGGCAACTACCGTGTACGACGTTCCATATCCCCAATAAGTTGGCCCTTCGGGATAAATTCCATCGGGTGCATATTCGCTTAAAGAACCCGGCAATTTCTCAAGGGCACGTGAAATGGTTTGAGCCGATAATTCAGGATTTATGTCAGCCGTAACCAAAGCTGCGGCAATCATTCCACCATGACAAACTGCATTCCAGTTATTTGTACCACTTATCCAAAACATGCGCCTGTTGCTTTCGTCAAAACTTGGTTTGATTCCTTTTTCAATCAAAGAATTTTTTGCCAATTGTACCGTTTCTTTTGGTAACCACTTTCCTACCCAATCGATGCCAAGTGCCACTGCAAAAGACATTTCAGCTACATCAAGATAATGCTGATTATTCCAGTCGATAAAATTACATACAGTTTGTATTTCTTCATCAATACGTTTGAGAATTAAAGGATCTTTTTCAATCCTGTAAACCATACATAAAGCTCCCATTCGTTCAACCATTTCTCGTGAAACCGCTAACAAACGAAATCCTTCTAGTTCCCTTTTTAATAGAGGTTTTTCAAGAATATGGATGGATTCGTCTTTTAAATATTGATAATAGCGCTGAACCAAGGGATCAGATTTTAGTTTGCTTTTCAACTCCTTTTCAATTTGAGGAGTTAGAATAAGTTTTGGCGATTTTTTCACCAAATGCTTTTTTAAATAGGCTTCTGAAATTGGATTCTCAAGCTTTTGGGCATTTGAACTGAGAGACGAAAACAAAAGAAAACTTATTAATATAAAAAGGTATTGTGTTAAGTTTTTCATAACGAACAATTTACAGTTTAGAACCCGGACAATTTAAAAATTTATTATTCTTCATTCTGCCCGTCTGCTGACGGATTCTGAATCTACCAAAACAGATTTTATTTCAGATCATCCCTACGATTGGAAAAATTTCTTCATTTCAAAATTATTTCATCTACTAATTATTCACATCAAAATTAGGTAAACTCTGCCATTGACTGATTTTTTATTTAGACCCTGAAACAAGTTCAGGGTGACGTTTTTAACTAACTTTTACATTATACTGTTTTGTCGTCATGCTGAACTTGTTTCAGTATCTCTGTCATTATCTCATTACGCTCACGAAAATTGTGAATCTCGCAAACTATTTGAGATTCCCACTTTCGTGGGAATGAAGGATTATTAAAAAGCTAATCTCCCGATAAACGTACTTTTATTGTTGTCTTGTCTCCTTCTATTGTCCAGGCAGGAATACGAATTTCCAGTCTTTTCAGACCTTCAATCTGACGGTCTAATTCTAATGGAGCCGGATAAAGTGAAACAATGGAAACGTCCAAATCGGGATGAGAAATATTTTCCAGTTTTAGTTTTTTACCATCTTGTTTTAAAATAGCACCTCCATTAACAATTTCAACATCGGCAGTAGTTATTAACTGCCAGGTTATTAATTCAGTTTTATTCGATTTTTTAATTTTGTCTTCAATTACAACCGAAGTAGGACTGTCCTTTATAAATTTTCTGGAGGCACCTGAAACTAAATCGCCCAAAGTTGCTGACATATCAAAAGTAGCTTCCGGTTTACTTCCATCTTTAAAATCTGATAAAGTAACCAGGCCTTCTGTTTTGTGCAATTCATCGTTAATTGTAATAGTGCTGTGTCCGTAATTATTTTTAGTAAGTAATGTCCAGCGTTCGCATTCCTGGCAACGCCCCCAAAGATCAAAACCCTTTTGTTCTAATTCGTGATAATTTTGATTGCCCGGGTCAACAACCCAACGTACATCATTCAATTCAAATATAAATGAGCCGCCATCCATATTTCCGTGGTTAACCATTCCACGACCACCTTTTCCACCAAAATAATAATTATGAGGATCGTTTTCTCCACCTGTAAAAACTGCAACCGGGTTCGAACCTTCACCCTTCCATGCTTTGGGCATTTTCACTTCACTTTTTTCTTCGTATTGCGAAAGCCAGGCCATGCCAGCCCCTGCCAACCGCGAAAGTTCTCCCATTTCTTCTACAGGCTGCAAAAATCTATCTTTTTCAAAAAATTCTTTATTACCTGTTTTTGTGGCAAACCATGCCAAAGCAACATCGCCACTTTCACTTCGTTTATCGCCACAGTCGGCAAAATTATAATACCAGCCAGACGGAGTATTCATCAATTTTCTAAACACTGCACTTTCAACAAAAGCCGGATATTTAAAATGGCCAAAATCGTGACCGAAGGAACTTTCGAGCATTGCAGCCGTTACAACAGAAAACCGGGTTCCGTAACTCCAATATGTAGAACCTTCGGGATATACACCGTCCGGTCCGTATTCTACCAGAGAGTGAGGAAGTCCGTCTAATGCCCGCCAGATTGTTTTGGATGCCAGTTCCGGATCAACTTCGGCAATTGCAATTGATGCGGCAATCATTCCACCGTTACAAACCTGGTTCCAGTTATTTGTTCCGTAAGCCCAGTGAGAATGATTTCCACCTTCCGGCCAACTCGGTTTAATTCCCTTTTCAATTATTGCATTTTTAGCCAATTGAATGGTTGATTTTGGTAATTTTCCAGCAGTCCAGTCCAGTGCAAAAGCAACGGCCATCGACATTTCTGCAACATCTAAATAATGCGACGGATTCCAGTCTTTAAAATTACAAACCGCCATTACTTCATCGTTAATTCTTTGCAGAACTTTCGGATCTTTCTCCATGCGGTAAACAAATCCCAACATATTAATTCTCCAAAGCATTTCGCGCGATGTTCCCAACAAACGTCTTCCAACAACATTTCTGGTTAATAACGATTTTTCAAAAACCTCATCGGCATTTAATTTAATGGCTTTGTACATATTCTGAAGAACCGGATCGGTCTTCATTTTTTTCTTCAGGTTTTTTTCAATTGTTGAATTAAAAACCAAACGTGGTTGTGATTTTCTTAGGTTCTTTTTGAGGTACTGCACCGACATTGGATTGTCGAGCATCGGGATTTCCTTTTCTTGTGCAACTGCCGGCAACAAAATTGCCAAACAAAATAAACTGATTAATAGATTAATTTTTGTCTTCATTTTAGTTGGTATTTAGATTAATACAATTTCATTCATTTCTTGTCATTTCGAAGAAGGAACAACTGAGAAAGCAGTTACATGAATAAATTTCTCACCTTCATACTTCAGGTTTACCAATAACATATCTTCATTTTAAGATCCTGAAACAAGTTGCTAATGACATATTCATGCAACTACCTGTAATCCAAGCCCTCTTGCTTTTCGGCATAAGTTTTTAATCATGATTTCTTTGTAGCGTTTTTCATATTCAATTAATCCTATTTCAA
>Ga0209249_1002092_pt1 | contig 17131 bp, 10 predicted proteins | sample SaaInlV_200m_DNA_4_FD_184653 | JGI IMG/M metagenome (GOLD analysis project Ga0209249, IMG submission 184653) | Marine microbial communities from expanding oxygen minimum zones in the Saanich Inlet - SI037_S3LV_200m_DNA (SPAdes) (version 2) | ecosystem: Environmental > Aquatic > Marine >...
CAGGACATCGTCTCAGACGCTGCCTGAATCCGTGGCCGTCACGTTCGCGCCGCGGCGCTGCCGCGCCCTCTATTTCCTGCATGCCTCAGCCTGGGGAACACCGGGTGAGATTGGGGAATACACCGTGACCTATGCCGACGAACAGATCGCCCACCTGCCCTTGACGATCCCGGGAAATACCGGGAACTGGTGGACACCCCCTCAAGATGGGGAAACCGGGAGAACAGTGCCGGTCCGGGTCGACAATACCCCCTCAGGCACACCGGAATGGCGCTACCTGCGCGTGTGGGAGTGGCAGAATCCGAGACGGAACGTCCCGATCCATCGGATTGACGTCCACGCCGGCAAAGGCAAGCAGATGCCGATCCTCATCGCGGTGACCGGTGTGTGAGTAGAAAACGGCAAACGGAGATAGCCAAATGAGGAAAATCTCGATCGCTCTGACAATAACCGTCGCCCTTCTGCTTAACGGGTGTCTGCTGACCAAAGTGGTGAGTGTCCCTCTACGCGTCGGCGGGGCCGTCATCTCCATCGTTCCGTTCGCCGGCAACACCGCTCATGACGCCATCGATGAAGCGGCGGAGGCTGTCGATGAACTGCCCTTCTGAGTGCCGCTAGTGGTCCGCGAGACACCGCAGAACGCCATCGGCAATGCGGGAACCGATATCAAGAAATGTACTGATCTCGAGGACGTGATCCCCGATGCAGTTGTACGGCGTCTCGAACGTCAGCGCAGGAATGCCGAACTGCTGCTGGAACACGGTCGTGAACTTCCCGTTGTCATCAAAACGACCGGGGTAATTCGGGATCCGCTTGAACTCTGACCAGGCGAACTCTCCCAGAGACTCTCCGATGGCATCCGCCCACGGTTCCTGGGCCCGGTACCGCGCTGCATCCGACGACAGGAAGGTGTAGACACCCGCGTCTTCCGCACCGCCCGGAGAATGAAAATCCAACGCTATCGCAGGCGTGCAGCGAGACGCCCAAAGCCGCATGTCACGCGTCGTTTCCTGGACTTCGTGCCGCATCGGGACGCGCCCCCAGGCCCGATTGAGATCCCAGGGAAAGGGGTCCTTCCCGTAGTCTCCCTCAACAGTGCCGTCCACATTCGTCATGGGGACCGCCCAAACGACCGGGGCCTCGTCACCAAGCTGCCCCATCCGCTGCAGGAACCCATGGCATACCCAGGCGCCAGACATTTCGGACGCATGCTGGTGTGAAATGCAGTAGATTCCCGGACGCTCCGATTGGGGATGCCCGTAGCTGTTTGCCACCCGAACCAGAGGACGCCCTTTCTGGCTGACCCCGATGACGTCCGAGGTCAAAGCCCCCTGCGAGCTGGCGATCAACTCGGAGACCTCCTCAGGGCCGTGTGGAAAGCAAAACGCAAACGTCGCCGATGAGGCAAGTACGTCCACATCCCACACGAAGGACACACGCCCGTCGGCGTGCTTGCGTGTACACCCGCCGGGAAGACGGTCCCACTCTCCCCCTTCACAGCGGAGAACAGGCCGTATCCGCTCAGCCGCGCCTGGGCCGATTCCGAGCATTCCCGAGGGATTGTCAAGAACCATGCGGCAGCGCAACGGGGCGCTCTCAACACTGATGTTCAGATGGAACCAAAGACGCTCTGTTCCGCCGTGGGGATCTGCCGTGAAGTGAACATCAGGGATGCCGCCCTCCTGATCAACCACGTGGATACAACAGGCGTTGCCATGGTCCATGTTGGTACGGACAGTGATCATGGTGCATAATCCCGGTTGTTGTTTGGGAAATCAACGGTGCGCCGCCGCCCCAACGCCACGCGTGTTGTCCTGAGGAGCAGGCGTGCTGACACGTTAGCGCAGCTGCCCCTGCTCGTCCACAGGGCATCACCTGAAGCCCGGGCGCCACTGCAGCTACGGGGAACCGCACTGCTTGAGCGGGGTCACAGGGGAATCGGGCCGTGTTCACCGGGAGAACAGATCACCGTTCGTGAGTCAGCATGGGCACGGCACGACCGATCCGGATGCCCACAAGGAGAAATCGCATATGGCCAGCCAACAGATACCCGTTATCCTGCACGGCGTTACCGGCCGGATGGGCGATGTCGCTCATCGGGCCCTACGACATATCATTGACAGTGGCGGAGTCCGAATTCGAGGCGACACCTTCATGCCCGTACCGATCGGTGTGGGAAGGAGCCACGACAAGTTGGCCGGCTACGCTTTGGAAAACAACCTGGAGCTCTTCGTTACCGATGTCCGCCAGGCGCTGGAAACGGCGAGTAAGATCAATCCAGCCTTCACGGTCTACCACAACGCCGTGGCGACTGGAGCCCGACTTCGGATGGTGGAAGACATTCTCCCCCTCCTCGACCCCGCCACGACCGCCATCTTCTGCGAAAAACCCGTGGCGGCCAACTACGCGGAAGGCAGGACCATCGTCGAAGCGCTGGAACGAGGGCGCTTCCTGCACGGTGTTGTCCATGACATGATTGAGACGCCGGGAATCCGCAAAGCCCTCGAGCTCGTCCCGCGGATCAGACCCATTCACTGCAACATGGTCTTCGGTTACGAAGTCGGATCCGGGTTCGGCGACAACACCGACTTCCATGGCCAAAGACCGGACTTCAACTGGGTGTTCAGGGATGCCGGTGGGGGAGTCATTCTTGACATGTGCCATGAGGCCTACGTGTCACACGCCCTGTTCGGGGCGACCGATCGAGTCAGCGCCGTCGCCAGACTGCTCATCCCCAGGCGACGGACATCCGCCGGCGATGGTGCCATCGCCTGCGACGTGGAAGACTACGTATCGATACGCCGGGAACACGCCAGTGGCGTGGTGAACAACTCTGTCTGGACCTGGATGAGACGCGTCAATTCTGAATTCGGCCCACTCGAAATCACGGTGGAAGGTACCGAAGGCACCCTCGTTTTCGGCCTTCATGGCCTGAAACTGCAGTGGAAGGAATCTGCCCCAGCCGTGCGCTGGAAAGACTCCCTGGCCGGCAAGAAAATCTCCTGGCGCGAGTACTGGGAGTACGCCGACGTGGAGAAGCGCAACCCGTTCGCCGTTGAACTGGAGCGTTTCATCCGCTGCCTGGTGTTGCGCGAACCCTATCCCTACACAGCTACGGTAGCCTTGGACTGGCTCGGCGAAGTCGAAGCCATCTACGAAAGTGCCGCGATGGACGGGATGCCGTGCAGTCACGATCATTTCCTCCACTATCCCGATCGCGTCCCGGACGGATGGGAGCCCGAACGCCTTCAAGACCGCTACGGCGCTGTCGGTGAAAGCGATTGAATCAATCCGACCCACTGACCTGCAGGAAACGCCCGACGAGTAGCTGAAGAGAGAAGAAAGCAGGCGGATGCCGATAGCCCCCCAGAAAACAGTCGACGACATCCGCCTCTGTGACTTCACCAGCCGAGTCACGAGCAAGCCTGTCCTGGCTACCACCGCCATGTATGGCCCATGGCTCCCAAGCGGTGAGTTTGACACGGCCAGCTACCAAGCCCTCCTGCGCGATGTGCTGGAACACGACTCGGTCCCGGCAACGAACGTCGACACAACCTGGGCCCAATACAACGACTGGTCACTCGTCTGCGAAATCGTCCGCACCAGTGCCCAAGTGGCGCTGGACTACGTCGACCGAATCCCATCCGAACGTCCGCTCCTCGTAATCGGTCTCAACACCAACGGGCTGGCCCTCAGTCCCAGGGAGATACCGGAAGCCATACGGCGGAACATCGAGGACCTAAGCGACATTCTCGCCGAGGAAGGGCTGACGCGCGTCCGCTATATGCCGGTGCCCGACCATCGCCTCATCGGGCAGCCCAGGGCCGTCAAGGTCGATGTCTACCGAGAAATCGGCAAGGTCGTCGCCGATGCCACAGACCACGGTCTTGTGCTCTTTGAGCTCGACATCGGCATCCCAAACTTCGGCAGCGACTTCAACCTGTCCGACATCGGGGAAATCCTCACTGCCGTTCCTGAAATCCAGGAATACAAAAGTGCGGTGATCGCACCCAAACCGGGGCAATGGTCCTACGACTACGATTTCCGTGACGATGTCGCACGGATTGCCCTGGTTGAGCAGGTGGCGCCGGATCGCGTCCAGTTCTCCACCGGCAACGACTGGTGCATCTCCCTGGCCCGCCTGGGAGCCAATCTGCCCCGTTTCGGCTATTTGCTGGGGGCAAGCCAGATGTCGCCCCAACTCTTCCGCCTCTGGCGTGAGCTCATCGAGGCCGATGACCCCGCCGCACTCCCTCTCGAGCAGGATCTCCAGAACGCAGCCAGAGACTTCTGGACACCGGGCAACGTCGGCATCTACCGACACTATGTCGCCATCCTCCTCGCCTTGACCGAGAAGATCGCTCACGCCCTTCCGCACCCGAACTGCGATGCCCACTTCCAGGTCCGTCCGGAAGACTACTGGTTGCCACTGAAACACGCGCTCCGACTGGGGCTGGTCCCCAGGGAAGACGCCGCCGCCCGAGCTCGAGCAGTCATTCCGGGGGCCTCTGACATGCCCAGGCACGCACTGGCAGAGAAAGTGCGACTGCTGGGCTGACTCGCCTCGCGGAACAGTCGCAGGCTTCTTCAGTGGCCGAGAAGTCACACACAGGGGGGGAAATCACGGTGCCGAGGGTTACAGTGACCAGCTCGTAGAACCGCGCTCGCGCGCGCTCCCGTTCGCATAGAGAGGCACGGGAGCCGTGTATCGGCGATTGGTCAGACGTGAAAGGTACCATTGCGGCAACGCAGATTATGTGGCGAACAGACGGTTCCCCGAGACAGACCAGTTGTCCCTCTCTCCTCCACCAATCCCAAGGCGGCAGTAAAGGCGTGGGATGGCGTCATCTCCGTGCCGCAACCCTCCTTGCCGTCTGGAGCTGCGCAATCGCGGCCTGCCTGAGTGAGCTGCGAGCCGAGGAACTCCAGATCGCGGGAACTGCTTTCCGAGTCGACCGTTCGGTTCGGCGCCAGACTTACCAGCTAACCTGGCCCATCAATCCCATCGCCAGCAAGACCGCGGAAGAGACCGACCTGGCCTTTGTCTTCGCTTTCCGATCCCCAACCGACTTCTGTCGCGTTGATCTCTCGGTCGAAGGCTGGCGCGTCACGCGCCATGGCCCGGAAGGAGAAAAGCTCCTCGGAGCTGGGAGAACCGCCCTTCCGCCGAAGCAACCCCTGCAGGAATTCGTACTCAAGAGATTCCGCAATCGACTCACAGGGATCCTCGGAGGGCACCATCTGTTCCGTCTCTTTGACGCCGCGGAAGGACGTGGGAAGACCGCGAGCAGGGGGACCGCAGAAGGCAGGATCGGCGAAGCCAAACTCCAGGCCCTCGCCAAATCCGACATGGTGTTCCGAGACGACTTTATGCGATCCCCGGAGGAGAACCAGAATGGTGTGTGGGAAACGCTAAGGGGAACCTGGAAGCTGCAGTCGTTTGCAGACCAATGGAAGGGGGACTCCCCCCTGGATCCCATGAACTCTTCCCGGAATGCGAACCCGTTTGTCTACCGCGGGACAGGCACGCCTGAAGCCGTGGCGCTGGCCGGCTACCCCTTCTGGGATGACTTGGCTGGAGCCGTCTCCGTACGTTGCCTCGGAGGAAAGGCTGCCTGGCTGTTCAGCTATCGCGGCCCCGACGACTACTATGCACTTCGCTGGGAGCCCACCAGCCACTGGGAGCAACCGGCCAGGTTTGCGCTTGAGCGAATGCGGGCTGGTGAGAAGACGGTCCTGGCCGAGCTCCAACTCAAAGGACAGACAGAGCAATGGTACCGAATCGGCATTGAACGTCGAGGCCCAGACATCACTGCGTTGTTCCAGGACGTGCCCGTGATCCGGATCAGGGACGCAACCTGCATCGGTGGGCGATTCGGCCTGCAGGCCTTGGGTGGCGACGTCGACTTCGACGACATAGACGTAGCGCCAAGCACTGTCAAACCCTTGGAAGAAACAGCATTCCGCAGGCGATCATGGCGCCGCCCCCTGCGACGGTGGGAGTTCGTGGAGGACGGGATCCGCTGCCTTCCCGGAGGATGGTTTGGCGGGGAAGCCCTTCTGGCTCTCGGGCTGAGCGAATGGACCGGCTACCGCCTCGCGGTGACCGTCGAAACGCCGGCGCGGTCGGCCTCGACAGTCGGGATTTCGTTCGGTGTCAACGCCCGGGAAAGCACCTCTTTTGAGTGGGAAAGCGCCAGGAAGAAGGGCGCCGAACGACGGTTGAGCGTTCGGGCCGGAGAGAGCAGGGACCTGCTGGGAGAGGCCCAGGGGGGATACGAACCGGGCAAAACCCTCCGACTTATCGTTGACCAATCCGGCCCTGATCTGTGCATCTATGAGGCCATGCACGGCCTCCTCCTTCGCGTCCCGAAACACAGCGTCCCAGCCGGCCGGGTCGGGCTGACGGTCAAGGGCCGAGACAGGATCGAGTTCCGTGATATGATTCTCGACGGGCCTGACGAACGAGACTGGGAACAGGTCGTCAAGACCAAGATCTTCGAGAGTGACCACTATATGCTGGACTGGTCCGCCGCAGAAGGCGAATGGGTCTTGGCCGAGCAAACGGACAGCTCTGCCCCAACGTGGTGGCACAAAGGAGACTTCTTCGGGGCCGCAGAGCTCTCGCTCCCGATCGCCGCAGCCACGGAAGACAACGGGTTCACCGCCTTCCTCATGGCGTCCTCGGAAGGTCCGGAGACGGGGGCGACGGTGCATGTGCGCCCCACCGGCAAACGGTCGGAGAAGCTCACGGCCGAGCTGCTGTGGAACGGAGAACGGTTGACTCGGGCCCAATTCGCCCTGCCCCCCGAGGCCAAGACCGTTGACCTTCGGAAAGACGGCTCCTTCCTCTGGCTGCGCTGTGGCGAAGCCGAACCGTTCTTCTGTCAACTGCCTGCAGATTCCCTCCCCGACGGCACCCGGGTAGGGCTGCAACTGGCGTCCGCGGAGCTCCTCGAGCAGCTTGTTCTCAAGCGTGATCATGTCGTGGACGATCAGTTCGACCACGTCCCCGTGCGCTGGCGGAAGCTGGGGCGCTGGGAAGTCAGTAACAAATTCCATTGTGACCCGCGCTGGGCCTATATGGTTGGCGAGAGCGATGCCCTTGCCTCACTCTGGCACGTCGACACCTTCCCGGGCGACGTGACGCTCGAATTCTACGCCGGGATGCGCTACCGGTCCGACCACAATTTCATGCCCTACTACCCTCGCCCCGGAGACATCAACGCCGTTGTGTCCAGCACCGGAGCCTCTGTGTTCGACGGCTATACCGTGGTCGTGTCCGGTTGGGACACCACGTGGACCAGAGTGCTGCGGAACGGCAAGATTGTGGCAGAAACAGATCGTCCTTTCGTGCCCTCCACGCGCAAGAAGTACGTCCGACCACAGCATCTTCACCGCAAGTGGTTTTATGTCAAACTGCGGCGGGTCGGTCCCCTGGTTGAGCTCTACTTCGAGAACGAGAAGATCCTGTCCTGGACGGATGAGGAGCCCCTCAAAGCGGGCCGTGTCGCCCTCTGGACGGTGGACAACAGCATCCTGATCGCACGAGCCAAAATTTCCTACAGCGCGCGGGTCCCGTTCCGCCCTGCACCGCAAGTCCGGGTGGAGGACAAGTCGGAGAGCCCCTCGCCTCCCGCTGCCGTGGACAAACCACAGGAAGTCCCTGCTACCGCCCTGCGTCTCGTCTCGCAGACACATCCCGGGGTGTTGTTCACCTTTGACACGCCCGGAGATCTGGAGGGCTGGGAAGAGACGGGCGAGCCAGGTGACGCCCGTTTGACGTGGGCGGACACCGATGCAGACGACCACGGGGGGAGCCTTCGAGCATCAAACGTGGCGGCTGGAGGACAGCTCCGCGTTCCCGTGCCGCTCAACCGTCTCGATGTGCGGCGGGCCACCCATCTGACCTTCGCCTGCCGCATGGATCCCGGCACAAAGGCCAACTTGTACGCGACAATCGGGGGGAAACGTTACGTCATCCACCTCACCGGCCCGCCGGACGACGATGAGAATCTCATCTGCCTCGGACGCATGCCCATGCAAGCCGACGGTCGCTGGCACCGTCTCTTCCTGGCGCTCGGGGATGTCCTGCTCAAACACCGGCCGCTGGATCGTCGGCTGGTGATCGAAGACATGGCGTTCGGGGTGGAACGCGGGGGCTATCTTCTGGCCGGACGAGGGGGAAACCCTACGGGAACATCCTTCCAGATCGACGACTTTGAAATCGCGGCACAGGGAGCGCCCCCTCTCAAGGCCCGTCTGCAGAAAGGAACGGATACGCAGGTTCTGAAGGGAACATTTGACATACGCCACGTCAACGGAACCATCGTGTGCAAGGACCAGTCCCTGGCAGACGGGTGGGTGGAACAGGGACTGGACGAGGGACTGTATACGCTCGAAGTCGCCGCTGAGGGTCCCGCTGGACACCGTGAACTGCTGCGCTTCAGAATTACCGGCGAGACCACGACCGTTGAGTCGATCTCCCCCCCTTCCAAGGCGGACTGGGGCGGAGAGAACGTCACCGTCAGACTCTCTCCGAGCCCACTCCCCACTCTCAGCGACCTCGTCGTCCGAACAAACGGGCGTTCCTATCCCGTAGACAACAAGCGGGTCCGCTGGATCGCCGAGACACGATCTCTGGTTTTCGATGCGGCCCGGGCGCAAATGGCGCTCACCGACGCCAAACCCTACGCATTCCAACTGGCTCCGAGACGGGGCGGAGGTCCCCCCTTGGCCGAGTGGACTCTGAACTTCAAACTGACTGAGGACAAGCTCCCCCCGCAACCGGTCCGCCTTCGAGACTATGCCATTCATGACACGTTCGAGTACGACTTGGGGACATGGGCCCGGATCGGGCCGGACCGGAACGGGCGTGAACACAGCGCCCTGCTGATTCGTGATGACCGCCTTCCCGCGTCGGGGCAGTACAGCCTGAAACTCTTCAACGAACTCATCGGGGGCCTGGCCGGAGCTCAGGTGTCGACGAAGTCGATAAACGCGGGGAAGCACCCTATCATCTCGTTTGACTGCAGAATGGAGGAGGAAGTCCTGTTTGACCTGCTGTTCACCGGCGGCGCAGGACAGTCCCGGATAACCGTGACCGACAACGGCCACCGAAACACAGCCCGCCATGTCGGGGACTTCACTCCCACCATCGCCGCCGATGGCAACTGGCATCACCTCGAAGTCAATTGGCATGATCTCCTCGCCGCCCTGCCCTATTGCGCCGGACAGTTCAGCGTCTCCAATCTAAGAGTTGGTGATTCAGGCTGGACGGGGAACCGTGAACGGGCCATCTATTGGATCGACAACTTCCGTGTCGCCCCCACCTTGAGCGCGGCCGGGCAGGGCCTGCTTCTACGCTGGGCAACGTCAGATCCGGGGGGAATAGCAGGATACAGCTATCACTGGAGTTCAGCCCCCAATGAGGATCCCGATACAGACGTGGATGGAACGGCCGGCTCAGCCCGGTTCACCGACATCCCGGAAGGGCGGCAGTTCTTCCATATCCGGGCCGTCGACCGCGCAGGTAACTGGAGCGAAACAACGCATTGGCTCATTCTGGTCGACAACACCCCACCACAGCTCAGCGAAAGCACTCCTGCGGCGGATACAACGTCCGCCGACCGCGAACTCCGCATCGTTCTCGGTGACCCCCTGAGCGGCCTGGACCCGGCCAGCCTCAGGTTGACCGTCAACGGTCGTTACTGCGCCCCTGGACGGAAGGGCGTCACCGTGGACCTGAAGACGGGGCTCTTCGCCGTTGACTGGGTGGCCGCCGGGGTTCGCCCGAAAACAGTCGGGGAAGCCCAGACGTTCGAAGTCGTGCTTAATCCGGTGCGAGACTTCGCCGGCAACTCAACCGAAAGGAAAAGCTGGACATGGACACTGTCCAGCGAGGGAGATACCCGTCCGCCACCGGCTCCGCGAATCACCTGGGCCAATGGGAAGGTGCTCAACCAGTTCGACTTTGAGGAAGATCAGCCCAAACTCACTGCCTCCGCCTACTTCATCACCGATCGGCCGTTCTCTCCGGCGCGTGGAAGTCACGTGTTGCAGACAACGGTCGGAGCCACTGGAACTGCGATCCGGCTTGCCCTCCCCGGACAGGTGGATACGAGCACACACCGCTATCTCTCCTTCCGATACCGTTTCCCGCCAGACCTGAAAGTCGATTTCAGCGGCATGCTGGAAACGCGCGAACCAGACACCATCTGGCTGCTGACAAAACTCACGGATGGAGACATCAGACCGGATTACGTGTTCCGCACCGGGCAACTCGAAGGCATCACCTGCGACAACCAGTGGCACGCGGCCCTGATCGACCTTCGTCAACAGGTAGAGACCTGGCATGAGAACAAACCGGAAGGCGCGGCGACCAGCTTTGTCCTCAAATCCCTCGCAATCGGCGACATGGGCTTCAACTGGCACGACGTTGGGACGACGTTCATGCTTGACGATGTCGTCCTGGCAGCGGGTGCGGCAGCAGGTGCGGAATTCGCAGTTTCCAGTAGTGACGAGTCTGGAGTCACAGCCTACGCCTGCGCCATCGATCGTGACCCCGACGGGCTACCCGGCGAGGCGGACCTCCTCAAACCCGGTGAGCGCTTCAAACCGAGCTTCCCCGAGAAAGGCGTATGGTACGTTCACGCCTGCGCCCGGGATACCGCCGGGAACATGAGTAAGCCGGGGCACTTCACCGTAGTGGTGGAATAGCCGGGACAGGAACAGCTGTCCGAAATCCCGCCCCTCCTCCTCCAGGGATAACGCATGCCTTCGAGCACGTCCCCCTTGACGAGGCTCCCACACAGGCTACCTTCGGGCGGGTTCTCCACCGTGTGGTCGGGCCCGACGCTCCCTCTCCTGCACGCCCTGGGGAACAGCCCCGGGACCAGACACAGGACGACGTCTCACTTGATGACCTTTTCAGGCAAACGCCCCGACATCAGGCCCGGCCTCGTGCACGGCCTGCCGGAATCGTCAGCCGACCATGCAGCTCACAGGGCCTGGCTTCTCACCCTCTGTTCCCTGCTCCTGCTCGTAACCTGGGGTTGCCGTCCCAAAGACCGGAACGACGGCAAAGCCCACTTGGTTCTGACCGTTCCCGCGGATCGTGAAACCCGTCCGATGTACCGGGGAGTGGTCAAGCGGTTCGAAGAGGCCCACCCCAACATCACAGTTCAGATCCTCGAGATTCCAGCCAACTACTACGGCAAAGTTCTGGTCATGATCGCCGGACGTAACGCCCCTGACCTGATGTGGATGGGGCAGAGCTTTGCGGAGTTCGCAGCGCGGGGGGTATTTCTTGACCTGAGTGAGAAGCTCGAGACTGAGGTGGACCTCGAGGAGTACCTCCCCCAGGCTCTGAGCTGGTACCGAGTCGAAGGGAAGCAATACGGCATCCCGTTCGGTATTGACATGAACTACATCGCGTACAACAAGACGCTGTTTGACGAGGCTGGTGTCCCGTACCCAACCGATGACTGGGACTACGACTGCTTCCTGAAGACGGCGAAGGCCCTCACCAGAGACATCGACGGCGACGGCCGTATCGACCAGTATGGATTCAAGGGGGAACTGGCAAAGTCATCGTTCGGGGCCCAGGTCATCTCGCCCGATGGCAAGGACGTCTTGTGTAACCGGCCGGAGATGATCGAGGCGTTGCGTACAAACCTGAATCTGGCCCGTGAACACCACGTTTCGCCGTTGCCGGAGGACAGTGACTTTCAGGGGTTGGATACCTACACCTACTTCCGCCAGGGCAAAGCCGCGATGATGCAGTTCTTCACCTGGAACCTCCCTTTCCTCCGCCGCCAGTGCAGCGAAATGAACTGGGACATCGTCAACAATCCGAAAGTCCGACAGCGTGGGCATTGGGCATCGAGTCAGGCAGTTCTCGTATCGAGCTCGACACGCCACCCCGAAGAAGCGTGGTTGCTGGCCAGGGAGTTCTTTGGTGATGAAGTCCAGCAACGAATGGCAGCGCGTGGCCTGCCCCCGAGTCGACGTATTGCCGAGATGGTCATCCAGAACCAGCGGAAGACCGGTCAGAAACCTGCCAACATCGCCGCACTGCGTAGGGCTAGCGATTCGCTGTACCCGAACCCTCGCATCCCAAACCTGTCGGAGATCCTGTCTCTTTACGGGAGCGCTGCAGGTGGTGTCCCGACCGGTCGATCGACACCTGAGGAAGCCATGGCCCGGGCAGAAAAGGCCATCGTTCTCTACCTGAAGAGGAAACGTCTGCGGGATCGGTAGCCTCTCCCATCGTGGCGGGCCGGGACCGCAGGCGCACGCCTGCAACTGCAGCACACATGCTATGAGAGCAAAGAACAACTGGATTGCATTCGTCTTCCTGGCCCCGAATTTCGTCGGGTTCCTGATTTTCACCTCGATTCCGGTAGTGGCGGCGTTCGCGTTGAGCCTGTTCGAGTGGAATCTCTTCCAGCCACCGACATTTGTGGGCCTGCGGAACTTCGTTGATCTCCTCGGCTTCTTCCGCGACGGCAGCACGTGGCAGGTCAGCGACCCACGGTTCTGGAAGTACCTCGGGAACACGCTGTTCCTGATGATGAACATCCCGATTTCCATGTCACTGTCGTTGAGCCTGGCCCTCCTGCTGAATCAGAAGATCCGGGGCCGCGTGCTGTTCCGTACCATCTTTTACTTACCGACGATCTGTTCGGGAATCGGTATCATGCTTCTGTGGATGTGGATCTACAATCCCGAATTCGGCCTGGCCAACTACCTGCTGAGTCTCCTGGGGATCAAAGGCCCTCTCTGGCTCAAGAGCTACCATCTCGCCAAGCCATCACTCATGCTCATGGGGCTCTGGGGAGCAATGGGAGGGACGAGCATGATCCTCTATCTCGCCGGTCTCCAAGGAATCTCACCCAGTCTCTATGAAGCAGCTCAAATGGATGGAGCCAATGCCTGGCATCGGTTCCGCCACATCACGTTTCCCATGCTCGCCCCTACGACCTTTTTCATCTTTATCACCTCCGTCATCGGAGGGTTCCAGGGCGGGTTCCAGGCAGCCTACGTGATGACGAAAGGCGGTCCCGACGGGGCCACGAGCACCATCAGTTACTACATCTACAACCATGCCTTCCAATGGTTCAATATGGGCTACGCAGCGGCCATCGCTGTCGTGCTCTTTGGCCTGGTGGCAACCGTGACCCTGATCAACTGGAAATTCGGCGGGCGGAACGTGAGTTACACATAGACTGCTGCCCCCTTTCCCGACGAGAAACCGCGCAGTCGATGGTCCAGGAAAAGGCAACCCGAATGGCGATGACCAGACAGAAAAAGCTGCTGATCACATACTCGCTCTCGTACGTGTTTCTGATCGCCGTGGGCATCTCAATGCTTGCCCCTCTGCTGTGGATGGTGAGCACATCCGTCAAGAGCCCGGATGCAGACGTGCTCAATCCCGCCCAGTTCCTCCCCGAGAAGATCCACTGGGAGAACTACCGGACGGTCATGGTAGAAACGAACTTCGGAAGAGCCCTCTTCAACAGCTTCCTGGTCACTATCTCGGTCACGTTCGGCCAGGTGCTCACAAGCTCTCTGGCTGCCTTTGCTTTTGCCCGGCTCAAGTTCGTTGGCCGCGACCGAATCTTCTTTGCCTATCTGGCCACAATGATGATCCCCGGAGCGGTCACCATGATCCCCGTATTCATCCTTTTGCGCCAGCTCCATTGGGTCAACACGTACTGGGGTCTGATCATTCCCGGGATGTTCTCTGCCTACGGCACGTTCATGCTCCGCCAGTTTTTCATGGGAATCAGCAGTGAACTCGAGGATGCCGCAATCATCGACGGCTGTTCGGCCCTGGGCGTCTACTGGCACGTGATCCTCCCGCTCTCCAAACCGGCCCTGGCCACCCTCACAATCCTGACCTTCATGGGATCCTGGCGGAACTTCATGTGGCCGCTCATCATCACCCACACACGCGACAAGTTCACCCTCCCGGTCGCTCTGGCTCAGTTCCAGGAGATGTTCGGGGTCCAGTGGACCCTCATGATGGCGGGATCAGTGATCATGATCATCCCCATGCTGGTCGTGTTCATCTTCGGCCAACGCTACTTCGTGGAAGGTATCCAACTCGGGGCCCTGAAGGGGTGACAGCACAGCACCAAGGTTGTGCGAGAGGTCCATTTCAGGTGGGGACGGGGCAAGAGAGACGGACATGGCTGGAAACAAGCAGATAGCGATGTGCGTGGCACTGGCCGCCGCGCTCGGTCTCCCCCCCGTTGTGCTCGCCCAGGAGCAGGTGCGCCCGAACATTCTGTTCATTCTGGTCGACGACCAGCGAAACGACTCCCTTGGATGCGCAGGACACCCCTTCATCAAGACTCCGAACGTGGATCGACTCGCGGCTCAGGGCGTCCGGTTCCAGAACATGTTCGTGACGACCTCCATCTGCATGGCGAGTCGAGCCACTATCTTCTCGGGGCTGACTCAACGCAGCCACGGCTACCGCCCCGGGGACCCACAGGGCTCGGCCGCGATGATCGAGACCGATTTCCAGACCTGTTTCCCTCTCCTGATGCGACAGGCCGGCTATCGCACCGGGTACTTCGGCAAGAACCACGTGCGTTTCGAGCGAGGAACGCCATCGGCTTTCAACGCGATGTTCGACGACTGGAAACACATCCACCGGAACCCCTACTTCAAAACCATGCCGGATGGCAGCAAACGGCATTGCGCCGAGTTGATCGGGGACAGATCAGTCGCGTTCCTGAAGGCCCAGCCCGCAGACAAGCCGTTCTGCCTCTACATGAGCTTCAACATCTCGCACGCAGAAGACAGAGACCATCGCCCCGGGATTGGTCATTTCCCCTGGCCGAAAGCTGTGGACGGCCTGTACGAGGACATCACGCCACCCCTCCCACGCCTCGGGGATCCAGCCCACTTCGAGCGGCTGCCGGACTTCCTCAAGACATCCCTCAACCGCGTCCGCTGGTACTGGCGCTGGGACACACCCGAGAAGTACACCATCAATATGCGCGCACTGTACCGCATGATCACCGGGATGGATCGCGTAGTCGGACGCGTACTCAAGACTCTCGAAGACCAGGGGCTCGCGGACAATACCGTGGTTCTCTACACTGCGGACAACGGCTACTACATGGGCGACCGGGGCTTTGCGGGCAAGTGGTCTCACTTCGATCAGTCGTTGCGCGTTCCACTCATCATCTGTGACCCACGGCTGCCCGCTGCAAGGCGCGGGAAGCTCGTCTCCCCGATGGCTCTTAACCTCGACCTCCCCTCAACCATGCTCGACCTGGCGGGGATACCAGTGCCTGATTCATACCAGGGACGCAGCCTTTCTCCTGTGCTCCAAGGCGTCGGTCCCACCGATTGGCGTCGCGAGTTCTTCTGTGAACACCACCAGCTTGGCGACAAAATCCCGGCCTGGGCCGGAGTCCGCGGGGAACGTTATGTCTACGCCCGGTACGACCGGCAAGCCCCTCCGTTCGAGTTCCTGCATGATCTAGGAACTGATCCGGACCAGCTTGAGAACCTGGCGGGGAACCCCGCCCACAGGGAGGTGCTTGAGCGGCTCCGCACACGAACAGATGCGTACATCCGGACACGCACGCGTCCCGAGATCGAGGCGCGACGTAAAGAAGCCCTCAAGCAGAAACGGACAGCCGCCACCCGTTCGACCGCCAAAACCCGCCTGACGGACCGTGGCCCTTACCGGGGAGGCCGTGCCGTTTTCGACGGCTCATCCTTCTCCGGCCTCCCGAACACCCCTCCGCTTACACGTGAAGACTCACACTCCTGGGCACTTCGCGTCAGCCCCCTCCCGGGAAACCCACCCGGGGCGATCCTCCTGGGAAACCGCCACAGCCCGACCGGACTCAACTTCATGAAAGTGACAGCGGAAAGAGGGGTGCAGCTCTTTGCCAACAACACGAAACTGCTCAAACTGGATGCCGCAATCCCGGCAGGTGTCTGGACGACTGTCGCCCTGGTTAAGAACGGCGGGGAGATGGTGCTCTACGTAAACGGCAAGGTGACTGCCAGAGCGGATGTCACCGCCCCGCTCCCGGCCATGTCCTGCTACCTGGGAGGGGATCCGCGCGTGCCAAACGAGGCGGCCCGTTGCCGGATCAGCCACGCAGTCGTTGTCCCACGAGCCCTCTCCGCAGAAGATGTGCTGGCTCTGTTCCAAGGGGCAGACTGAAACCTCAAGGCAACCGCACAGAACACCATCCGGGCACCCCCTCTGCCCCCTTGGGGCCCTCCCTGTCTTTTTCCTTGTCCAGCGCCGCTTGCGATGCCCCACGCAGCGCTTACATTACCATATTCGCATTAACGAATACTTGTGCCCGAATTTACGGTTTCCAAAGGAGTCCAGAGGAGTTGCAGGTCCATGAGTAAGATCAAAACACCGCACGTATTCACGTCTGAATCCGTTTCCGAAGGCCATCCGGACAAAGTATGTGACCAGATTTCAGATGCCGTGCTGGACGCATGCCTTGAACAGGACCCCCACAGTCGAGTCGCTTGCGAGTCCCTGGTGACCACGGACCTGATCGTGCTGTCGGGCGAGATAACCACGAACACCAAGGTCATCTGGGAAGACGTCGCCCGAGACGCGGTCCGGAAGATCGGCTACTCATCGGATGACATCGGCTTCAACGCCGACACCTGCAAGGTCTTGCTGGCCATTCACCCGCAGTCTCAGGACATTTCCCAGGGCGTCACCGCCGGCGAAGGTGCGTTCAAGGAACAGGGAGCGGGTGATCAGGGAATGATGTTCGGCTATGCCAGCAACGAAACAGATGTGCTCATGCCGGCCCCCATCCACTACGCGCACCTCATCGTCCAACGCCTTGCGGAACTGCGCCATTCTGATCCCGAGACGTACGCCTTCCTCCGCCCCGACTCCAAGAGTCAGGTCTCCTTCCTCTATGAAGATGGGAAGCCGGTGCGCCTGGAGACGGTGGTCGTCTCACACCAGCACACGCCGGACATGGTCGAAGAACAGCTCCGCTCCCTGGTCGTCCAGGTTGTGAACGAAGTCGTTCCCACCAACTTTCTTCACAATGACATCACCTACTACGTCAACCCGACCGGGCGGTTCGTGATTGGCGGCCCCAACGGCGACACT
>Ga0209249_1002093_pt1 | contig 17128 bp, 12 predicted proteins | sample SaaInlV_200m_DNA_4_FD_184653 | JGI IMG/M metagenome (GOLD analysis project Ga0209249, IMG submission 184653) | Marine microbial communities from expanding oxygen minimum zones in the Saanich Inlet - SI037_S3LV_200m_DNA (SPAdes) (version 2) | ecosystem: Environmental > Aquatic > Marine >...
ACTGTCCGGCTCCACCAGCTGACATAATAGTCATGCCCTTTTGTTGATCAGGAAATAATAAGCCTAAGAAAATAAATAGAAGCGGAATCGCTGGCTATTCCAGGCCTCCTTTGGTTTGGTATGCAAGTAGTGATCCCAGATCTGATGGACAGAATCCTCCAGAAGATAACTCCTCACCTGATAGAAATACCCTTCAGAATCTTCGTCAGGAGCTAATGAAGGTTCAATGTCAACAAAGCGATTAGTCCTCGTATTTTGATTCGACAGGTAGTCCCGAACACTGGATTGATAAACACTTTCCAGTTTAACATCTGAAATTAGCAATTGCCCTTCGGCCGATTGCCAAAACAGAGTACATAAAAAAATAATCAGGCTCTTTTTTAAGGTCATTACGTCTATTTGTGGCCGCGAAAGATAGTAATAAATCTAAGCTTGAATTCTCCAGGTACATTAAGAGATTTCTTAGGAATCGCTATTAATACCTTCGAGACTAATTGAGTCAATGGTTTTAATCCCGTTAGACAGCTTGAATCAATGATTTTTCCTATTTTTGCATCCACTGTTTTGGCCCCATAGTTCAAGGGATAGAATGGAAGTTTCCGGAACTTCAGATGCAGGTTCGAGTCCTGCTGGGGCTACTAACAACCCAGAATATACCCTGTAAGTTAAATACTTGCAGGGTTTTATTTTTTCTGGGGGAATAATAGTCACTCCAGGTTTTAAGAATTTTGGATCTCATAGCTCATTCCTGTCAACTTTCAGATCGAAGTGTGCTCCTGCAATTATAGTGCTATATGTCAGAGCTTAAGTCAATGAATATTTGCACATTGGCCTAAACCATTTTACCTTTGAAACATGAAGAATCAGTTAGAAATATAAGGTCGCTAAACGAAATGTTCGTATAGCGACTCGTTGAGTGTCATTACAAAAATGTCTTGAAATTATGAGATAAATTCTGATCATAATATTTATACAATTAAGTGCTATCTCTTTTGTGCAAATCAAAGACACAGTAATTATGGAAACAAAATCGACCTCGGATAATGTGACTTTTGATACAACGGTTGATATTTCACAATCAACAAAAGACGGAATCTATATGAATGGATACCTTGTTAATATAGATTATGATGAAATCGAGGACCTAAATGGAAAAAAAATAAGGATAACTGGACAGGTAACAATAGTAGAAGGACTAGAAAAGCAACTTATAAGATACGATGATAATGGTAATGAGATTATCCAACAAGGACGACAAATGGATACTAAACTCATTGAAGCTCCTAGGATTGAGATCATTGATAATTTAATTATCAATTTCAAATATTTAAGAAATAACGGCACACACTCAAGAATGCGGCTGACTCCTGATTAACCAGAGCCAGTGCTCCTCTGCTCTGACAAACTGTAATCCCGATACCAAAGATCCTTCCAAATAAATATTAATTGTGGAGGTTTCATGGTTTTCAGTCGAAAGAGAATACTGCTCATTTATTGGTGATCCGGCGCTTGGACTGTTCATAGGGTGCGCTAGAAGCACTATCTCTGTTGAATGACACACTGGGGTCAAATAAGTAATTATCGTTGTGATAGCGCCGCCACATAAGACTCATTGGGCATGATCATAGTGAAGAGAGTTTTTGGATCTCCAGAAACTACTGTTCCAAAGTGGAAGATGCTATCGACTCATACAGCGAGAAGGACTTTTGCGACTAATTCTTATCTGGCTAACACCCAGTGCTATTTTGGGTTTAGCTTAGCAAATGTATGGATAATCTGACTGATCCTTTTTCTCGATGCTTTTCGTTAAATTTAGGACGAGGTTCCCATGGGAACCTCGTCCCGGAAAAACCAAAAAAAGCTACTTAATGAGAAAAACACTTCTTATCCTTGTAATTGGCTTATTCTTAGCTCAAATTACTATAGCTCAAACAACTATAAAAAGAGATTCAGAGATCAAACAGATGGTTGATGAGATCTCGAGAGACAATATTGAAAATAATGTTCGCAAACTAGTTAGTTTTAATTCACGTAATAACTTAAGTGTACAAAATGATCCTGGTCAGGGAATTGGTGCAGCCTGGAATTGGATTAAATCTGAGATGGAGAAGTCAATTCCTTCCTCAGAGGGACGATTAAATGTTGAATTAGTCACTTATACAGCAGGAGGTGAAGGTCGGCGAATTAAAACAGAAATGGAACTTAAAAATGTAGTTGCTACCCTAAAAGGGAGTGACCCCAATGATGATCGCATCTTCTTAGTAAGTGCACATCTAGATTCAAGGGCAGCCAACAATAATGACGGTGAAGTATTTGCTCCAGGTGCAAATGATGACGCCTCAGGAGTTGCTGCGATTATGGAAATGGTTCGCATCCTATCTAAAAAAGCATTCTCAGGCACCATCGTTTTTATGGCTGTATCTGGTGAAGAACATGGCTTGCTGGGTTCGAAACATATGGCAGAATTAGCTATTGCTGAAGGATGGAATCTTGTAGCAATGCTTAATAATGATATGATTGGGAATAGTGGTTCAAGCGGAACCTTGCTGAATGACAATATGAGAGTTCGTGTTTTTAGCGAAGGAGTTCCAGCACTGGAAACGGAGCAGATGGCGAGAATGCGAGCCTATACTTCTGCCGAGAATGATGGTAAAGCACGTCAATTGGCACGTTATGTAAAAGAAATTGGAGAGCGTTATGTTGATCAACTAACAGTTAGCCTTATCTACAGAAACGATCGGTTTGGCAGGGGAGGAGATCACACTCCTTTCTGCAAACTTGGATTCACCGCGGTAAGGATTACAGAATTCAACGAAAACTATGATAGAACCCATAAGGTAGTTGAAAAAAAAGACGGCATTCATTATGGTGATACTCCGGAATTTGTGGATTATGAATACGTCCGAAAAAATGCAGGAATCAACTTAGCCACCTTGTCTAATCTAGCCTCAGCCCCTTATGCGCCTCAAAAGGTAGGCATCAAATTATCAGGGATGAGCAACTCAAGCACTATTAGTTGGGAAGCTCCGGAGAAAGGTAAAAAAGTAGCCGGCTATTATCTACTCATGCGTGAAACCTATCAGGCGCTTTGGGAGCGTAAAATTTATGTAGAAGGAACAACTATCACTGTTCCGTATTCAAAAGATAATTACTTCTTCGCTGTACAATCGGTAGATGAAGAAGGACATGAGAGTGTGGCAGTGTTCCCAGCTCCGAAAAGAAGATAATTTTAGATTTATTGTGCCTTTTAGATAAGTTTTCCCTGTTGCAGTGTAATCTTCCGACTTGCATAATTTGCTGATTCAGCATCGTGAGAAACCAACAATACCGTTCCTCCCTTTTTATGAAAGTCTGTAATTAAAGACATTAATATTCTACTGTTTTCAGGATCAAGATTGCCAGTAGGTTCATCAGCAAGTAATATATCCGGTTCTGATATTATAGCGCGTATAAAGGCCGTTCGTTGTTTTTCGCCAACACTTAATTCAGATGGATATTTGTTCTTTAAAGATAATAGCAAACATTTTTCAAGATAATATTCAATACTTTTTTTATTTGCTTTTTTGCCATCAGACATTCTTATATTCTCAAAAACACTAAGATAAGGCAGCAAGTGAAATTGCTGAAATACAAAACCTATACTCTTCTTACGATACAGGTTCGCGTTTCGATTATTTTTTTCATAAACGTTTTCCCCTTTATAAAAAACCTGACCCAAATCAGGTTTGATTAAACCACCGATAGTATGTAATAATGTTGATTTCCCTGAACCACTTGGACCAACAATTGCCGCAAAATCACCTTTATCAACATTTAAACTTACATCGTTAAGCGCAGTAAAAGTACTTCCGTTTTTTGTATAAGTTTTTGTTATATTTTTTACCTCCAGCATTGTTAATCGTTTTACATTTTTTAATCCTGACTAAGTGTTTTTGCAGCGTCAACTTGTGAAGCTAAAAGTGCAGGGATCCAACTTGATAGCATCCATAATAAAGGAAAAATAATTATACCGTATCCGAAAATCGACCATAATGGTTTGATGGACATTGAAGTAAATCGAAAAATCTCTTTCCCAAAATATTCTGCAAGCCAACTTCCAATAAAAAATCCAGCAATACTTCCTAAAAGGCCCAAAATAAATGCCTTAAACAAAAACATAAATAGAATGAAGGATTTGCTATTTCCCATGGCTTTAAAAATTCCAATTTCGTATTTGCGTGTGCTTACATTGGAGTAAAATAACATGCCAGAAATAAGTAATGAAATGAGTAAAATGAAAGGGATAATAAAAGAACCGTATTTATTCATCATTAATCGCTGGTTTTCGCGGGCATCAGCAATGCTACTTATTTCTGTTACTTCAAGATCAGAAAATATGATTTGAACCTGACTGCGTGCATTGTTTATTCTTCCATCGTGACAAACACAACCCAAGGCTTCAATTTTGTTGATTTGATCTTCCATATCAAGAATTTCCTGCAAATCATCCAAATTAAATGCAACACCCTGGTCAATCATACCCTTTCCTTCAGCCAATCTTTTTGCAATTTCAAATTCGTACAATTCCCCATTCGTACCACGTATTTCAAAAGTTTCATTTTCAGGAATATTAACTGAAAGATGCGCTCCAACATGAACGGTGCCTTTTGCAACATCAAAACCCATCGTTTCCTGTTTTGATAAAAAGCGCTGCATGGCTTCATCTTTATAACCCATAACAACAATCTGATGGCTGGAACCATTCGGGTCGATCCAATTAGGATATTTAAGTTGGAGTATGCCGGTAAGATGCCTAACTGCATCGAATGTTTTTGAATTGGCCAGCACATCCACATAATTTTCAGGAAAAGTTAGTGTGTTGTTAACAGAATAAAAATCAATGAGATCGGTTCCTTTGGGAAAGATATACAGATTCAAGCCCTGCTCGCGCATGATTTTTCGAGTTTCATTTTCGCTGGCTTTACTTAATGTATAAACTGCAACAGAAACCGTACTGGCCGCAATTACCGTAAGTAAAATAATTATAGAGCTTACTTTTCGGTAAATAAGTTCTTTTATAACCAGCCTGAATGGATTCATTTTATACTCTTTTTGTTTTTTCGAAGAAAATAGAACGTTAAAATAACAAGCGTGATTAAGATTACAACACCTGTTGATATCAATGAAATTTGCAATGAACGATCTTCTTTCATTTCTAGCTTTTGTGGCTGATAAGTATTGAGCCCATCCCGTTGATCGGTAAGCCATTTTGGTAAGGGTCGCGTATCTAAGGAATCATATCTTATGGTATCCTGTTCCATTTATTGGTGCTCCAGATGCGGATTTGCATCAATTATTTTATTTACTAACGCCGTTTGTGGATTATCCCAATTTCCGTTAAAAAGAATGCTGACTCCGGGAAGATTATCTTTAATAAGACAACTGCAATCGGCGGTGAAGAAATTAAGCATCAGATTGATATTTTCTTGTGAAATCCCGTTTGCTAACAGCGGCTCAAGTGCCCTGAACTTTCCAAAAATCCCAAATACCATGGGTTCCGCTATTTCTTTTAAATCGCTCTCTACATTAAGCAGCATTGAAACAAGCTGAGCTTCTTCAGTACTTTTCCTGTCCAGTTCCACAACTGTAACTACACTGCCAAAGGGAGATTCTGCTACACTTTTCTTTACTACTTTCAGTCCTTTATCATCTTTCTCCTGAATTCCACTTTTCAAATAAAGCATCACACATAGTTTTCCAGCCATCAGTTCAATGGCTATTTTTTTACGAATTGGAGAATTAGCAATAGCTAAAAGTTCTTCTTTATCGGCATATTCCGTAATAAGACGATTATTAAAATACAGGGCATAATAAGGTTTCTCAATCTCGTCACGCTGCAAAGTTTTAAGAAAAATATTGGAGGTATGAAATAGCTCTTCAATTTCAGAATTTTGTTGTTTTACTTCTTCCGTTAATTCATTTTCATGAAAATAAACCAGAAGATATTTGTCTGGAACAGAATTCAGCAATACCCACTCCGAGACTTTTGTCGTGCAAGGCAAACTTAATAAAGCACCAATTACAATTATTTTCAAGTAAACCAGTTTCATTATTCGACCAACCTTTCCTGTATTAATTCAACGCCTGAAATTAGGGTATTCCCTTTAATCGGAATTAAGTCAATTTTTAATTTTTCTCCAGCTTTTATCCGCGCAAAGGTCTTCACTATCTCTTTATCAATTTTGCCAGCTTCTTTTACAATATCAAATTTTTCAATAAGCTTTTCTCCCTGAACCACAATATCAAAAGACCTTTCATCTTCTTTTTTATCTTCCAGTTCAGCAAAATAAAGTTTTACCCTGTAAGTTGATTCAGGGATAAGATTATCCTCAGCCAAAGTTATTTCAATGGAATTAATTCCTATTAAGGCGCTTGAACTCACCCAAGGTGTATTTTCAGATGAAATACTTATGGGTTCTTTCCTAATTTCCTTATAACCTGAGGTGTCAATTTTCACACGAATTCCGGGAGGAGTACCTGCAACAAAAGGAAATTCAAGCCACAATACTTTATTATCAGCACTTCGGTCACCAGGTGCATTCAGGTTTAATCCTAGCTGTTGAACCGGTTTTCCGTTCCATGTGTAGTTACTGTTTGTCCAGTAGGCCATCCATGGCATATGAATAAGCGCTAATGAAGTTTGATTTTGGTAAGCACATTGACAAGTTCGTGTATAATCTGGTGAGTTAAGTACACCATCGGCTGCAATCAGATTAGTTGAACAACTGGATTTCCAACCGCCTAAACTTCCTGTTCCTTCAAAAGTATCGAGATTAATAAATCCGGCTGAAGCTGAGCGAAAAGTGAGAAGATGTTCGCTGGCGGCAACTATTCCACATCCATATTCTCTTTTATAGCTCCATTTTAGATCTTCACCAGTAATCGGGTCTTTTTCTGTTAGTTGTTCTCCTGTTAAAAGATGAAACCCTTCGCCGTTAGTATATATCTTGTCATTATGAATAATTGGTGGATTGGCATATCTCATGGCCCGGTCCCATATTTTATCTTTTGTGCGAATATCATAAGTAATCATTCGGTTTCCCATTTCTCCATGTAGCATATCGCGCGATGGTCTGGTGGCCTGTAACAGTAATTTGTGCTCAGCTGAATAACCGAGCCAGGTTCCGAAAACATCCTCAGTTTCTTCCTGAATAATTTGACCTGTTTTAGCATCAAGATAAAGTAACCTTGAGCCTTGCGGAATTGGTTCACCTCTTCTTTTTAGTTTTGTTTCCAGGTATTGTGGTAATTTATCCAGACAAAATAGCATATCATCACCCGCAATAACTGAATTGTGAATGAAACCATGATTTGCTTTAATACTCCATAATCTTTCTCCCGAGAATCGGTTTAGTACCGTTAACTCTTTGCTTGCTGATAGATCGAAATCTGAAAAATTCATTCTTTTTGCAAGAATCGTATCATTTTCAGTTCCCTGAAATTCTGCAAAATTATTTCCAAGAATCAGGAAATCTTTATAAACGCCAATGTATCCAAGTTTTTGGGTATCGTTATCACCAGTCATAAATTCCCTGGCCACTTCTCCGTTATTGATGTCAATGAGCGTGCATTTGTTTCCTTCAATTAAATAAACAAACTCTTTAGTAGCAATGTAATTGGTACCTCTGGAATTTGAGCCCGGTAAATGCACTTGGTTGTATTTTGGATCAAGTGGATGTTCTTCATCGTAAGTTTCATTATAATATACAAGCCAATTATCATCTAATAGATTTTCAGATTTGTGTCGCCATAACACTCTGCCGGTATAAACATCGCGTGCACTAATGCTATTCATCCCCAGAATGATTAGCCGCCCGTCAATGACCTGTTCACCCGGACCATGACCATGCCGAGGAAGAACATCCATGTTTGAATTCCCCCCAAACCATAAAATTCCTAAAGGTGCTTTTACCAACTGATCATCGGACTTAACAGTGTTTGCAATATCTCCGTAGTTGTGCGTCCATGGAGATGCACCTTGCAGAGGACCAGTTCTTGTGATGATCGACAATCCTTTTTCTGCACGAATTGATGAACCTGGCAAATGCATTGTGTTTAAGCTTGCCATTAAACGTTTTCGCTTTTCCCTTTTTAGTGGAATAAGAATTTTGCCCCCATATGGACGAGTTGTTTCATAAAGTTTTTCGATAAAATCTTTCCGGCCACCACCGATGTACACAAGATCGTTAACAATGGTATGCGAAGAAAAATATTTTGGCAACTTTGGAAATGTATGATGGAAATGCTGAAAACTTATTCGATCGCTTGTCACGCCTGCACTATCAAAATACTCCCGAAGTGCCTGAACTCTTTGGGATTCTTTTTCATAAACAACAATATCGAAAGAGGTATTGTAAACAAGATTTTCTAAAAGAGAAATATCTTCACCTCCAAAAACCAGACAATAACCATCACTTACTTCTATGTTGCTGATTATATTATTTACACTCCTGTCATATTCTTTCACTTCTGCTACTGAAGATTCGCCAAAAGTCATAATTGTTCCATCGTCTGCTACGGCAACCAGTTTTCCGTTTGCTGCTATAAGTCGTTCTATATTTTTATCACTTCTGTATCTCCAAATTACTTCAGCCTCCTTGTCAGGATGAAGTTTTAAGGCCGTAATTCCAATACTATCGGCTGCAAAAAGGCAATTCCCAGCTTTAATCAAATCATTACTTGCCGAAATATCTTTCATCCATAAAGTATCCAGTTTATTCTCTATTCCCAGTTTCGCTGCTACAATATTTTTTCCGGAGAAATAGAAGCTATCTCCATCAACTACCGGATATTCTCCAGCTTTCGAAACTAGTTTTTTTCCAGTTTTAGAATCGTACATGTTCGTCATTCTTTCGCGATGGTGGTTAAAAAAAACTTTGTCACTGGCACAAGTAAATGCACCCCCGGTTTTCCCACTTGCTGCCAAATGATAATAAATTTCATCTCCCGTTTTCAGGTTAAAAGCTGCTGGCACTGAGCGTCCACCGGCAACAAGTAATTTATCTCCACTAATTGTAAAGGCACCTTGTGGTGCCACATCTGCAAAAGCAGGAGAGCGATGGGGTTGAAGAATATAGTTGCTTCCGGTGCCCTCGTTTTTCCAGATAATATCTCCCGTAGTTGCATCCAGAGCATAAATAAATGTTCCCATTAGCGGAAAAATACTTGCTGCAGTATACACTATATCATCTTTAATAACCACACCTCCACGTGCAGGCCACATTGAAATAAGCCTTTTATTCCCTAAAAGCTTGTTTTCTGCTGGTGCAAGAAGTCGTTTCCAAACTAAAGACCCGCTTGTAGAGTTCAGGCAATAAATAAAACCATCATCGCCAGTAAAATAGATTTTCCCATTATTGATAGCAAGCGGCAAACGAACAGGCCCGTCAGCATAAAAATGCCAGATTTCATTTCCCGAATTAAGATCCAATGCCACCACTTTGTCCTGATCGTTAAAACCAATAAATAGTTTATTGTCGGCAACAACAGGCTCAAATAAACGATCGAATTTCATCAGGTTCTGATTAAGCGGATCGTCCCAAACTGGAATTCGTGGTGAATATTTCACCTGCCATTGTAGGTTTAATTGTTCTGGCAATTGTTCCGGCGTTGAAGCAGATCTTTTGGAATCGTAACGCCACATTGGCCAATCAGAAGATTGTCCGCTAACAGCACTAATTATTAAGAACAAAAAAAATATGGATGATATTTTTTTCATGGTGTTAAGATATTTAATTCAGGGCAATTAAAGATAATTGTATTTTAAGTGGACAATAGTGGCTTTTTAGCTATAACCATACATTCAATTAGAGCAAACAACTCACCATCAATTGCTGATATTCCTGTCCACCCCAAAGATAGTATGAGTTAGAGGCGAACCAATGCGGTGTTATGGTAAATACACGAAAAGGGAGGGCAGGCTGTGCAGTTTTCAAGGGATTTACACTATTTCCGGCTCATAAAGAGCCATACTTACATAAACATGTGAAGCGACCAATGCTGGAACATATATTGAGCATCCATAAACATCTGTCAAGTTTGGCGACTTACAACATTTTAGCTTCAATTGACCAGGCACAATTGGCATATTAAGGAACTCATGTAATTATAATCTGCTATTATTTCTCCCACTTGGGATCATCCAGAAATGTATCTAAATATTTTATCTGCTTCAAGTAAGATGGTCGTTCCAATCCTGTTCCAATTATGTTACCATTAGGATCAAATAGCATATGACGTGGAATTCCGTCGAATTTATAAGTCTCGCTAAAATCACATGGCATACCTCTTTCACTAATCATCTGTATGCCTGGCATTTCATTATTCTCAAGATAGTTCAACCAATCTTCCCTTCTATCATCCATGGAATACATAATAAATGTAATATTTCTTTCCTCGTAAGCTTTAACCAATTCACGAAAGGAGGGTAACTCTCCAATACATGGGCCACACCATGTTGCCCAAACATCAACAAACACAAACTGCCCCTTGAATTCTGATAATGCTCTTGATTCACCATCTGGTGTTTGACCAATTACTGCTGGAGCTAATTCGCCAGGTTGTAATTTTCTCCAACTATCCTCCTCTTTCTGAATAAACTCAACGTACTCATTATTTGTGCAGTTTTGTTTGAAAAGAACTAGTAAGTTCTCAATTGGTTTTAATTCCCCAGAATCAAAAGCCCGCTTAGCCAAATCCAACAAGAGAAAGTTTCTCACTTCCTCATTATTAACACTGTCTATAACAAAGGTTATATCCATAAACATCAGAAGAGAAAAAGCCAATCATCCTATAATCTGGATTTTGAATCCTGTATTCAACTATAATTTGATCATTAGGAACCTTATTGCAGGAAGAAATAAACATGCAAATACCGACTGCAAAAACAGATAACATTATCAGGTAGTGTTTCATAAAAGTGATTTTTTTAGATCTGTTCAAGGATTGAGAATTAAAAATAACAATAATAATTAACCTTTTGTCTAGCGATACAACAACTCTGGTGCGAGATCATAGTCCCATTTAGAATCATACATCATCCCTCTTAAAAGCCTATATTTGTATGCACCGGAATATGAATTATCTAGCTCATTTATATTTAACAAAAAATTACTCCGAAGAGATTTCTGTTGGGAATTTCATTGCTGATGCAGTGAAGGGGCAGAAGGCCTTATCCAATTATCCGGAGCAAATTCAAAGCGGAATACGAGTTCACCGAGAGATTGATAGTTTTACTGATACACATCCCCTGTTCAAGAAAGGTACAAAACGATTACATAGTAACTATGGGAAATTTGCGGGCATTATTTTGGACATCTTTTATGATCATATTTTAGCCGAGAATTGGGATCAATACTCTGAAGATTCGTTGGAAAATTTTGCCCAATCACAATATAGTCTTATCACCACCCACTGGATTCATCTGCCACTACGTACGCAGTATTGGTATCACTATATGTATCATAACAACCTACTGGTCACTTATGCCAAGGAAGCTGTCATTGAACTGGTACTGCAACGCATGGATAAGCGCTTGGGCAGTATCTCAGAAATGGGACGAGCGATAGTAGAATTGAGGACTTACAAAGATGAATATACAGAGGAGTTTAGAACTTTCTTTCAAGAAATTCAAGAGCATTTATCCTCCCGCTTTTGACTCAGATCTGATATAGCAGTCTGATAGCAGCTTACCATAATATCAAAATCGATCTGGCTTGGTTTTTCTTGCACTGGCAAATGTGAAGCCTGCCGATTCTTGGAATAATTGCCAAGCACCATTGTTACAAACTTATTTCACAATGGATTTCAATAGAAATAGAAGAATTCTAACCTGTAAAGGCTGGAATAGTTCCAGATGCAACCGTTTCCTGTTTAATAGTTGAGAGAAGGAAGAACAAATGCTATCTCACTATTGTGGCTGTGGCAGTATTCCGTTTTTCCCGAAAATCATTCATAGCCAGATCCCAGTATATCTCGTAACATTCAGACGTCACGGTACTCCCACTAAATGAAATTGTCCTTTTGATTGTATATTCATGCCCATTGCTTATTCCTTTCTCAATGAACTCTCCACTTTCTGGTGCACCACAACTAAAATAAGACCGGGTTCCAGAACCTGAATAAACATCATCCATTAGGGCCATTCTGAAATTTCTGTTCTCATAGAAAAAAAGTGTCCCAGTTGCAACAGTGGATGTATAATTACTACCGCCAGTTTTGAATTTGAAATCCTCAGCATTAATATCGCAAATAAGATAATCATTGTCAATATGTGCCACCTCACCTTTATAAGTATATAAAGTAGTGTCAAGACTTACTGAATATGTTTCCATACCAATGGCCATTACAGGATCACCTGAGATCTGATCCTCCCATGGAATCTTTACACGAATTGGTTTAAATAGTACTTCCGGCAATTGATCAATGTGGATTACGGGTGATACTGCATCTTCACCCAATGGATGATTGCTCATAACCGTATCTATGTATACATTTATTGTGGCAATTTCACCAAATGCTCCCTCGGGTACTTCTATAACTATTTCATCTAAAAAAATATCACCCCCTTGTGGTCTAATAGTTCCAGAACCAATCTTTGTAAATCCATCCATATCAAGGTCAATACCATAATCAGGATCACAAGAATAAAAAAGCAAAATACTAGCAATTATCAAAGAGATTCACTTTAGTATTAATTTCATTTTAGTTTAGGCTTGAGGCATGTAGCATCCTGATTTCCTTAAGGGTACTAAATTCATCACGATCAACAAAATTGATCTGCTAGTCTTATACCTGAATAAAATTAGAAAGTGGTGTCCCGAACAGTGTTCTTGTTAGACCAGAAAAAGTGGCCTCATTTATATCTGTACAAGTGGCTCATTAGATCGGGATTGTCTAATATGTAAGCAAACACAGAAACTGTATAAGGCTGAAGTGGGAGGAGATAAGAGTTTCGAGGAATGTAAGCTGGATATAAAAAATCGCTACATTTGATTGGCTTCTCTTATAAAGCCATGGCTTTACTCAGTGTTGATTATAACGTAATTACCGTAACAATGATTATTTTAAAAACAAGCTTGCAAATCTTACTTCTTGGAGCTGTAATTCTATTTTCAGTCTCTTGTGAGGATTATCTTCCAGAGAGCAATGAACCCTTTGATTTCACCGATTCAAGGGATGGAAATTCCTACACCGCTTTGAAGATTGGTGACCAGACCTGGATGATTAAAAATCTGGCCTATCTACCGAGCGTTGCTCCTTCTTCTGAAGGTTCAGAAAGCTCACCCTTCTATTATGTTTATGATTATCAAGGTACTGATATTGCTGAGGCTATTGCTACATCCAATTATGAAAGCTATGGAGTACTCTACAATTGGCATGCAGCCTTGACTGCTTGTCCATCGGGATGGCATTTGCCCACAGAAACTGAGTGGCAGACCTTAGAGATGCATGTTGCACTGGACGAGATCGATGTGGATCGTATAGAGTGGCGAGGCAGACCTGAACTGCTTGGAACTAAACTGAGATCTACATCTGGCTGGGATAGTGATGGAAACGGAGACAATAGTAGTGGTTTTAATGCTCTTCCTGCTGGTTTTTGTATGGGTGGTGGTAGTTTTCAGGAAGAAGGCCGATGGGCTACTTTCTGGACTTCAACAGAAATCGATCCTCCTTACAACGTTTTACCCTGGTATCGGGGACTCCGTTCCAACGAAGACGGTGTTCACCGAGTTACGACATTTTACCATTCTGGTTTTTCGGTGAGGTGTGTGAAGGATTAGGCAGAAATTATGGCAGGTTTTGACTATTTCCTGAATGGGTTAAGATACTGGCTTATCTATTTGTGAGGATGTTGCTGATATACTGGGAGCGAAGATATGGGCTGAGAGTGTTCCCAATAAAGGAAACCAACTTTGTATAAACTTAAAACTTGGATAATTGATTGATATTTACCTTACCTGGGGGGGAATATTAGTAATGAGAATGATTATTCTGAGAACACCTTTTTCATTCAATTACTAAAAGACCTGCTGACGCTTGACAGGAAAAAAGATCCCGTATTTATCCACTGTCTTCTTCGCCTCCTGCCCGATCAATTGTCCTGACAAATACAGGATCGAATGCCCAGCTACGGTCTTTGCATCGCACATTAGGCATATTTTGATATGGTAAACGAAATAAAAATTCAGTTAATTTTGAACTGGTGAATTATTAATCTTACTTTCCTCATTGACGAATAAACAACTGAAAAGTTATAATTATGAAAATATATAAGCTGTTCGTTGGAATAATACTAAGTTTTTGTGCTTTGGGTATAACTTCAACATTTGCACAAAGCGGTGATCAGATTTTAGACGGAATTGGAGAAACAGGATTAATTGCTCGCTATACATTTGCAGAGAATGCAAAAGATTGGTCTCGTAATAATTTACATGGCAGCATTCAAGGCTCTAATTTCAAGTTTGTAGATGACGACATCTTTGGTAATGTACTTTCTATACCAGAAAATAGTGACGCGTTTATATCAATCCCGGGTGAAGCAGTAGCAGGAGAAGAATCACTTAGTATCACTGGATGGATTTATCTGCGTTCTGCAAAAAGCGGGCAGTTATTTTTCGATTTTGGAAAAAACAGCAAGTCACATCTGTTTGCTGCTCCGGAAGGGACGGAGGACAAAGAAGGTTTTCAGGCTCAAATCCATACTAAATCTGACAAGTATATTACTAGTTCACCAGCGCTGGGACTGTATAGATGGAATCATTTAGCTATTGTTATAAATGTTCCCTCCAAAACTTTGAGTACATATTTAAATGGAGCGCTTGTAAGTGAGACAAAGAATGTAAATGTAGAATTAGAACAACTGTTCGATTACAATTCAGGAAAAAAGAACAAACTCTATATAGGAAAATCACTGGATTCTGATAATACCTGTTTAAATGCCAAATTACATGATTTCCGAATCTATAGAATCCCTTTGAGTGAAAGACAAATTGCCAGGATTCAAACCAATGCTTTGAAAAACGAAGAAGCGGTAGTTAGAAGAAACCGTGAACCAGACCGGAACCTTCCAGAATTTTCCGAAACAAGTCCTCAGTTGTATAATGCATTTCTGACTAGCGTTCCGGATATTTATGAGGAGACAATAGTGGGGCATCTTCCAAGATTACCACGATATGTACAGGGCGTTTACAGCAATAATATTGAATGGCCTGATGTAAGAGTACTCTGGCCAGCACCTGTTGATAATAGTCAGGCACTTACCCCTGGCACATTTACAGTAACAGGAAGGGTTGCTGGAACAGACATCCAGCCAAATGCAATTATCACAGTTATAGAAGCTGAAAAACCTGCCACACCACATCGCTCCTTGGAAGTTTTTAATCTAAATCAGGTTATATTAAACACTGATATTCATAAAAACGACACAAAGTTTATCGAGAATCGTGATAAATTTATAACAGGCCTTGCCAATACAAATCCAGACAATTTCCTTTATATGTTTCGTAATGCCTTTGGGCAGGAACAACCTGAGGGAGCAGAACCACTAAGGGGATGGGATAGTCAACAAACCAAATTACGCGGTCATGCTACAGGGCATTATCTTAGCGCTATAGCTCAGGCCTATGCAGGTACCGCTTATGATGCGTCGCTCCAGGCTAATTTTGCTGGTAAGATGGAATATATGGTAAATACTCTGTATGAATTATCACAAATGTCTGGACAAGCACAAACAAGCGGTGGAGAATATGTGTCAGACCCGATAGCTGTGCTACCAGGTCATGGTAAATCAGAATTTGATTCAGATTTGAGTGTAGAAAATATCCGAACAGATTACTGGAATTGGGGAAAAGGATTTATTAGTGCCTATCCACCAGACCAGTTTATTATGTTAGAAAATGGAGCGAGCTATGGAGGGGATAACACTAAAATCTGGGCCCCATATTATACCTTGCATAAAATCCTGGCCGGATTGATGGATAATTATGAAGTCAGTGGCAATGAAAAAGCCTTGGAAATAGTAAAAGGTATGGGGGACTGGGTATATGCCCGTCTGAGTCAGTTGCCAACCGAGACACTAATAAGTATGTGGAACAGATACATTGCAGGAGAGTTTGGGGGTATGAATGAAGCTATGGCAAGACTGTATCGACTGACCAGCGAGCCTCGGTATCTGGAAGTTGCACAATTATTTGACAACATTAAAGTATTTTTTGGTGATGCTGAACATTCTCACGGCCTGGCTAAAAATGTAGATATGTTCCGTGGATTACATGCCAACCAGCACATACCCCAAATTATGGGGGCACTTGAAATTTATCGTGATTCAGATGCTCCGGAGTATTATCATATAGCTGATAATTTCTGGAATATGGCCACTAATGATTATATGTATAGTATTGGAGGAGTTGCAGGAGCGCGGAACCCTAATAATGCAGAATGCTTCACCAGCGAACCGGCAACACTTTATGAAAACGGTTTCTCGGCTGGTGGCCAGAATGAAACATGTGCTACCTATAATATGCTCAAATTAACCAGAAACCTTTTCCTCTTCGATCAGCGTGCAGAGTTAATGGATTATTACGAGCGTGGACTTTACAATCACATTCTCGCTTCTGTTGCAGAGAATACCCCTGCAAATACCTATCATGTACCCTTGAGAACAGGTTCAGTAAAACGGTTTGGCAACCCAAATATGACAGGTTTTACCTGTTGTAACGGTACGGCTCTTGAGAGTAGTACAAAACTTCAAAACTCAATCTATTTTAAAAGTGCAGACAACCGGGCTTTGTATGTAAACCTTTTTGTGCCTTCAACATTAAAATGGACAGAAAAGAAAGTAACTGTAACGCAAACAACAGCTTATCCAAAAGATGACCATACACGATTAACTATTAAAGGTAAGGGTACATTTGACCTTAATGTACGTGTGCCAAATTGGGCAACTAAAGGATTTTTTGTGAAAATAAATGGTAAGGAAGAAAAGGTTATGACTGTGCCAGGAAGCTATCTTACTTTAAGCCGTAAATGGGAAGACGGTGATATTGTTGAGCTGAGCATGCCGTTTCAATTTCATTTAGAACCAGTGATG
>Ga0209249_1002094_pt1 | contig 17126 bp, 17 predicted proteins | sample SaaInlV_200m_DNA_4_FD_184653 | JGI IMG/M metagenome (GOLD analysis project Ga0209249, IMG submission 184653) | Marine microbial communities from expanding oxygen minimum zones in the Saanich Inlet - SI037_S3LV_200m_DNA (SPAdes) (version 2) | ecosystem: Environmental > Aquatic > Marine >...
TGAAAGTATTGATCTTTATTATATTGAGGAGGTTCAGGATCTTTCATCATTTGCCGCTGTTATTATACCTGGCTCAAAGAATACACGGTTTGATTTAAACTGGCTTATTAAAACAGGATGGTCAACTAAACTTATAGATTATGCAAGACAGGGGAATTATGTAATTGGCGTATGCGGTGGATACCAGATATTGGGAAAATATATTCATGACCCTGAAGGGGTTGAAGGGAAACCAGGGACTTCAGAAGGGCTCGACCTTTTGCCGGTGGAAACTGTTTTGAAGTCTCCGAAAACAACAACCCTTACATTTTTTTCATGGGAAGGCGTTGAAGGAGCAGGATATGAGATCCATATGGGGCAAACCAAAAGACAGAAAGGCCCTCACATGTTTAATATCCATGAAAGAAACGGTATAAAATGCGATGGCAGGGATGGAAGCCTTAATGATGACGTAAATGTCATGGGAACGTATATTCACGGTTTATTCGACACCCCAGGAATAACAAAACTCTTGCTGGATAAAATCGGGATCGGTGATATAGAAATTCCGGAAATACGGGGGCTTTCGGCAAGGGGCTGTGAGTATGATCTTCTTGCAGAACATTTCGAAAAACATATTGATATTGGGATGGTAGAAAAACTCTTTTAGAGATAGTGACTAAAAATTACGGAGAAAAATTTTGAAAGAAACTATATTTGTTATCGGGGGATGCAGGAGCGGGAAGAGTAGTTATTCACTTGACCTGGCACAACAGGTTCCGGGGGGAAGGAAAACCTTTATAGCAACTTGTGTTCCCCTGGATGATGAAATGAAGCAAAGGGTTCAGCGCCACCGGGAAGAAAGAGATGAGGGCTGGAATACTATTGAAACCTCTGTAGAATTATCAGAAACAATCATTGAAAACAGCAGTAAAACAGATGTTATCCTTATCGACTGCCTTACGCTCTGGGTAAGCAATCTTCTTATGGAAACAGAAGATCAGGATAAAATTTTCAAGGAGGTAAAAAAACTGACATCAGCACTAAAAGATGCCAAATGTCAGGTAATACTGGTTTCAAATGAGGTCGGTACAGGTATTGTTCCTGAAAATCGGCTTGCAAGACTTTACAGGGATATTGCAGGACATGTAAATCAGAAAATCGCTGCATGTTCAGACAGGGTCATATGGATGGCTGCAGGAATACCGGTTCAGATTAAGGGGAGTAAATGAGAAACCTTATTTCAGCAATACAGTTTATTACAATCATTCCTGTGGGGAAGACTATTCAGTTTAATCCCAAAGGCATGATTCCGTTATTTCCTGTAGCAGGACTTTTCATTGGTATTTTACTTGCAATATTTGATTTCATTGCCTGTATTTTATGGTCAGGTGAGGTTGCAGCGATACTTGATGTGCTGTTCCTGGTAATCGTGACGGGGGCATTTCATATTGACGGCCTGAGCGATGCTGCAGACGGATTGTATGGACAATGGCCAAAGGAAAAAGCCCTTGAAATAATGAAGGACAGCAGGGTTGGTGCAATGGGAGTTGTTATTGTCATCTGTGCCCTTGCTGTAAAATGGGGTGGGGTCTCAGGGCTTGATACAGGAAGGTTTGTATTGCTTATGGTTGTCCCTGCGTATTCAAGAGGAAGTATGCTTTTCGGGATTAAATTTCTAAAATATGGAAGACCTGATGGCGGTACTGCTCATGCATTCTTCAACAAATCGCTTGAGTTTTCAGACTTTAAATGGCTTTTTATTCCGGTTTTTCTTTCCTTTTTTGCAGGTTTAAGAGGTGTCTGGCTTAATATATGCTTTGTAGTTTGTCTATCGATTATCCTGACATTTTACAAAAAAAGGATCGGATGTATCACAGGAGATATGCTCGGTGCAATGACAGAAATTATGGAATCAACTCTGTTTTTGATGGTTTCTATTGGAGTAATACAATGATAAGCGGTCATGGCGGCAATATTTATGATATGGCGAAGAAGCTTGACTGCAAATCATCTGATATTACTGATATGAGCAGCAACCTTAATCCTTTTGGCCCTCCGGAGGGACTTTTTACAAAGATAAAGGAAAATCTCGAAGGAATAATTACTCTTCCTGAGGTCGACTCAAGAGGGATTATTGATTTATTTGCAGAAAATCATGGTTTAGAGCCTGGTCAGGTGCTTGCTGGAAACGGTACTACACAGTTTATATATTCAATACCTCAGGCCCTCGGGACAAAGAAAGCGCTCATACTTGGGCCTACCTATGCAGACTATGCAGATGCCTGTAGTATGAATAATATTGAATATTCAACTCTTGTTTCTGATGAATCACAATCGTTTGTATTTGATATGGAGCATATTAATAATAGTGTTAAAGGTTTTGATACTGTATTTATATGTAATCCCAATAACCCGACAGGAGTGCTTATTCCATCGGAAGATCTTGAAACGCTGTGCAGTTCCAATCCCCATATTTTTTTTATTATAGATGAGTCTTATCTTCCATTTGTTATTGGTGACAAAAATGAAAGCATGTCAAATATGGGGCTTTCAAATGTTGTTGTTCTAAATTCAATGTCAAAAATATTCAGAGTCCCTGGATTGAGAATAGGTTTTCTGGTTTCAAACATTGAGGTTGTGAAAAAATTCAGACGTTATTTGCTTCCGTGGAGTGTAAACTTTGTTGCCCAGGAGGCAATTTCTTATCTTATGAATGAAAAGGAGAAGATTCGATTATTTGTTGAAAAAACTGTAAAATATCTTGAAATTGAAAGAGAATGTTTTTCAGCAAAGTTTGACGGTGTTCGTGATATAAAACTATTTCCTAGCAGGACATCTTTTATACTTGCAAAACTTTATGGTACTCATACATCAAAAAGTGTCTGTGAAAATTTAGCCAGAAGTAAAAAAATACTTCTCAGAGACTGCTTCAATTTTAATGGGCTTTCAGAACATTTTATCAGAATTTCATTAAAGACAAGAGAAGAAAATAACAACCTGGCTGAGGCACTTATGGAATTATTTAAATAATAATGGCGTTGTAAAAAATCTCCATCTACTGCGTTGTAGCGCTTGATCAGAAGTTCGACATACTTCATGTATGCCTTCACTCCTGCTCAACCACTATGCCTTGTATATGAAGATTTTTACTTAGCCATCTAATATGCTTTTTACGAGTTCATCAAATTATGATGGAAAATATTTCGACATGGTACATTATACCTGCAGCATTTATTCTGGATTATATTGTTGGTGACCCTCACAGACTGCCTCATCCGATAAGGCTTATGGGAAAAGCCATTATAGATCTGGAACCGTATTTTCGAAGAATTCCTTTACCGGTTGCAGCTTCAGGGTTTCTTTTTTCATTATGTCTTATTTCTCTTGCATGGGTTATATCCTACTTATTGATATGGACCGGAGATTTAATACATCCTGTCATAGGCTACTGCATGGAGATAATCCTTATTTACTACTGTATTTCAATGAATTCCCTTGACAGGGCTGCAATGGGAGTATGCAGGCCTCTTGAACAGGAGGACCTTAAGACCGCTAAAGAAAAGGTTACCCTTATTGTCGGCAGGGATGTTAATAATCTCGATGAAGAGGGTGTGGCAAGGGCCACTGTCGAAACTATAGCAGAAAATCTTGTAGACGGAATAATATCCCCGTTATTTTTTGCTGCAATCGGGGGTGCACCCCTTGCTGTTACTTACAAAATGGTCAACACACTTGATTCAATGGTAGGCTACAAGAATGATAAATACATCCTTTTTGGAAAAGCTTCTGCAAGAATTGATGATTTAGTAAACCTGATACCGGCACGTTTGTCTGTTTTTGTTATTGCAGCTGCATCGCAATTTTTATCAGGAAGGGGTGTTCTTTCATTAAGAACCGTTTTTAAAGAAGGTAAAAATCACTCAAGCCCCAATGCAGGATACCCTGAGGCGGGGTTTGCAGGAGCTCTTAATGTCAGGCTCGGAGGGCCAAATTACTATTTTGGAAGCCTTGTATCCAAACCGTTTATTGGAAACGGATTCGGCCGTGTAAAAATCGGTGATATAAGAAAAGCATGTGATTTAATGCTGTTGTCATCCTTTCTATGGTTTATTATGGTATGGGGAGTAAATCTTTTATATAAAATTCTATTATGAACCGGACACTTTCTAAATCTTATAAAGGTAGGTTCCCATTCAGGATAGGATCTACCTCTTTTATTTATCCTGACTCTTATGTGTCAAATGTTAATAAGCTTGGTGCGCATCTTGATGAGGTTGAACTTCTCCTGTTTGAAAGCTCATTGGAGGGCAGTCTGCCTTCAGAAAAGGAAATATACGAACTGGCCATACTGGCAAAAGAGTTCGACCTGACATATAATATACATCTGCCTATAGACATATCGATGGGTGATATGGGGACGACGGTTCGTGATAGAGCAGTAGAAGTAGTAAAATATGTAATTAATCTGACAGAATCTCTTTTACCAACTACACACACACTTCATCTTGAAAATAATGAAATATTGGGAAATGAAGATATTAAAAAATGGCAGGAAAGGATTCATAGCAGCATTAAGCAATTGATTGACTCAGGAATTGATTCAAGATCAATCTCTATAGAAACATTGTCATACCCTTTCGAATTGGTAGAAGATGTTCTTCTAGATTTGGACCTTTCTGTTTGTATAGATATTGGTCATCTTATTTTGTATGGTTTTGATATAAATGAGGTTTTTCTTAAATACTCTGACAGAACAACTATAATTCATCTTCATGGTGTAGAAAAAGGGAAAGATCACCTATCCATAGATAAGCTCCCTGAAACGGAAATTGAAAAAGTAATGAAAATTCTGAAAGCTTTTTCAGGGACATTGTCACTGGAAGTTTTTTCATTCGAGGCTTTAAATTCATCCCTGTTATGTCTGGACGATTTATGGATTAAATATGAATAGAGACGGGGCAGATTCCTTTAATTTATCAGATATCCCCTTTCTTATTCTGAATGGCAGTCTATCATTTCGTAAGGACCAAGAACACTAACAGGTTTGTCATCCCCAAATCGCTGAATAATTATGCTGAATTTTGGTTTTAAATCTTCAGATACTTCTGCATCATTTGCCTTGAAAGCCACTTTCCATCCAACTATGTTTACTCCAAGATCAGCTGGTAAATCAAAAGTCAAATCAACATGAACGATACTGATGCCCTCATCCTCTTCCAGGTCAACATCGTATAAATCAATATTTACTGTATCCGGCATATCACTTTTAACAATCTCAAAATTAAGATCAAGATCGGTATAATCAATTTTATCTGAAGGAATCAATTCAATATCAAATCTGAGATTTACCGTATTCCCGGGCATAATCTGGTATTCATGCATACGGCATGGAGATCCTTTATCTTTCACCGGGTTAGCATCTTCTTCATCTATTTCTTCCTGAGGAGTGACCTTATTTTCTTGTCTGGTTATATTTTCAGGTGGCGTTTTTTTATTTTTGTTTTCAGGTTCTTTTGAGCATCCTGTTAATAATGAAAAGAAAACAAAAGTAACGAGGATAAGTATACTCGAAATTCCTATTTTGTGTTTCAACATACTCTTACCTCCTGAATTGTTTATTTATTGTATTCATTTGTTTATAAAGTATACATTAATGTAACACAAGGAAAAATATTATCATTTTTGATATTCATTCACAGCGTTTAGTTTGGAGATCATGATAAATTTTGTTTTGTTAAAACAAGCACTCCTTAATGTAATTTATAATCTTATTGACATTTTTTATATGTATGTTATGAGTAGGTAAACTACTCATAAAAGGAGTGGGGCTGTGGCAGATCTTCTTTCAGGACTAATTGCATCCAAGACAAGGATAAAACTTCTTGTAAGGTTTTTCTTTAATCCCAAAACCAGTTCATACCTGCGTGAACTCGCTAAAGAGTTCAATCTGTCAACAAATTCCGTACGCGAAGAGCTTAATCAGCTGACCAAAACAAGTCTTTTAAAATCAGAAAAAAATGGTCGTCAGGTTCTATACACGGCCAATAAAGATCATCCGCTTTTTCCTGAACTGAAATCCATGGTGAGCAAGGTCATGGGAATAGATCAGGTACTCGACAGTATAATTATGCGCCTGGGTGATCTTGAAAGTGCTTACCTGATGGATGACTATGCAGAGGGAAAAGATACCGGAATAATAGATCTTTTACTTGTCGGTGATATTGACCAGTATCATTTGAATGATTTGAGTAGAAAAACAGAACGATATATAAAACGAAAAATTCGCTCCCTTGTTCTAAGCAGGGATGAATATAATGAGCTCAAAATAAAACTGGACAGCCGGCCTCGGTTGTTAATCTGGGAAGCTAAAAGGGCTGAATAAAAGGGGTTTGATTCTTATAGGTTATAAAAGTATTTAAAATCAGTCGATTACAATCTTTTCAATTGTAATCGACCGGGCGGAGCTGGGTATATTGAGACCTTTGCGAGATTAGAACACACCCCGGATTTTGGTGTTCGGGCCTACCTATCCAATTAACAAGGGAGAACATCAAGGATTTTGGCCCCCTTTTTTTATATTAAAAGCGAATTGCCTGAACATGATATCAATAGTGTTCTTAATCATTTGTGGAAATAGTGCTTTATCGCCATTGTCATGCAGGTGGCTTATATCGAAGTATTGCTTTTACCTTGTGGAATATGGGAAGCGTCCCATAGGTAATCCCACTGGGCACGAAAATGATTGACACTGGTCGGAGCTTCTTATCGGTATTTTTTGATATCTACCCCGAAGAAGTTCTCAATGTATTTGAAATGTTAAACAACCAGGTGCTGGTAGGTGATGGAAAGGACATCGATAATGAGTAAACTACGCATAACTATCTACACGCCTGATTCACTACTCTCAAATCCTCTTAAGATGTGGAGAGGGATGTTGAGGGACTTAGTCGCCAGCCGGGAACTTGCATGGCGATTAACGGTGCGTGATATAAGTGCTCAATATCGACAAACCTTTCTTGGGTTTCTTTGGGCTATAATGCTGCCTTTGGCCAATACACTGGTCTGGATTTTTTTGAGCCGCAGTGGAGTGGTAAATTTAAGCAACACACCATTGCCCTATCCGGTTTATGTATTTACAGGAACTATGCTGTGGGCAATTCTGATGGATGCGTTAAATGCCCCGCTGCAAATGACTGTCGCTTCTAAAAGCATGTTGGCAAAAATTAATTTTCCGCGCGAGGCACTTGTGGTCGCTGGCATATGCCAGGTAACAATCAATGCTTTGATCAAGATTATATTGTTGGTGATCACATTGTTGGCAATTGGGGTTTATCCGAGTTGGAGCGCGTTGTTGTTCCCCATTGGCTTGCTTTCGTTGATACTGGTTGGAACAGTTATTGGACTGGCACTAACGCCAATCGGTTTGCTTTATGCCGATGTGGGCAAAGCCATACCTTTATTGATGCAATTTATAATGTATATCACGCCGGTAGTTTTCGCGATGCCTAAGGAAGGATTTTCTGCCACATTGTTTCAAATTAATCCGCTGACACCATTGATCCTTACCGCACGTGACTGGCTGACCGGACTTACTCCGGAGTACTTGGGTTACTTCTTGGTTGTGAATGTGGTAGCGATTGTAATGTTGTTCATATTCTGGGTCGTCTTCCGCTTGGGCATGCCCATCCTGATAGAACGTATGGGGAGCTGAAATGGGAGAGACGCTTATCAAGGTTGAAGGGCTTTCCAAGAAATTTTGCCGCAGCCTCAAGAAATCTATGTGGTACGGCATGCAGGATATTGGTAGAGAATTGATTGGTAAGCGGCATGGTGCGGATGGTGTCCTGCGTCCGGATGAATTCTGGGCGGTTAAGGATGTTAGTTTTCAGATCAAGCGCGGCGAGTGTCTTGGGCTAATCGGGCACAATGGTGCGGGCAAGACAACGCTGTTACGTATCCTCAATGGACTGATAAAACCGGATCAGGGGCGAATTGAAATGCGCGGCAAGGTAGGGGCACTGATTGCCTTGGGAGCGGGATTCAACCCAATTCTGACGGGGCGGGAAAACATTTACGTCAATGCGGCCGTTCTGGGCATGAGCAAGCAAATTGTCGACAGCAAGATAGATGAAATCATCGACTTTGCCGAGATCCGTGAGTTCATTAATGCACCTGTGCAATCCTATAGTTCAGGCATGAATGTGCGCTTGGGTTTTGCTGTCGCCGCCATTTTAATAGAACCTGATATCTTGTTTTTGGATGAAGTGTTGGCCGTGGGTGACATAAATTTTGCCATCAAATGTCTTAATACAGTGAAGTCAATAACCAACAAAAGTGCGGTGGTTTTTGTGTCCCACAACATGCAGCAAATCTCCCGGTTCTGTACTCGTGTGATGGTGATGGATCATGGGAAAGTGTTGTCGAACAGTCCGAATTCCTTTGAAGGAATTGACCAATATTTTGGTTTGATACAACACGAGAAACAGGTTTCCGGAACTGGAGAAGCTGAAATTCTCAATATGGAATTAATGGTAAATAATCAGTACGTGGGGAGCACCGAACCCACCATATCACATGGAAAAGAATTAGGCTTCAGGATAAAAATGCGTATCAATAACAATAATTCTGGTGCGATCATGAACGTCAATATAATGGATGCTTCCATGAGTACGGTTGTTACTATGCCGATCTACAATCCAGAGGGAGAATTGAACCGTTTTCCCGCAGGTGTATTGGAAATCGTAATGTCTACGGGAGCAGTGGAACTCTCTTCAGGGAAATACAGCGTTATGATAGGAGTGATAGATTCTGAAACAAACGAGGTGCTCGCACGGGTCCAGGGGCTGAGTCCCTTCCGGATAATTGCAGACAGGGTATATTGGGGCAAATTGGTGCGTAACGTAGTGCCTCAAAAGGTCGAAATTCTTGCCCCTACTTTATAAATCAAGTGCTTAAAGGAACGCATGAAAAACAAAAATTCTTTAGACAATGATTTCCTACAGGAAAAGCATCGCTATTTGTCTTTGTAATTATTTACATGACAACTGGGACGAGCAACATTTGGGAGCTAAGAGTCCGTTTCTGCAACAGATACTTAAGCCCAATATGAAGCATTTTCAGTGGGCAAAATTATTTTCCTAACCATGACCTTGTCAAGTGAAAAATGGGCCCCATTTGATTTTTCATAATAAATATAGATGGTTATTGTATTTTCCTATCCGGACACTACTGGTAAAAATTCTAACACTTACTATGGAGTTTAAATGAATCAACTACCAACATTCCAAGAATTTATTGCTTCTCAGAATATCCAGATTGCGATTTCTGATTTCTTGATAAACATGATGCTTTCGGTTCTATTTGCATATCTCTTATCTATTTTTTATATCCGCTATGGAAAAACACTTTCAAACCGGAGATTGTTTGCTGGGACTTTTATTCTTATTACACTAACTACAATGGTAGTAATTACTATCGTAAAGTCATCGCTTGCGCTTTCACTTGGACTGGTCGGGGCATTGTCGATAGTTCGTTTTCGTACCGCTATTAAGGAGCCGGAGGAGTTGTCTTATATATTTATTTGTATAGCTATTGGATTAGGTTTGGGAGCCAATCAACGTATAATTGTTTCTTTGGTTTTCCCCGTTTTCCTCGGCGTAATACTATTGTATTCGTACCGGCGGACAACATCAGGTATGCAAGAACATCTATATTTTCTCGTTTCCGGTGGTGCGAATACTGGCATTACACTCACGACTGTCCTCGATTTAATAAAAGATCATTGTACGATGGTGAATCTTAAACGTTTTGAGGATAGCGAAACAGGTTTCGAAGCCTACTTTCAGATTGAATTGGAAGATGCTGGTAAGATAGAATCTCTAATAGAAACTATTCGTGAATTAGACGGCTCTATCAGAACAACATTGCTCGATAATACAGGTGCTCAGTAGTGTATATCAAGAAGACTCATGATATTAATACCTTCAGGTATAAGCTAAACCATTTCTTCTTGGTTTCCCTCAAAAGCTATCGCTTCATTATCATTCTAATTGTTGTTTTTGTGCTGGGTGTTTTTCTGGGTAGAGAACATGTCATAGATATATTAATAAAACCTTTGTTCATAAACCCAGTAGAATCTATCTCCTTTCGCATAGAAAGCTTCATTGTTAAGCCTGAGCGTCTAATGATTGATGTTAAGTATGAAGATTATCAAAGGCTTGCTTATAATAGGTATTCGGCTCTCCAACAACAAGATTATTTGATACCTGAAGGCACACATTGGCCCCGCCCTGGTTGGTTCAATTTACTAACTGATGAATATCGTGATGAGGTTCCGGCAGCAATTTCCTATAAAGACAAAAAAGTTCGTGTGAAGATAAACCTTAAAGGAAATTCACCCGAACATTTTAAGCATGATTACAGGTGGTCTTTTCGTGTCAAAGTAAAGGGGGATCATACCGTCAGGGGAATGAAAAAGTTTTCGCTTATGAAGCCACAAATGGGCAATTATATGAGCGATTGGCTTTTGCACCGTATGTTAAGTTACAAAGGACTTATTGCTCCGCGGTTTGATTTTGTTGAAGTAGTAATAAACGGTAAGAGTCTAGGGATTTACATCTTTGAAGAACATTTTGGAAAGCGGATGCTTGAAAATCATCAAAGACGTGAAGGACCAATAATTCGTTTTGCTGATAACATTATGTATAGAACTTTGTATCGACACCCCAAAGATGAGGAGACTTATAGGGAAAGTCAAATTTGGTGGGCTTCAATTGATGCATATGACACGAAAAAGTTAATGGAAAACACTCAGCTTTATGATGATTTTAAGAAGTCTAAAAATCTTCTTGAAGCTTTTCGACAAAAGGAACTGAAAGCATCAGAAGTGTTCGATACGGAGAAATTAGCTTATTTAATTGCTGTCGAAGGTGTTTTCGGACATAGACATTCATCATTACTTGCTAACATCCGTTTCTATTATAATCCTGTTATTTCCCGTCTCGAGCCGATTGCAAATGATGGTAGCACAATAAGTGCAATAATTAATAATAAAAAGGATACGGGGGCACATATTGCAGTAAACAATATGGTTGTTGAAGACATGATCAACTTTATTAATGGCGATGAGCGATGGTATCACCTCTTATTTCAAGATATTGATTTCTACGAGGAGTATATACGCGCTGTTGATATGGTTTCTCAAAAACGATTCTTAGATGAATTCTTTTCTGGAATTCAGGATGAGCTGGATTATTCAATAAAGCTGCTGCACACTACCTATCCAAATTATAAATTTAATGACAAAAAAACATTATATGCAAACCAACAGTACATGCGGCTGTTGGTTGAGCCAAAACAAATTATCCAGGCATACTTTTATGATGTAATTGATAATCATATAGTCCTGGAAATAGGGTCAATGCACCCAGTACCAATTAATATTGATAGCCTGCGCTATAATGATAAAATTTTGCTAAAACCTGTTGAAAATGCATTAGTTCCTGGCAAGCTCTATAATCAAACAGTGAAATTCCTAAAATACAGATTTCAATTGCCAGTTGGTGTCACTTTCGATGATTCCCAACGCCCTAATCTAAAGATTTACTGTTCTTTACTTGGTATGGATAAATCAACTGAGTATGAAGTAATACCATGGCGAGCATTTGATAAATCATTTCTCGATACAGATCCATTCCGTGCGGCTCCGAATGTACAAAGTTACCCATTTATTACAGTGGATGAAAATAAAAAAGAGATCCGCATCCTACAAGGTGATTGGATTATAGACCATGACCTTATAATACCGCTTGGGTACACTGTTGTCTGTTCAGGAAAGACTAAGCTTGATTTACGGAATAATAGTTTTATTGTCTCTCATTCTCGAGTTTTGTTTATCGGCATGTCAGAAACCCCTATTATCATACATTCAAACGACAATACAGGTCAGGGATTATTTGTTTATGATGTAGAAGAGCGATCAGTATTTAATTACACAGTCTTTGATGGCCTCTCTTCACCTCATCGCAAAGGGAATTGGTCGTTAACAGGTGCAGTTACATTTTATGAGAATCCTGTAGAGTTTAGCAACACATTTTTTATTAACAACCGTTCAGAAGATGCCCTAAATGTTATTCGTACAGATGTGACTTTAAATAACTGTTATTTCGAGAACACTCAATCGGACGCTTTTGATGGTGATTTTGTTACAGGTATAATTGATAATTCGATTTTCAAAAATACTGGCAATGATTGTGTTGACGTATCAGGAAGTAAGATGCATCTTGGGAAAAATTATTTTGAAAATGCAGGAGATAAAGGTATTAGTGTTGGAGAACATAGTAACATTACAGCAGATAATATTACCGTGAAATCCTCAGAAATTGCAATCGCATGTAAAGACAGATCAACTTTATCAATTGAAAAGTTGAGGCTTGATAGTTGCATCTTGGGAATAACAGCTTACCAGAAGAAACCTGAGTTTGGTCCGGCTCAAATCGAAATAAAGAGTTTTGAAGCAAAAAAACTTGAGCAGATTCACTTGATTGAGACGGGTTCTAAATTGGTGCTTGAAGGACAATTAATTGAGGCAAAAAATGAGAATGTTGAAGCTCAAATGTATAGAGTCCTCTTTGGAAAAAGAAGTAAGCCGGATTCTGACATATCTCAACAGCAGGGAGATATAAATCATTGATAAATCAATTCTTCGAGTCCGAAAATATTAGCCCGAGATATGAAAGAAAATTTGTGATTAAGAATCTTGAACGCCAGAACTTGGAGCTGTTGGTTAAGATGCATCCCATCGGATTCCATGAGATATTTTACAAAAGAAAGGTTAACAATATCTATTTGGATAACGAGAATCTTTCAAATTATTCTGATAATATTGAGGGTGTTAGAGATCGCATTAAGTTACGATTTCGATGGTATGGAGACGAATTTGGTTTAATAGAAAAATCAATGCTTGAGATAAAGATTAAGAGAGGATTAGTTGGGTGGAAACAGTCCTTCAAGTTACCTCCATTTGAGATTAGTAAGGAAATCCAAAGTTTAAGTATGTATAAAAAGATTATCAATGAGACTTTAGATAATAACGTAAAGAATATTCTGAAAGAAAACCGTCCGAAACTCTTTAACTCTTATGAAAGGCAGTATTTCCTTTCATTTGATGGTAGATTTAGAATAACACTTGATTCTAATTTGTCATATTGTCCCATTGATCTCTTTCATACTTTGGACCAATGTAGGTATCAGGACCATGTTCATCTCATTCTTGAACTTAAGTACGACACTGAGGATGATAATCTTGCAGATGAAATCACCAACCATTTCCAGTTTAGGGTATCTAAGAGTTCTAAATATATCAACGGCATTAGTTTAATGTCTTAGAAATCATAACGCAAATCCGAAATAGTTTTAAGCGTACATTTTATTGGCCTAAGAAGGGTTAAAAAATTTGAAAAGTACAATGAATACAATTTTACATCTTCAATTGAGACGATGTCCATCATTGGCAAATGTCAGTTTTGCAGTAATTTCTATTTTCATACTTATGCTTTTTTTTAATACGAGAGTTGCTGGAATAGAACTTGAAGCAGGTACCCGATTTGTTGTGGTTGGTCACCTATATCCTCTTATGGATGACCTCCCCCACATGGAAGAAATCTATAATAAAATTAACCTATCAAAGCCAGAGTTTGTCTTTATACTCGGTGATTCGCGGTTACATAAAGAAGAAGTCGTGAAAACCTTTAGAGAGAAAGTTCACAGTAAAGTGTATTTTGCTCCTGGTAATCAGGAGCTATCTGGAGTTGATAGTATAAGAAAACAGTATTTAGATAACGTCGGATATTATGAAACTGTTGCTTATGCAGATGACTTTCAATTTATATTAATTAACTCTTCTGATAATAGCACGAATCTTTCCAAATTCTTGGAATCCTCGTTTTCAAAACTATATTCTGACAAACTAACGGTATTATTCACTCACCACCGCATCTGGGATGATAGCATCCTTAGCGAAGGGCCCTTTGGGCATGATAAAAGTTATCTTTTTTCTGAAATCCATCCTGTTCTTAAAGGGCGTGTGCAATATATTTTCAGTGGTAACTCGAAACGGCAGTATTTCACTGATCGTAAAAGTGAAAATCCAAAGGCAGGTAAGCAGAATGTAGATAACATTTACTGGTGCGATGTAGTTGGTGAAATACAGTGCATTTCTGCCGGTATGGGAGATGGCTATCCGAAAGCGGGCTTCCTAATAGTTGATGTGGTAAATGGCAAGTTGCTGATCACAGCTGACTATCTTCTGACCAAGAAGAAACAAGCGAAAATTGATCATAAAATTAAAGAGAGGACGTCTGATAATATTTCTGACAAAACGCTCTCTACTCTGCGATCGCTTGGTGGGAAAAAGTTCTATGGGATGATGGGATTGTTGATTGGAATTCTATTGGGAATCGCTGTCTACTACATATTCCTTAAGTGCTGTGATATTAAAAGAAAGATTTGAGTCGCAGGCCATAAGCGCTCTTGCGAGAACACTTTCAGAATCGGGGAAGATTCAGGTGCATCACCACCAACCAATTTCCGATAAAGAAAAAGATCAGTAAGGGTGGAAAAGTACAAAACATTCCTGAAGTAGTGAGTTGTTGTCGATGCAACTCAACCTTGGAGTAACAATTTATTATATAGATGACAAAGCCACTGAACTCTGACCTTGCCCTGATGACAAGGTTTTCTCTCCTATAATAAAACTGGATATTTGAACGTGACTACCAAAGAATACTCAGAGCCTTTAACGGAAATTGGAGGTTACTTCGGTTTAGATTTGCCGGATTATGGTGAACTGTACCATGATTCAATCAAATTCCAATCTGGCCGTGCAGCAATCCGGGCCGTACTTGAATGCAATGAAATAACGCACGTTATGATGCCCGCTTACATTTGTGACTCTGTCATTAAATCTGCTATTGATGCAGGAGTCACTGTTGAAACTTATGAACTTGATGAATTGCTTTACCCCAAAAATTTACCGAGAAGAATACCTGATCAATGTGCTGTGATTTACGTCAATTATTTTGGTCTTTGCCAACAAAATATTTCTCGCTTGCTTAAAGAAATTCCGAAAGAACAATTGATAATTGACAACAGCCAAGCGCTGTTTGCTTCACATTCTGGTACCTTAGCTACAATATATTCACCTCGCAAATTTGCAGGCTTGCCGGACGGGGGCTTACTTAAGGCCTCTCCTCTACTGGGGATTACTCCCCCAACGGAAGAAGATAGTGGCTCATTTGATCGTATGAGGTTTTTGCTCACTCGCATGGCCTATTCTGCGCGTGAAGGTTATGCAGATTCTCATAAAGCTCGAAACTCGTTAAAGGATAATTACCCACTATCCATGTCTCGATTGACACAACGTCTAATGAAAAGCATCCGGTGGGATCAGATAATCAAACTCCGGAGAGATAACTACACCGTTATGGCGCTAATGCTGGATGCTATAAACGAAAAGCCTTGGACGTTAAGAGAATATGACGTTCCGCTCTGTTATCCATTTACTTTAAGCGGATGTGATATCAATAAAACTAAAAAAGATTTGGCCGCGCTCAATGTTTTTACACCAACCTATTGGCCAGGTGCTTTACGCAGGATTAAGGCTAATACAATAGAGGAGACCTTTCTTAATCAAACGTTATTTCTTCCTATTGATCAACGTCTAAGACGTGCTCAAGTTGAGGCGGTAAGTAAGTTAGTCCTGCAATTAACAGGTTAAACCACGTTTTGAATTACTAGTTAACTTGGTTTAATTCCCGCAATTTTAATTTTAGGAACCTGCTTATGTCAAAAAATGAAAAGCCATATTATCCTAAGTTCAGTTATGACGAACATGCAAGGACTTGTGCCCCAGACGATTTTTCTAGACAAACCTGTCGCACAGTGCAAGGAAAACCTGTGACGGATGAGCAGATACAAATGATTATTGAGGCAATAGAATCTGCCCTTGGACTTAATCCCGATGATGTGTTGTTAGAGTTAGCATGTGGCAATGGATCCTTGGTGCATTTCTTTTTTGAATCGTGCAAGGGATATTTGGGCGTTGATGTGTCTGAACATCTGGTTTCAGTGGCAAAGAAAAACTTTGAGGTGCTACCTAATTATCAATTTTCAGTGCAAGGAGCTGTTGAGTATGTTCGACAGGAACAGCAACCAGAAAGGTTTACAAAAATGCTTTGGTACGCAGGGTTCCCATATTTTCCTGACGGAGATGCAGAAGAAATACTTTCATCAATGAATATTAATTTCAGTAATATTCAGACTATTTTTATAGGTAGCCTGCCGGACAAAGATCGTGCCGAGGAGTTTTATAAATTACGGCAGCCCAGCGCTGAAGAATTATCAGATTCACACACCGCTATAGGCATTTGGCGTACTAGAAGCGAATTTGAGGAGCTTGCTGGCAAGGCGGGATGGAAGGTCGTGTTTTCAACCATGCCTGAAGAATATTTTAATTCGTATTATCGTTATGATGCATTGCTTAGTCGGTAGGGCCGGGTTGGAAAGTTACATGGTAAAAAATTGATGGTTCAGGAATTACGTTCTTTGAAGGAAAAAACATTTTAACAATCCACAAATCAACCTCCTACTATCGACAGAGAACTGTATAAAACTATCAATGATTATCGTGAAGATGGAATTTTGAAAAGATGAATAAAAATTTCAATACTGATGGAATCAAGGTTGGTTGGATAGCTGGTATGCCTCGCTCTGGAACAACTTGGCTTTCCCAGATTTTTGCATCTTCACCAGATGTCAGATTAAAGTTTTGCCCCCTGTTTTCATATGAATTTAAGAATGCTCTAGACGAAAATAGCTCCGCCGAACAATGGGAAAAGCTTTTTTCAGATCTCTATCAGACAAACTCTGAGTTTCTTGACCAAGACCATCTCCGTAAACACGGTTTGGTTCCGTCTTTTGATGAGAAAAATGAAAATCCTCGGCACCTAATTATAAAATCTACCCGCTTTCATAATCTAATTCCTTATGTTCTGAAGCTAAATAACAAAATCCATTTTGTTCACATTGTGCGGCACCCGTGTGCAACTATATATTCCTGGATAAACGCTCCTAGAGAATTTCCTGAG
>Ga0209249_1002095_pt1 | contig 17122 bp, 15 predicted proteins | sample SaaInlV_200m_DNA_4_FD_184653 | JGI IMG/M metagenome (GOLD analysis project Ga0209249, IMG submission 184653) | Marine microbial communities from expanding oxygen minimum zones in the Saanich Inlet - SI037_S3LV_200m_DNA (SPAdes) (version 2) | ecosystem: Environmental > Aquatic > Marine >...
TTGATAACGGCGAACCCGGTACCGGCAATATCAAGAAAGGTACACCTGCTGATGAATTTGCGATTACGATTACTGAGATGGATGACAGTTCTAACGTAATACACTCATCAGGTAATGACGCCTCACTCACACGAGGTAACATCAAGTCGCACAAGTAGTAGATTACTGTTTATGCCGGGCCGTTCTGCAGAGACGGCCCGGTGTAGACACATTACGTTCATCGATTCAAACGTTTGTTTTCATAGACCTTGCTTCTGTGCCAGAAAGCCATTTGTCATTCGTCAATAGTCATTAGTGTTTTTTCTTATTTCTAGCTTCTGTTTTTTCTTCCTGTCCTCGGCGCTTTCCAGTCCGGGGAGCGAGAGAAATGTCTTTTATCTATTTTTCTAGCCTCTTACTGTATTTTCCGTTTTTTTATCTGAATTTTTGTGTTCTTCGCGTTCTTAGCGTCTTCGCGGTGAATAGCATTTCCTATTGCAAAACAACCTCCCTCTTTTATAATAATTCTGTTCAGAGCAACCCACACAATGATGAGTAAAATGAAAGATAGTGATAAGACAAAAGAACAGCTTATAAGTGAGCTTGAAGAGTCGCGCCGACGGATTGCAGAGTTGGAGGCGCTGAAAAGCGAAGAGCAGATGCAATCCATTCTTGATAATACCACGGCTGTTATCTATCTCAAAGATACTCACGGTAAATACATCCTCACAAATCGTCAGTATAATAACCTGTTTCATACCACCAGCGAGAATATGGCAGGCAAGACCGATTATGATATCTTTCCCAAAGAGATGGCTGAAGCGTTTCAGGCTAATGACCAGAAGGTGCTCAAAACCCGGGCTCCGCTTGAAATAGAGGAAGTTGCTCTTCACGACGATGGACCGCACACATACATCTCTATAAAATTCCCTCTCTATGATTCGAAGGGAGTTATTTGTGGAATATGTGGAATTTCAACGGACATCAACGAGAGGAAGAAGGCGGAGGAGAGATTACAGGAGCAGAAAGAGGCTTTAGAGAAAAAGAACATAGCCCTTAATGAAATCCTTGGACAGATCGAGATAGAAAAGAAACAGATAAAAGACAATGTAGTCACCAATGCAGAAAACCTGCTGCTACCTATTATTCAAAAACTCAGACTAACCGGGGAATCAAGCAAGTATGTACAACTACTGCAAAAAAACCTGCAGGAAATAACATCCTCTTATGGCACAAGGCTTACTGAAAAGGGAGCCAGATTAACTTCCAGAGAAGTTGAGGTTTGCGATATGATAAAGAATGGACTCTCAAGCAAAGAGGTCGCCTCTCTTCTAAAGATCTCACTCCGAACAGTAGAAACGCACCGTATCAAAATCAGGAATAAACTGGGCATCGTTAAAAAAGACCTTAACCTGGCCTCCTATCTGAAAACACTTTAACCGAATTCACTACGTACAACTCATACGTATATCATACGCACTCATGCCATGTTGACTCTTCTGTAATATAAGATAATATAACAACTTGTGATTTTATAATCTACCGATGCAAGGCAGTTATTTACGACTATATTGAACATCTAAGTCAAAGTTCATACTGAACAGATCACAAAAACCCTTAAACTATAAAAATGATTGAATGGGAAGAAAAATATAGTGTAGGCATAACATCAATTGACGAACAGCACAAAAAAATCATTGGTATTATAAATAGAGTTATTGCTGCAAAGGAGTTCGATGATAATACGGAAGATATTGCTGAGATACTAAATGAGATGGCTGTATATTCACAAGATCATTTTAAAACCGAAGAGACACACATGATAAAATTCAAATATCCTGAGTATCAATACCATAAAGAAGAACACAACGATTTCGCCCTTAGAACACTTGCATATCAGAGCAGAGTAATTACCGGCGACAACTGTGTTGCAAATGCAGTACTTGAATACCTGAAGTCGTGGCTGGTCAACCACATCCAAAAGGCTGATAAGAAATACAGTGACTGCTTCAAGAAGAATGAACTGAAATAAAATCACTAGAGGGTTTAAATCATAAAAAACCTCCTTATGCTTATATAAATAAACCAGGGCCAACATTGAGTAAGAAAAAAGTTGTACTTATAGAAAACAACCCGGACCATGCGGAGTTGATTGCAGAATCACTTGGAGAGGGAGATGCTGGAGATAACATCATCCTGATAAAAGATGGCATGGAGGCGATCGACTTTTTTGAGAACGCTGGTACTGAGGAGAAGGCAGAAGAGAGAATCAGACTGATTATAATCGACCTCAAGATAGAAAAAGTAGAAGGAATGGAGATCCTTAAGTCTATAAAGAAGAATTCAAGATACAACAAAATACCCGCGATCATATTTTCAACAGCCTCTGACAAAGAGACGATTGACGAAGCGTACAAGAACGGAGCCAACGGCTACTTCGTCAAACCTATAGAACAGAAAGACTTTATTACAAAGATGGAAATCCTGAAAAAATACTGCTGAACCTAGCTGCATCGCAACCCAAAGCCTCTCTTAACCCGCAACTCGTAACTTGTCATTAAGCATTAGTGTCAATTCGTGAAATCCGTGTCTTGCTTCTTTTCTTTGCTTCTAACTTCTTTAGTTTTTAACATCAGTGTTCGTCAGTGAAAAGTCTGTGGTCAATGTCTTTTGTTTTTTTTGTCTCTAGCTTCTGTTTTTATCTGCGTAAATCTGTGTCCAATTTTTCTTTCTCTTGCTTCTTTTCTTTGCTTCTAACTTCTTGCCTCTATCTTTTCTTTGCGCCCTTTGCGCCTTAGCGAGAAACTTGTTTCTTTTCTTTCTCTTGCTTCTAGTTTTTCATCTGTGTTTTATCTGCGTTAATCCGCGTCCAATAGTCTGTTTTTTCCTAGCGCCCTTAGCGCTTTCCAGTCCGGGGAGCGGTGAATTCTTTTACCTTGCAAAACACCCCTACTCTTTTATAATATCCCTGAACAGGAGATAGCTACAAACCACTTTTAATAAATTTATAAGCTGTAACTTGGTCAAGAAAGGAGTATTTATGAATCGTCAATTAACAGCAATTATAGAACGTGAAGGAAAGGGATTTGTATCTTTATGTCCGGAACTGGATATTGCCAGTCAAGGTGACACTATTGAGGATGCGAAAAAAAATCTTCAAGAGGCATTAGAGTTGTTTTTCGAATGTGCTTCATCAGAAGAAGTTAGAACACGGCTTCATAATGAAATTTATATAACACAACTTGAGGTGGAAGTTGGCTAAATTACGAGTACTCTCCGGTAAGGAAGTCTGTAATATTTTATCAGAAAATGGTTTTGTGGAAGTAAGAAAAAGAGGAAGTCATGTTGTGATGCAATGTAAGGAGGCCGGAAAGACAACAACCGTCCCTGTACCGAATCATGCTGAACTTCGTATTGGTACACTGCAATCAATAATCCGTCAATCAGGCATTCCGCGAAACAAATTTGAGGTGCAAAAATAACATTTAATGTAGTAGGTGCTAATCGGTAGTGTAATATATTTCTTCTTGCTTTTATTTCTAAATTCCTCTTTTTTCTTTCTCTTGCTTCTAACTTCTTGCCTCTCGTTCCTTGCTTCTAGTTTTTCATCTGTGTTTTATCTGCGTTAATCCGCGTCCAATAGTCTGTTTTTTCCTAGCGCCCTTAGCGCCTTCGCGAGAAACCTGTTTCTTTTCTTTGCTTCTAACTTCTTTAGTTTTTAACATCAGTGTTCGTCAGTGAAAAATCTGTGGTCAATGTCTTTTGTTTTTTTCTTGTCTCTAGCTTCTGTTTTTATCTGTGTAAATCTGTGTCCAATTTCCCTTTCCTCTTGCCTCTGTTTTTCTTAGCGTTCTTTGCGCCTTAGCGAGAAACTTGTTTTTTTGTCTTTATCATCAGTGATTTTCCGTGTTCATCCGTGGTTAAATATCTTTCCCGTTTACAACCACATCATCTATCAAGAAAGTAAATGTATAGTTGGATATATGCCCATCAAAGTCAATCGGTAAAACCAGATTAAAGGTTGAACCCTTTAAATCTTCACCCTCTCCTTCAAAGCTGAACCTTGGGAAGAACGGCTCCATTCGATTGTGAATATTAGGCGTTGATATGGGGTCATTTCCCGGCCCTTGCCCCAGATGGAAATCCGGCCAGTTATTGATCCATACATACCCTGTGATCTCAGAATTTGGGTCTATCCGCCATAAAGGGACGATCGAGCTTGTGTTAACGGCAAAGAGCTTTACCTCCTGCTCGTAATCAATACCGTAATGTATCCTGTGAGACTTACCGGCAGAATCTATATATTCTGCCTTATCTCTGACTACATTTATTTCATGGTCAGTTTTGTTCCTGATTGAAACTCGGATACTCTCGGTGGAAGGAACAAATCTGAACTCGACATCACTATCCACAAAACTCATCACCTGCTCGGCAACGTCATTCCGGCGTATTTCATTTTGTGGTTCAATAAGTGAAAAGCTATAACGGTATGGTGCGTATGATGAACAACCTGCAAAAACCAGGCACAAACATCCGAGGACTATTAAACGTATATTTTCATATAATCTACACATCCTTCCCTCCTGACTGTTAATAATGTGAACCAGGCATCTCTCCCTCTTCACTTTTAAACAAATATTCTGATAAAATCGTTCCTGAATTAGTCAGTAGTCATTAGTGTCAATTAGTGAAATTTGTGTCTGTCTTTATCCCTACCCTCGGCGCTTTTTGTCCGGGGAGCGGTAAATCCCTTTTTCCTTTGTATCTAACCTCAGTATTTTGTCTGTGAAAGTCCTTGTCCTCGGCGCTTTCCAGTCCGGGGAGTGGCTAAAATCCGTGTCTTGTTTCTTTTCAATCCCTGAATTCTTAAATTCCTTAATCTGTATTAATCCGTGTCCAATTTTTTTCTCTTTCCTTTGCGCTCTTCGCGCCTTCGCGGTGAACATTCTGTTTTCCTTTTTTCCGTGATTTTCCGTCTCTTTCGTGGTTAAATTTCTACAAAAAGATATTATTTCTTTTCAAAAAAATGTTATGCAGTTGAGGCTGATTTGACTTGGAAAGGAGAATTGAATATGAAGAGGCGTTCCCATCACTATATAATTCTTACAGTATTACTCATCATTACTCTACAGACTATCTCTGGCTATACTGCAACGGCTGCAGAGAAGGAGGTATCAAAAATCGAAAAGCTCTACAGATACAAATGTTCTCTCTGTCACCCACTGCCGGACATTGATGAATGTGGTTATACCTATCAACAGTGGCTAAACGTAATGAAAGCCATGCACCAACCCGGGAGATACAGTGAGTCTGTAAATGCAGAAGATGATGCTCTGCTAAAGGACTACCTCAGGACAATGAGCCGGAAATAATTTCGCGTTAGCCTTCCCTTTGCGTTCTTAGCGTCTTCTTGTCCTCGGCGCCTTTTGTCCGGGGAGTGTGAGATAGACTTTTCAATCCTTTAATCCCTCAATCTAAATTATCGGTGTATATCTGTGTCCAATGTCTTTTCTTCTTTTTTCCTTTCGCCTTTAACCTCAGCATTTCGTCTGTGAAAATCTGTGTCTAATTTTTTTCTTTTCTTTGTGCCCTTTGTGGCTTTGTGTGCAATCCGTGTCTTTTTCTCTGTGTAAGTCTGTGGCTAAGTTTTTTCTCTTTTAGTGCCAATTCGTGAAATTTGTGTCTGCCTTTTCCCTTTTTCCTTTACTTTGCTTTTGCTGTTCTCGAATGATATTATAATTTGATATGGAAAGAATAGTTGAGAAAGAATTAATGGACGATCCCAAACATGCCATTGCCTATGCAAATGCGGATTTTGAAAAAATTAACAACCGGGTAATTGAGATATTTGATATTGAATTTCCGGATATTGAGATAAAAGGCACGATACTGGATTTAGGTTGTGGGCCTGGAGATATTACTTTCAGATTTGCAAAACATTTTCCTGATTCCACAGTTATAGGAATTGATGGAGCGGCTATTATGATTGAATTGGCAAACCAGCGAAAATGCAGAGAGACTGAGTTTGTTAACAATATCACCTTTATTGAGGCCGAAATACCTGTGGCTCCAATACCCGGGATCCCATATGATTTGATTGTTAGTAATAGTTTGTATCACCATCTGCATGATCCGGAAGTTTTATGGAAAACCATTCTTGATTATGGTTCTTCAGGAACAAAAATATTTATTATTGATCTTTTTCGACCTGATAGTAAAGAGAGAGCCGATTGGCTTGTTAATGAATACTCTGGTAACGAGCCTGAAATACTTAAAAAAGACTTTTATAATTCGCTATGCGCCTCATTTGAACCTGCTGAAGTCGAACAGCAACTAAGTAACATAGGTCTTACAAACCTTTCGGTAAAGATTGTAAGCGATCGTCACTTGATTATATACGGCGAAGTTGAGTAACAAATCGTGGAATTATATGCTTTTAATGTAAGATTGTTCATCTGTTACTTTCCTATGTATCCTGATGTTTAATTTCCTCTTTTTTCATTTCGTTTTTAACTTCTTGATAAATATAAGTCTGCATACTATAGTTAGCATTTGATAATGATTTCATACTCATGCATTCAATTATTTGGTCAGTAAGAAAGATACCAGGGAGTTATTTGATGGAATCTGATTATAGAAGTAAAGACGTCACACATTTTGATGTTCCCCACCTGAAATACCAGCCAATGTGTATAAAAGTTCTGTGAGTTGTTATCTCAATCAGGAATTATGTCGACATGAATGGATATTTTAACCAGAGAAAAACGAAGTTGGAATATGTCCCGCATCAAGGGCAAAGACACAAAACCGGAAAAGATAGTACGTTCAGCGTTACACAAAAAAGGCTTTCGTTTTCGCCTGAATAGAAAGGACTTGCCAGGCAAACCGGATATAGTTTTGCCAAAATACAAATCTGTTATTTTTGTTCACGGCTGCTTCTGGCACAGACATCCACGATGCAAATTTGCCTATAATCCCAAGAGCAGAGAAACGTTCTGGCAGAAGAAATTCAGTGAGAACGTTGAACGCGACAGGTTTGTAAAAAAGGAACTTAGAAAAATGGAGTGGAAAGTAATTGTTGTCTGGGAATGCGAATTAAAGAATGTTAAAAGAGAAAAAACCATTACCAGAATCTTAAAAGCATTATGTCAAAATTAAAAACCATACCTGTTATTGATCTGTTTGCCGGACCAGGCGGACTTGGCGAGGGCTTTTCGTCTGTTGTAAACGGGAGAAACAGAGTTTTTGACATTAAGCTTTCTATTGAAAAAGATGAGAATGCATATAAGACACTTCAATTAAGAAGTTTCAGCCGTCAATTTCCAGTAAACAGGTTACCTGAGAAATATTATGATGTTCTCAGGTCCACCAGTCTAAAAAACAGAGAGATACTTACAAAAGAATTATTTGAGGCATACCCAAGTCAAGCAAAGAAAGCCAAAGAGGAAACATGGCATGCTGAACTTGGTGGAAAGAACTTTCCCAAACGCACTGTGGATAGAAGAATAGAGCAGGAGCTAAAGGGTAATAAAAACTGGGTGCTCATAGGTGGACCACCATGTCAGGCATATTCACTCGTTGGCAGATCACGAGTTGGCGGAATTGGAAAGGATGACCATCGGGTATACTTATATAAAGAATACTTGAGAATAATAGCCAAGCACCATCCTGCTGTATTTGTAATGGAGAATGTAAAGGGCTTGCTGTCGGCAGAGATGAATGGAGAAAAAATATTTGACTGGATAAAAAAGGATCTGAAAAAACCGGGAATGACTTTTACAGGGTACAAATCGCCTGAATATAACATTTACTCATTGGTTTCTGAATCGATTAAGAAAGACAGCGATTTTCTTATTAAATCTGAGAACTATGGTGTTCCACAGAAAAGGCATCGTGTGATACTACTGGGAGTACGTAAAGATATAAAATATAAACCGGAAGTGCTTCAAATCAAGCACAATAAAATCAAACTAAAGGGAATCATTGGACAGCTCCCAAGGATAAGAAGTGGAATAAATAGAGAGTACATGGGGTTTGAAACAGTTTTCAAAGATGGAAAAGACAAAAAAAAGAGATTATATAAAAAAATTAATGATACGGCTGAGAATTGGGAAAAGTTTGTCACTGGTTTCCGTAATGAAATCTTAAGCTGGAATGGGTTTGACAGTATCAAACATAAACGAAAATATAAATGCCCTCAGTCTGGCATAGGGTCTGAGTTTGTAAAAACAGTAGATTCTATTAATAAAAACAATTCTTTACATGAATGGTTCCACGATCCAAGGTTAAGCGGATTTGCAAACCATGAATCCAGATCTCACTTAAGCCAGGATTTAAAGAGGTATCTGTTTGCTACAATATATTCAAAAAAATATAATAAGTCTCCAAAATTGTCAGATTATGCGAGGCACAATAAAGATCTTTTACCTGACCACAAGAACGCAAAGTCGGGAAAATTTTCAGACCGGTTCAGGGTACAGCTAGCCGAGGAGCCTGCTACTACAGTGACAAGTCACATATCGAAGGACGGACATTATTTTATTCATTATGATCCAACTCAATGCAGAAGCCTGACAGTAAGGGAGGCTGCACGGATACAAACATTTCCAGATAATTATCTTTTTCGTGGCAGCAGAACACAACAATACCAGCAGGTGGGGAATGCAGTGCCTCCTTATTTGGCTTATCAGATTGGATTAATTGTAGAAAATATTTTCAAAAAGAATGAATAGTACTTATAAGACTTGATCTTGATTGTATTAAGTTTTTACATGAAATCAGAGCCATTCAAAAAGACGAACGAAACAAGAGGTGGCTTGAATCCGTGATTCAGGAAGTATGAAATGGTAAATTACGAAGATGCTACTCCAAATCCAGAGTTTTTGATTAAATCTATTGCTGAACAAGGCTATAGTCTGGAAACGGCATTAGCTGATTTAATGGATAATTCTATTTTTGCAAAAGCTGATAAAATTGAGGTTTTGATTGATACCGACAAAGAGCCTTTTACTCTTTTTTTAGCTGATAACGGCACCGGTATGGACAAAGAAACATTAAAAGCAAACATGCAGTTTCCCAGTACAACTCCTGAAGAAGAACGAGAACTTACTGACCTTGGTAGATTTGGTTTAGGCATGAAAACAGCATCCTTTTCGCAAACGAGAAGGGTTACTGTTATCTCCAGACAGAAAGGCAAAAAAAAATATTATGCAAGAACATGGGATGTTGGTTATTTGAAGAAGGAAGGAAAATGGAGAATACTTGTTGAGTCAGACCAAGAAATCAATAACCTAGTAAAAAACTATATGTCTCTTAGCGAATGCCATTTGAGCAGATTTGAAAACTTTGAACCAAATACAATTATTGTATGGAAAGGACTTTACAAGTTTGAAAATTACCTGGAGAAAAAAAGCAGACAGGATGCACTTAAAAAAGAGATAACAGAGGTTACATCCGACTACTTATCTCTTGTTTTTCATAGATATTTGGAAAGCAAAAAAAAACCGCTTGAAATAAGAATTAATAATCAAAGAATAATACCCTTTAACCCATTTCCAACTCAAGTAGCTGATTTCAGGCGTATAGAATTCAAACAAAAGGCATACAGAACAGATGTGATAACGATAGAAGGTTTTGTCTTACCATCAAGAAGCATTGACGAGAGCAGAAATGGATTAACCCATTGGACTACAAAGAACAGAAGTCTGATGGATATGGAAGGAATATATATCTATAGAGCGAATAGAATTATTTCCTCTGGCAGTTGGAACGGACTGATAAAAAAGGCCCCCAGATTGCAATTAGCAAGGCTTAAGGTAGAAATTGGCAACAGCGTAGATGACAGACTGCACTTAAATGTTGCAAAGTCACAAGTTGTAATTCCTCATGACCTGAAAAAGGCTTTTGAAAATTACATTGAAGAATTGAAAATTGAGGCAGAAAGAGAATTTTTTAACAGAGGAATTAAGCGTTTCTCTGACAAAAACAAAAAAGACAAAATTCAACTTTTTGCAAGAAAAGCGTCAAACAAAGGTGTTTTGCTAGAGCTCAACTCAGATTTTCCATTGTTGAAAAAATTTAAAGAAGAGTTGACAGGCAAACAAATTTCAAGGCTTAACATTGTAATAAAAATGATAAATACAACTATTAATAAAATAAGACAGACTCATGAAGAATCATCTTTTGCAGGTATAGAAGAAAATGGCGAACTAGCGCTAGGTGATTTAATAACAGGTATTACTGAATTGAAAAAAGCCGGACTTGATTCTGATATGATTAAGAAGAAAATATTACCGGATTTGGGATATAAATTAGATTCACTGCCTGTTGAGATAACTAATTTATTAATATGAGGGGCAACATGGATAAAAATAAATATGTAGATAAAATAAAAGACCTGATCACATCTGAAGCTAAAGAATATTCATTAAAATCTACACCTGACCCGGCATACTTTAATAATCTGTTTCCTGAGATTAAGGATAAAATAAAAGCTGTCTTTGACATTTACAAATTTTCACAGGTTGATGAAGTTACATTGCAAAGTTATTTTGAAACAGCAAAAAGGGAATATCTGTCAACAGACCCTATTGATATTGATCTAAGCAGTTTTTTAACAAAAAAAGGATTTAAAACATGGTTAACCTCAGAAAGAAGAAACAAGGTTGAGTGGAATTATACTGATAGGTATTTCAGGTTATTGGAGAAGAATGGTAGAGCAGAAAGTGTACTTGATGAGACAAAACAGTCAAGCCTGGAGATTATGGAGAAGTTAGGTGATCCTAAATCCAATAACCCTGCTTATGTTAAGGGGTTGGTTGTGGGCGAAGTTCAATCAGGAAAAACAGGAAATTTCAATGCAGTTATAAATCGTGCGATTGATTGTGGCTATGGGCTTATTATTGTCCTTTCTGGGATCATGGAAGATCTTCGGAGCCAGACACAGCAAAGAATAGAAAGTGATGTAATAGGTGAAGGAATTGATATTGAATCTACAACAACCAGTTCTAAAGGTGTTGGAAAAATCGAAATGTTTGGAAGGCTGGGTTCTTCTGAAGTTGAGCAAGTTGTTTCAATAACCTCATATAAGACTGATTTTAATAAATCATTAGCTGATGCTGACTTTTCATTAAATCATACAAATATTCTTGTTTGTAAAAAAAATGTTAATGTGTTGCGGAATTTAATTGTCTGGTTACACGATTATCTTGACCAAAATAAAGAAAAACATAATATTCCTTTATTGATTCTGGATGATGAAGCCGATAATGCCTCATTAAACAACTCTGGTGCTAAAGGACGTGAGTATGCATCTAAAACAAATGGGCACATTAGAACACTTCTTGATTTATTTAATAGAAAAACATATCTGGGTTATACAGCCACTCCTTTTGCAAATGTATTACAAGACAGGAATGGAAAGCCAGAAAAAGACTGGCCAGTAAAGTACAGACTAAGAGGTGAAACTAAGGAAAAAAGGCTTCGACAAGTTGCCAACATTTTCCCAGATGATTTTATAGTATTACTGAATCCACCTTCCAATTATATTGGGGCAAAACAGATTTTTGAAACTATAGAGCCGATTGATAATCGTGCAAAAGAAAAGATACCATTGGTTCATGTTGTGAGTGATCATATTGAAAACTTTCCAACGAGAGTCAGGAGGGATAACAACCTTGGTGTTGAGAGTTTTAATAATAAAGATGAATGGAATAAAAAGGCAGGTGAATTTGGCAGTTATCTTGATTTTACTACATATCGAGAATATAGAGAAGGAACTCGCTCCAGTAAGACAACAGATATGTTCCCAGAAGCCATTCCGCAATCTCTCCAAGATGCAGTAATGTGTTTTATATTAGCAATTGCAGTTAGAGAGAGTAGAAAGCATGTAATGATTCAGTCGGTATTATATAATCCACATAATACAATGCTCATACATGTTTCCAGGTTTACAATGTGGCAAAATACTACTAAGAAACTAGTCGAAGATTATGTAATAAATATTTCCTCATTAATCAGTAATGATAAGCCTACTTCTGCAGATTCTATTTATTTTAAGTTTGAAAAGATCTGGTACCGTTATTACGCAGAAATTGTAGATTCTATCGCAGAGTACCTTCCATCATCAGGGTATGGTGACAGCTTTATGGCACCGATAATATTTGAGTCTCTAAAGTCACATCTTCCAGAAGCAGTACACGGGCTGGAGGTTAAGGCGATAAATAGTGTTACTAAAGACAAGTTGGAATATCCAAACAGGAATCCAAAAAAGATAATTGCAATTGGTGGTAACAGATTGTCTCGTGGCTTTACCCTTGAAGGCTTAACTATTAATTATTTCATCAGAACAACAAATTATTCAGATACACTGCTTCAAATGGGCAGGTGGTTTGGCTACCGCCCAGGCTATCTCGATTGCTGTAAATTATTTATCACTCAAGATTCTATAGATAAATACAACTCAACAACAAGATGTATAGAAGAACTTGAAGCAGAATTCAGGAAAATGGAGAGTAAAGGCAAAACACCAGAAAACTTTGTTTTAAGGGTTAGAAAGCATCCTGGTACCTTGAAGATTACCAGACCATCAATACTTAAGAATACTATTGATGTGAAATGGTCATTCCAGGATCAATTAGAAATGACAACTAGTTTTGATGTGAGAAAAGAGAAAATGGAAAGAGTATGGAAATCCTTCACTCAAGACTTGGCCCCATTATTTAAGTCTAAAGAAAAAGGGTATAACCTGATTACATACAAAACTGATGGGCGTGGTATCATTGATCTTTTGAAGAAGGAAAACAATTTCGATAAAGCTCACGTGGATATGATGACAAAATTTATTCAACTGTGCATAGATAAGAAAAAGCTAGTCAAATGGACTGTTGCGGTTAAAACAAGAGGTAATGCAAAGGCAGCCTGTGGCAAGGGGACTCTAACGCCAGAAGAATCTAACTTGCCTGAACAGATTACACTTTCTATTCGCAGAGGACCCAGAGGCAAAAAGAAGGAAAATCAAAGGCAAGAATTTTTGAAAGATAAAAGAATCTTCAAAGCAACAGGGGCATCTGCAAATATCATTTCTTCTAATAATGACTTCGGTTTATTATTGACTAGCGATGAAATAGAAGATGCAATAAGTGAGTTCAGGACAGACAGGAAAGAGTATTATTTAAAAAAAGATAAAACTCTTACAGAACGGAAGGCAACTGAAAAAGCTGACAAGGTAAATGTTCCAGAGAGAGTGTACCGTGAAAAAATGAAAGAGGACGAGGGGTTGTTAATAATATATTTATTTGATTCATATTACTCATTCAATCAAGAGCGAGACATGGAGGAGGATGAAAAGTTTAAGAAATTGGTTGAAAGAGAGGAGTACAATCTGGATATTCCTATTGTAGGTTATGCTATCGGATTCCCACCAATAGAGAATGATCCGGGAGGTGTCTATGTTCAGGGTGACTATGAACTTGAAAAGGATGAAGGAGAAAATGAGGATATTAATGAAGATGACAGTGAACTTCCATCAGATGCAGAGTAAAATATCATGAGAAATAGTGAACTTCAAAAGAAATGGGAAGGGCTTTCTCCCCATAAGGCTATAAAAGGCTTCAGATCAATACGTATTTCATCTGAATGCATAGCAGAACTTTTTATTGGTCAGAACAACAAAGGAAATAGATGTCTTATCCTTTCTTTACCAAAGGAACATAATGTTGATTTTCAAAGTACTTTTAAGGAAAACTTATCAATAGAACTATTCAAAGACACCAATTATATAGTTCTTCAGTTAACTGATAATACCTATTATGATCTTTTTGATGATTTGATTCTATCTTTATATCATCGAATAAAAGATAAAGCTGAAGTTGCAGAATATACTAAGGAGTTTATTCAAACGTTTTACAAATGGAGCGAGTTTTTTGATGACAAAAAGCACCAACTCTTATCTCAAGATACGATCAAGGGATTGTTTGGTGAGTTAATGGTATTAAAATCATTTGTTAATGAAACAATCTCATCCAGAATTAATGACGTTCTTCATTCATGGAAAGGACCTTATGATAAAGGGCATGATTTTGTATTAGATGATAAAGATATTGAAGTTAAGACTAAGGATTTTTCAAAGCTTGAGATAAGAATCTCAAGTGAATATCAACTGGAAAAGAAACTGGATGAAGTATTAGAATTATTGGTTGTTTCAGTTGAAACGGAACCTGTTAATGGCATTTCGATAAAAGATTTAATTCTTGAAATCAAAAATAATGTGATTGAGAAACTTGGCGATTGTTCAATTCTTTTGAAAGCTATAAACCAAAAGGGACTTACATTTAAGAACATTTCAGAATATGACAATTATAAGTTTAAGCCAATAAATCATGTTGTGTATAGTTGCACTGATGATTTTCCAAGACTTGTTAAATCAAATATTCCAGATTCTTTAAGTAATATTAAGTACAATATAAGAATTAGCTTGTTAAACAAATTTATAATTTCAGAAAACGAATATTAAATGACTATTGAAGAGTTGCTTAACTATCGAAAAAGTATATTAGAAGACTCAAAAGATGAGGATGGTTTTATTCAACAGCAGCCTTTATTATCACAAGCATTACCTTTGATGCTCGATGCAAAATTGGTTGATTCTGAAGATTACAATGAATCTTATTATAAGCATGAAGCAGACAATTTAAAGATTAACGCATACGTTGTGAATGAATCGGGTGAGCGTTTACAGCTTTTTATGGTAAATGAGTCCAGTATTAATGAAGTGGCTTCTGATGAGGAGTTACAAATATCTAGCAGGTTAGATTATGAGAGTCAGTTCAAAAGAGTAACAAGATTTATAACAAAAGCGGTAAAGGGTCAACTAAATGATGAGATCCAGGATTCTGATCCAGTAAAAGCAATAGTGTCTAAGATTACTTCAGCTGAAGGGATAGAGCAGTTTGATGTAATTGAGATATTCTTAATATCACTTACTGCTACGGTATCATTTAAGGGGGCAGTTCCTCAGCCAAGAAGGATACATTTTGTTGAAGAGAGACAGAGTATCACATATAAATTGGATGGACATAAAAGTTCTAAAGAATATTTAATATCAAAGAGGCTGATAGATCTGAACTTTCTGTTTAATGTTCTTGTTTCCAGGGGGTGTAGAGAGCCTCTTTCTGTGAATTTTGATAAAACTTTCGGCTATAACCTGGAGGTAATTAATGCTGCAAGGGAAAGTAATTTTGAATCTTATTTATGTGTTATGAAAGCAGATGTTTTAGCTGATCTATATAAACACTACAGCAGTAGATTACTAGAAAAAAATGTAAGGTCCTTTTTACAATTCAAGGGTGCTAATAAGGGAATTAGGGATACAATCAGAAATGAACCTGAAAAGTTTATTGCTTACAATAATGGTTTAACAATAACTGCTGTTGATGCCAGAATTATTCAGAGCAAGAAAAAGATGTATATTGAGTCTCTTAAGGATTTCCAGATCGTTAATGGCGGACAGACAACGGCCACCATTTATTTCTCTATGAAAGATGGTTTAGACATTAGCAAAGTAAGGGTAATGGCGAAGATAAATGTTGCGAAGGAAACTTCTGAAGAAAAACTTGAAGAAATGATTTCTAAAATAAGTAGGTTTTCGAATACACAATCTAAGGTCTCAAATGTTGATTTAAGAGCTAGAAACCCACAACTGCTTAAGTTAAAAGCGTTAAGCGAAAGTATAGCAACACCAAGCGGAGTAAATTGGTTTTTCGAAAGAGCTAAAGGTGACTTTAACACGATTGTTAGAAAAGCAGGAAAGAATAGCAATAGAATTAAAAAGGAATATCCAAATGAGAGGCGTTTTTCTAAAGAGCAATTAGCAAAATATTCTTCATCTTGGGGAGACAAACCTTTTATGGTGAAAAAAGGTGGAGAAAAGATCTTCAGGTATTTTATTGAACAGATATCACCTGAAGATGATGTTAACGAGACTATTGATATAAACAGAGACTTTTATGAAGAGCTTGTATCCAAAATCATCCTTTTCAGGGCAATGGAAAAGATTTATGGCCAAGGGAAAAATTCCATGGGACAACTCAGATCTGCTGTTATTCCTTACGCTCTATCAGTGCTCTATCAATACACAGATGGATCGAACAACGGAAAACGTTTTAATCTGTCTAAAATATGGAAAAAAGAAGGATTAGAAGAAGATCTTTCAGAGTATTTAAGAACAATGATGTTATTATTAAATAATATAATAAAAAAATATTCAGTCAGTGATGATTATGGTGAGTATTCTAAGAATCCAGAATTGTGGAATAGGATAAAATGTAGTCCTGAAATAGTGAAATTTATGTCAGCATCTAATAGCTGTGATATTTTAAAAAAGTATGCTATTTCAAATAAAGGATAATTTTTTAATTAGCCGTATGTGATTTAGAGAAAGAAACTGAAATGACTAAAGAGCTGAGAAGAGAGCCAATTGAAATAGCACCTGAAATAGTTGGTCGGCTTGATGAAAGTGGCAAGCCTAGTTAAGGGACACTTGGGGTCACACCTTGATCAGTGATTAAGTAATTAGAATTACATCTCGCCACACAAATCTTCGACCCACTGATTAAGAGCCAATCCCTGCCATAAAGCTCTGCGCTTCTTTAAATTTATCCAAGACTCACACGCGCAACTTCACAGCAACTTGCACTGATATGAACATTGACATTGGTTGACGCTAAATGTTATGGATGGTGCTGGTACGAGTTCCGTTTGTTATCGTTTCTATTAAACAACATTCATGTATTAAGCGTAATTGTTTGCCACAAATACCCTTGTATAATTACCTGATAAGTCTAGAATGCTGGTTTCCTAGTTCTTGCATTAACTGCTTTATTAACCAATTCTTTCCATGAAAAGTATTAAAAAAGTCGAGGAAATAGAATAACTTTATTCTAAGGAAAGATTTGAACGTCTTAAACTTCAGGCAGATATTGTTAGAAGCGAAGCAGAGAAGTAGAAAATTGAGTTATAAAGGAAGGAATTAGAGAAAATCTACATTATAAAAAGTAAAATGTGGTTAAAAGATAAAAGGTGTCGGTACCTCTCCGCTTTGGTGGCTGCTTTCCTGATTTTTGGTTTGCCTTTGCAGGGTAATGGA
>Ga0209249_1002103_pt1 | contig 17077 bp, 11 predicted proteins | sample SaaInlV_200m_DNA_4_FD_184653 | JGI IMG/M metagenome (GOLD analysis project Ga0209249, IMG submission 184653) | Marine microbial communities from expanding oxygen minimum zones in the Saanich Inlet - SI037_S3LV_200m_DNA (SPAdes) (version 2) | ecosystem: Environmental > Aquatic > Marine >...
AAGTAGCGTAAAAGATTATGCAATATTCACTACCAGTCCGGAAGGAATTATGAATAGTTGGAATGAGGGCGTTAAGGCAATAAAAGGGTATGAAGCTGATGAGGTTATTGGTAAACATATTTCCATGCTCTATCCGGAAGAAGATGTAAAGTCAGGGGAGATTGAACATAAGCTGCAGAAAGCAAAAGAGGATGGTGAATGTGAAGATGAAGGATGGCGTATAAAAAAGGATGGTTCGCGTTTCTGGGCAAATGTAGTTATCACTGCAAAACACGATAAAAATGGAATACTAATCGGCTATACAAAAGTCACGCGCGATTTTACATTCCGGAAGAAAAATGAAGAGAACTTGATAAAGTATCAGGATCATCTGGAATCCATCGTTGAGGAGAGAACAAAAGAGCTGTGTGAGTCACAGGACAAATTAATAAGCACTGAACGTCTGGCGTTACTGGGTAGATTGTCAAGCGGTATCGCTCACGAAATACGTAACCCATTGGCCACTATTGCCAGTTCTGCATATTTCCTCTCCAAGAAGCTAAAGGATGCCGATGAAGTAATTCTAAGAAATATTAAACGTATAGAGGGTGAAGTAAAGGAGTCTACCGCTATTATACAGGGACTTCAGGACCTGGCCACTATGGAGGAACCAAATAAGGTCAAAAGAGATGTCGCCGTTATCATTGAAGAGTGTCTGAAAACATCAATGATACCTGAGGGGGTTAAGGTTGACATGGATATACAAAAAGGTGAGTTTCATGTGAATGTGGATATAAGGCAGATGTCAATAATGTACAAAAATTTAATTAACAATGCGGTTCAGGCTATGGATAACAAAGGTAGTTTGTGTATAGATGCAGAAAGAGCAGAGGACAATAGGGTTGTAGTATCTATAAGGGACTCTGGTCATGGGATCAAAGCAGATGACCTGAAGAACGTATTTACTCCTTTCTTCGGAACAAAGATCAAAGGGTTCGGTTTTGGACTCAGCATATGTCAAATGATTATCGAAAAGCACGATGGCAAGATTGATGTCCAATCGGAAGAGGGAAAAGGGGCCACTTTTATTGTGCACTATCCGTCAAATTAAATAAAGTAAAAAGGAAGATAGATATGAACACCTGCAAAAATATTCTTATAGTTGATGACAACATGAATTTCTGTGAGACCATATCAGAAGTACTGGAAATGGAGGGATATAAAACCGAAACTGTTTACGATGGACGGTCAGCAATTGATGTAATCAAAAATGACGGTATTAACCTGGTTCTGATGGACATCAAGATGCCGGTAATGGACGGAGTTGACACATTCCTGAAGATAAAGGATATCTCCGTTGATCTACCTGTTATTCTGATGACGGCCTACGCGGTAGAAGATCGTATTCAGATAGCATTGCGTAATGGAGCATTCGGTGTATTTAAAAAACCAGTCGATCTCGAAAAGCTTTTTAATAGTATTAATAGGGCCGGGTCAGACGGTGCATTGATTATGATAGCCGATGATGACGAGGAGCTTAGCTCACATTTACTAGACGAGTTTGAGGAAAAAGGTTATCAGGGAATGGTTGCGGAGGACGCTGAAACAGCATTTCATATTGCAAGTGAGAACAGGGTAGATATTATCATTCTGGATATGAAATCACAGGCGTTTAGAGGACTGGAGACTTATACCGCTATACGTGATATACGGCCTGACGTGATAGTAATCATTCTTTCAAGTCTCAATGATGAAGATGGGGAGTCGGCCGACCTGATGAAAAAGAGTAGTGTGAGTGCTTGTCTGGAAAAACCGGTGGATATGAATCAAATGCTGGAAGTAATTAATAAATTACTTGATGATTGATAAGCATGATTTCCGGCTGGGATTATGAGACTACTCCGGAGAAAGACAACGTATTATAAGTAAATTTATATCTAAAAAGCCTTTTTCGCACTCAGTACTGCGTAAATATGTAAGTAGACTGTTAATCTAAAGTTTGTTCCCTGTCTCCTGCAAGTTAATCTTATCACTCTTTTTTTACTATATACGCCTTCTTGTCCGTCCTGTTTTTATCAGCTAGAGCTCAAGATAACTATCAATGTAACATGTTCTTGTGACAGATTTTAGAACTTGATTTTTGGTGCTAATATTCGTAATATTCGTAATTCGTAATATTTGATATTAATAAGAAATCCAAACAAGTCTATATCATATGCAAAGTACTTTAAATCTGATTATGTCACTCTTATTTATAATTGTTCCAAATGACAAGGAAAGGATATGGAAATGAGAAATAGTACAAATATTTTTTTGATCTGTCTGCTCCTGTTTCTATCTGTTTTCTCTGTTGCATCTTCTACCCTTTCGGGATATACATATGCAGACGTAAATTCCAAACCTGTCTTGCAGAGTCCTTCAAATCACCCTATCTACTCAAAATATGACTTCAGCAATACGGAAGAAGTCTTCAACCTGGGAACACAGCCTTTCTTTTCGCCAACCGGTTTAATCACCGAGACAATGAAACGTGATATTATCCTTCACAACGCACTGTCCGAGTCAGGCATTAAAGCCAGGTTCTTCCCTTTTCTGAAAGGGAGTGATGTCAACCTTTTCCTTCGCAGGGGTGATATTGATGCTGGTATTGGCGGAGACATGCCAACTATTACAGCTGCTGCGGCTATGGATATCACAGTTACGTCTTTAATACAACAGGGTTTCACATCTGTCATTGCCAGACACCCCATGTTAATCAGAGAATTGAAAGGCTGCAAAATTGGCTATGCCAAAGGCTCTAATGCGCATTATGCATTGCTGAGAGCACTCGCTTCTGACGGGCTGGACGAAGCACATGTACACCTGATCCCGATGGAAGTTGACAATATGCCAGAGGCGTTAATAGCAGGGGATATTGATGCATTCTCTGCATGGGAGCCAACTCCATCAATCACACTAAAGAATTATCCGAATACTACCGTTATTCATAGATATATAAGTTCAGGATTTATGTACTTTACAAAGACATTTTCTGAAGAACATCCTGAAGTCGTTCGGCAGATATTGTCTGCCGAAGTCCGTGCATTGAAATGGTTACGAAGTAGCCGGAGTAATCTGCTTCTTGCCAGTAGATGGTCCTTACAAGCCGGTAAAGCTTTGACAAAACGGAAAACAATGCTCACTGTAGAACAAGGCGCTTACTTAGCCATCTCAGATATTATTGGTTCTTCATCTGCGCCTCTTATTCCACGCAGAGACCTCAGTCTGGAGGGCCCACTGCGCGCAGAATTTCAACTACTTCAGGCTATTGGCAAGATCCCGTCCGCAGTCGGATGGGAAGCAGTGTATAATAGTTTTGATTTAGAGATCATGAGTGATGTACTTACTAATTCTAGAAATTACAACATTAATAAGTACAATTACCGTATTGAATAAGTATTAGAATGACAAAAATGGCAATAAACAATAATTTGGTAGCAACTGACAAAAAAAGATATTCTCTCAACATTCGCCCAAAAATGCTCATCTATTTTGGATCGAGCATTCTTGTGATGCTGTCATTTTTCATACTTGCAGATATCTATGGTATACCTTTTACGGCTTACAGGGGGGTATATAAAAAGGAGCAGGCCGAGGCTTTCCAGAATCTGAGTCTGGTTGCAGACATGAAAAAGGAACGCCTGGTACGTTGGATGGATGAACGGATAAGCGATGCATGCGTACTCGCTGAAAACAGGTTAACATGCAAAAGTATCGCATCGCTTATCCCCATAGTTAATGAAAGAGCTTCCAGCGGTATCAAGGGAAAAACACTCCTTACTGAATTGCAACAAGAAGAGATGTATAATATGCTGACACATCAACTCAGTCTGGTTAACGATACATATGGAGTCTATGAGAAAGCCGTAATCATCGATATATTAACTCATGTTGTTATTGCATCAACCCATAAGGCAGATCTGGGTATGAAAATCTCTATGCAGAATTCATTTAATAACATTCTACATAAAGGCAGTCATGATGCAATAATTATTAAACAGAATCAGATTAATGGCAACCTGGAGCTGTTAGTCTCCCACGCTATTTTCAGTCCTGATGATGAGTATACTGTAACCTCAATACTCATCATGCATATTAATCCTGACGACCTTATCAAGCCCATGCTCCACACTGGCGGTGGCTTGGGAGATACAGGTGAAGCGCTACTTGTTAATTATGACGCTAAAATACTCACTAAGCTCAAATATCCGTTAGCGGATGGGACCATAGCATTGCCGTTACAGCATCAGATCAAAGCCAAGCCTGCTGTACTTGCCGCTCAGGGTGAAGAAGGCATCATCACCACAAAAGATTATCGTGGTAAGCAAGTGCTGGCAGCATACCGACATGCCCGTCTAACATCGGAATTGGGATGGGGCCTGGTAGTCAAACGAGATTTGTCTGAAGTCTTTGCCCCTGTCAGAGAGAGTCTTTATTACCGAATTATAATAGGTTGTATCGCTGCGGTTATAATGTTTATACTGACAACCTTAATAGCAAGAAGCCTTACGATTCCTATCCAAAACCTGAACAAAGCAGTTCTGAGCATGGGTGAAGGCAATATGAATGTTCATGCACAGATAACTACAAAAGACGAGGTGGGTACACTGGCAAGATCATTCAATACTATGGTTCAATCACTACAGGAGGCTCGTGAAAAACTTGTAGCAAAAGAGAAATTCTCTACTATTGGACGTATATCAGGCGCTATTGCCCATGATGTCAGACATCCACTGGCTACGATTAAGAACTCAGCGTATTTCCTGAATATGACCCTTAAGGATCCCAATGAAAAAACAAAAAAACATCTAAATCTTATTAATAGCGAGGTTATTCGTGCAAATGATATAATTACCGGCCTGATGCGCCTGTCGGAAATTAAAAAACCGGAAAAGATCAAAACAAATGTTACTGATTTAGTAAATGAGTTTTTATCGTTTTTCTGTTTACCGGAACAAATTAAACTCGTAACTGTATTAGATAGCACATGCCCAAACATTCTGGTTGATCAACTGCAACTTAAGCAGGTTTTTACTAATTTAGCATCAAATGCCGTGCGTGCCATGTCGGCAGACGGTACATTCACAGTGAAGACTTTAAGGGTTCAGCGCTCGGAGGGCGAAGAAGATCTTGTAGAAATCACCTTTGCAGATACCGGTGGTGGCATAAACAAGGATATGCTGAATAGAATATTTGAAGCATTTTATACAACAAGAAGCAGTGGCATGGGACTGGGGCTGTCTATTGTAAAAGACATTGTCAACGCTAATGGTGGAGAAATAATAGTTGAGAGTGAAGAAGGAAAGGGGAGTATATTTAAGATAACTTTTCCGGGAGTTTTGACAGGATAACAGGATAAATCTAGATAATTAAAGACCTGTTTCTCGCAAAGGCGCAATGATCGCTAAGAAAAACAGGATTAAAGATTTTAAGATTCTAAGGTTTAGTAATTAGCCTATATACTGGTTCATGTATACCAGAGGCTTGACAAGGATCAGCCAGAGGTTAATTCGTAGTTAATAAAATATTTTTCTTCCTGTCCTCGGCGCCTTCTGTCCGGGGAGCGGCCATTGCGCCTTTGCGAGAGAAATAAATCAACAATAATCAATCCAAAGGGAGGTAATAAAATGAACAAAAAATTATCTGTACTTATCGTAGATGATGATATCAGTTTAGGTGACTCATTAACAGATATACTGGATGCCAAGGGTTACGATGTAAATGTCGTCACAAGCGGCAAAGAGGCGCTGGCCACTATTGATAAAAATAATTTCGATGTTATCTTTATGGATATAAGAATGCCTGGAATGAATGGAGTAGAGACATTCATGGAGGTAAAGAAGAAATCACCACATACATCAGTCGTCATGATAACGGCCTTTGCGGATGGTGACCTTATCACACAAGCGAGAGATGAGGGAGCACTTCAAATCCTGCCGAAACCTCTCGATCTTGAAAAAATTATTGGCTTCTTGCAAAAACAGGAATTATTGAGGACTATATTCATAGTCGATGATGATATTACATTCTGCAACTCTCTTAAAGATGCTATCGAGCTTCATAGTTACAATGTAACAGTAGTTAATAGCGCACAAGAAGCGATTGATACATTCGAACAACAAAATTATGGAATCGTCCTGTTGGACTTGAAACTCAACGGAAAAAGCGGAATGGATGTGGCAGAGGATATCAAGCAGAAAGGATTCAAATGTGTCATGGTCATGATGTCCGCCTTTAAGAAGGAGTTCCAGAAAGAACTTGATAACTCAGATCAAAAGTTTAACTTTATGGAAAAACCATTCGAAATAGACGATCTCCTCCAACTCCTGAACGAAGTGTCTAAAAAACGATTGATGAAGGTGCTGGTATAATGGAATTGAAGATTGGCGATAGGATGTCAAAAACTGGTTTCTCGCAAAGGCGCAAAGCACGCAAAGAAAGACATAAAGAGCTTAACAATAAGCTAATACAAAATAGCCCAAAAGCTCTGCTATTAAGCAAAATAAAAAAATCTAAATTTTAAATTTGTTTACCTTCGCGAGCTTCTTGTCCTCGGCGCATTTTGTCCGTGGAGCGCCTTTGCGAGAAACAATTATATGGATGAGAATGGACTATCTAAAATCATTGTTGAATGTTGTTTGAAAATCCACAGAACTTTAGGACCTGGCTTGCTGGAATCCGTTTATGAAGAAGTTTTAAACTATGAATTAAAAAAACATAAACTGAAGTGTAAAAGGCAAGTCGGTATTCCTGTAATTTATGAGAGTATTAAATTAGATATTGGATTTAAAGCGGACATTGTTGTTGAAGACAAGGTCATAATAGAGTTAAAATCCGTTGAAAAAATATGCCAGTTCACAAGAAGCAACTTCTGACTTATTTGAAAATAACTAAAATAAAACTTGGTTTGCTTATCAATTTCAATGATGAATTAATTAAGAATGGTATTACTCGCATTGTTAATAATCTTTAACCTTTGCGCCTTCCTGTCCTCGGCGCCTTTTGTCCGGGGAGCGAGAGAATATTTTCTGTTTTTTGACTATTTTCTCTTTTTACATTTCTGGGCTTTTTATTTGTAGTCTTTGCGAGATATTAATTTTCATCTATGTCTTTGTGCAAAGTATTTCTTTTGTCTTTCTTTGCGAACTTAGCGTCTTTGCGAGAGAATCCGTGGTAAAAATTATGAATGATAAAACAAAACTACTAATAATCGATGACGATGTAGCTCTTTGTGAAAGTCTGGTTGATATCCTTGAATTGGAAGGTTACTGCGTTGATATTGTTCACAACGCAGCAGACGGTATAAACAAAGTAGAGAGCAGCTTCTACAATGTTTTGTTACTGGACATGAAACTGCCGGATTCTGACGGAATATCAGTACTTGAAAAGGTTAAAGAGGTCTCTCGTGATACAGAAGTAATCGTCTTCACCGCTCATGCTGAAATGGATATTGTGATAAAGGCGATGGATAGAGACGCCTTCTCCTTTCTACCCAAGCCTTATGACATACCATACCTGGTAACAATCTTAAATAGAGCCCTGAAAAAACAGAAGATTATATTAGAAAACCGAAATCTTTACCAACAAACTATTAAGGAAGAGAGGGAGTGGGAAGACACCTTTGATTCCATTTCAGATCTGGTCAGTATACACGATATAAACTTTAACATCACCAGGTGCAATAAGGCACTTGCTAAGAAACTTAATATGCCTTTCGCGAATATTATTGGAAAAAAATGTCATGAGATGTTTCATTTCAAAAGTACACCCCAGCACAAATGCCCCCTGGTAAGATGCAGGGATTCGTTGAAATCTGAAGTAGAGGAGCAAGAGTGTTTTGGTGGTACTTTCCAGATGACGTGCTTTCCCAGGTTTGACGAGGAAGGCATGTTTAAAGGAGTTGTGCATATTGCGAGGGATATCACTCTTGATAAATTGTCAGAGGAGGAGCTTCTTCGATATGAGTATATAGTATCGTCTACATCAGACTTGATGGCTTTGTTGGATGTTGACTGTGTTTACAAGTCTGTAAATAACTCATATGCTGAGGCATTCAACATGACAAAGAATGATGTCGTCGGGAAATATGTCTCAGATGTGCTTGGCAAAGAAATCTTCGAAAAAGTTGTTAGGCCTAGAATAAAACATTGTTTGAAGGGTGAAGAAGTTTCGTATCAACAATGGTTTAACCTCCCGGCTTATAATTCAAGATTTATGGATATTCATTACTACCCATATAAAGACCGTGAAGGTTGTATCAAAGGCGTTGTTGTAAATGCACGGGACATCACTGGCAATAAGCAGTCAGAAGATGCGATGAACACACTTGTTGTGTCTGCTGCAGAAAACGAAGGGATGGAATTTTTTAAGCAAATTGTTAGCAGTTTGTACGATTGGTTAGGTGTGGATTGTGTAATACTGGCCCAATTGGATGATGAAACCAGTGAAACGTCTTTGGCTATGAAAAAAGATGGAGAATTTGTTGAAAGTTTTTCTTATGAATTACAAGGTTCACCATGTGGTGATGTGTCAAAAAATGGTTTCCGTCACTATCCGGATGGAATTATTGATCTGTTTCCAGATGATGAGTCACTTGTTCAGTGGAATATGAGTGGTTATGTTGGCGTTCCGCTTATAGCCGAGAGTGGGGATTGTATCGGAACCTTATGTGCACTATCTAAGCGCAGATTAGAATTACCTCCAGGAGCAAAGAATGTCTTTCATATAATTTCCTCTAGAGCCTCTGTGGAGATTGAACGTTTTAAGGCAAACAGAACATTGCAACAACAAATTCTGCAACTAACAGCACTTAACAGATTAAGTAAAAAGATTGGTGCCAGTCTCTCGCTCGATAATGTAGTGCAAGCGGGAATTGAAGGTATTATTGATGCTGTTAACCCTGATTTGGCTCTGTTCTTTCTCCTGGATGGCGACAAACTTATTCTACAGGACTTTGGCCCGAAAAACGGAAAGTACGCACATAATGAAACTCCTGTTCATTGTGTTGGAGAGTGCCTGTGCGGAATGGCTGTTAGTGAGAAAAATACGATGTATTCCATTGATATTCACAGTGATACCCGTTGTTCCTGGGAAGAGTGTAAACAGGCTGGTCTACGCTCCTTTGCAGCAATTCCATTGCTTATTGGGAATGATATCTTAGGTGTTCTTGGAGTCGCCTCTGCAACTAAGTGTGTATTTGAAGAGCAAGACGCATTTCTACAAATTGTTACCAATAAGATCTCTTCTGGATTACAAAATGCTTTACTTCATCAAGAAGTACAGGGCCACACCAAAGAATTGGAAGAAGAAATCATCAGACGTGAAGAGACAGAGAAGGAAATCAAAAATCAGAGAGATTTCTTGCACAACGTATTCGAATCTATTCCGGATCCATTTTATGTCATAAATGCCAATGACTTCACGATCAAAATGGCAAATAGTGCACTCAATGCCGGAGATTTATCTAAAAATATTACCTGTCATGAATTAACGCATAAAAGCAGTATACCTTGTGATGGTATTAATAATATTTGTCCACTGGAGGAAGTTAAAAGTACCGGGCAGCCGGTAACTAGAGAACATTTGCATTGCGATGTAAACGGTAAGCAGAAATATGTACAGATACACGCCTACCCAATTTTTAATGATAAAGGCGACATAATTCAGATGATAGAGTATACAAGAGACATAACCGATATCAAAATTTCGGAGACGTCTTTAATGGAGAGCGAAGAGAGATATCGATCTCTAATTGAGGCAATATCAACAGTAATCTGGACTTCAGACAGTTCAGGTGGGTTTGCGACTCCTCAGCTTTCATGGGAAAAATATACAGGACAACCGTGGAGTGATCATAAAGATTATGGGTGGACAAAAATGATTCGCCCCGATGATGTTGAACGCATATTAAAAGTGTGGAAAAAGGCCAATCGAGAAATGTCATTATATGAGACATGGGGGCATATTTGGAATGAGAATCTAAAAGAGTGGCGTGATTTCGAAGTAAGAGCAGTCCCTGTTAAAAATGCTGACGGTTCACTAAGGGAATGGATTGGAGTTATTACAGATATCACAGAACGTAAGCAGGCAGAGGAGACGGTGCAGACGTTATCACAGGCTATTGAGCAGAGTACTGCCTCTATCGTAATTACTGATATAGAAGGCAATATAATATACGTAAACCCAAAATTTTGCAGTCTAACAGAGTATGACCGTATGGAGCTCATTGGACAAAACCCAAGAATCTTAAAGTCTGGTGAGACTAGTGATGCTGATTACGTAGAGATATGGAAAACAATAACTTCCGGTAGCTCATGGACGGGTATGTTACATAATAAGAAGAAGAGCGGTGAGCTGTACTGGGAACAGGCAGTCATATCACCGGTCTGGAATGATAAGGGAAAGATTATTCAATTCCTCGGAGTCAAGGAGGACGTAACTGAACGCATGAAGGCTGAATCGGATATTAAACACCTTGCATCTTTTCCACAATTAAATGTTAACCCTATACTGGAAGTGGATTATACAGGAAATATTGTTTTCAAAAACGTTGCGGCAATGAACACTATTGAGAGGTTGGTTGATAACGGTAATCTGAATCTGTTTGTGCCTGACAATATCACTGAAATTTTAGAGATCCTCAAAGAAGGAGAAAAAGAACAACATTACCGTGAAGTAGAGATAGAGAATCACATATTTGGTGAGAATATACATCTTGTGCAAGATTTCAACGTCTTGCGAATTTATGCAAGAGATATTACAGAGGAAAAGGATATGGCAGAAAAGCTGACTGTCTCATATAAGATGGCTTCTCTCGGACGTCTGACAGCAGGTGTATTTCACGAAATTCTAAATCCGGTAAATATAATATCATCCCATATCCAACTGTTACTGATGGAGGCGGAACATGGTTCACAAACAGAAGAAGACTTGAAATCTGTCCAGGAAGAGATTGTGCGTGTAACAAAAATCACGGACAGTTTGTTAAGATTTTCAAGGAAGGAAGGAAGCGATAGCACTCAAGTTGAAATAAACGATTTATTGGAAAGATCGATATCAATCGTTGAACCCGATATGAAACTTAATAATATAAATTTTATAAGGGAATTTGATAAAAGGTTGTTGATGATAACGGCAAACAGTAATGAATTAAGACAGGTAATCATGAATCTCCTGAATAATGCCGGTGATGCAATGCCTGAAGGCGGCACTATAACTATTCGATCAGAAAATATCAAAGCAGATGGTGGAACGTTTGTGAGAATAGTAGTTAAGGACACTGGACAAGGCATTGAGAATGAAAAATTACAGAAAGTCTTTGAACCATTCTTTACCACTAAAAAAGAAGGTAAGGGCGTAGGGCTCGGCCTTAGTACATCATTTACTATTATAGAAAACCACGGAGGAAACATTAGTGCGAAAAGTACTTTGGGTAAAGGAACAGAATTTATAATAGATCTGCCAGTTAGATTACATAAGATAGAAGAGATTTAAGATAAACCATAATAAACAAGTAACAAACAATTAGAGGCTATAAAATGAATGAGAGTGAAGACAAGTTCAGAAAGATCAGTGATGCGGCAAATGACGCTATTATTATGGCTGATAGTGAAGGTAGTATTACATACTGGAACAAGGCTGCCGAGAGAATGTTTGGCTACCCGGCAGAAGAAGTGACCGGTAATAAATTGGAACAGACAATTATTCCTGATAGATATAGGGATGCTCACATCAAAGGATTCATGAAGTTCTGTGATACAGGCCAGGGCGCTGTCATTGGAAAAACAGTTGAATTATCAGCTATCAGAAAAGACAATACAGAACTACCAATCGAGCTGTCACTCTCATCTGCAAAGGTTGGAGATAGATGGAATGCTATTGGCATGATAAGAGACATTACTAAACGTAAAAAAGCAGAGAGGCGTCTTGACGCACAGCATGCTGTGACACAGATCTTATCAGAATCCAGTACACTGAAAGCCGTTTCTAAAAATATTCTACAGGTCATATGCGAATCACTGCATTGGGAGTTCGGAGAAATGTGGCTGCATGACCGACAGGATGATGTTATGCGATGTTCAGAACTCTGGCACATATCAGATATCGAAGTATCTGAATTTAATAAGATAACAAGAGAGATAAGCTTTGCTTCCGGAGTTGGATTACCGGGGCGTGTCTGGGCAAGCGGTAAACCTGCCTGGATAGTAGATGTTGTTACGGACTCAAATTTTCTGCGCGCTTCCGTTGCATCAGATGCAGGGCTGCATGGAGCCTTTGGTTTCCCTGTTATTATCAATGAAAGGGTTCTGGGTATACTCGAATTCTTCAGCCGAAACAAAGAAGAACCTGATAATGATCTGCTTAATATGATGTCTGCTATTGGCAGTCAGATAGCTCAATTCATAGGGCGAAGACAGGTGGAGGAAAAGCTGAAGGTATCTCATAAAATGTCTTCCATAGGCAGGTTGACAGGAAGTGTATTTCATGAAATATTGAATCCCGTAAATATCATCTCTGCTCATACTCAACTCTTATTGATGGGGGCAGAAAAGGGTTCGAGTACAGAGGATGATCTGAACTCGATCAAGGAAGAGATTGAACGAATTGTAACAATAACAGAAAAATTACAGGAATTCTCCAGAAGTAATAAGAGTGATGTAGAAACGGTTGAATTAAACTGTTTGATTGAGGATATTTTGTCCCTGATAAAGCCAGAACTAAATATAAAAAGCATTAAGCTGATAACAAACTTTGATATGGGTCAGCCGGAGGTTATGGCACATGGTGATGATTTGAGGCAGGCGTTTTTGAACTCAATAACTAATGCCATGGACGCTATGCCGAATGGCGGTACACTTACCATTAAGACTCAGGTAGTTCGGAATTCAGAGTTTGGAGTTCAGAGCACAGAAGGAAAAAATACCGAACTAAAAACTCAATACTCCGAACTCAAAGGAGATTCTGTAAGAATCACCTTTGAAGATACCGGCTGCGGTATTGCAGAGAAGGATATTGATAGGGTATTTGAGCCTTTTTTCAGTACAAAAAAAGAGATTAAAGGAGTCGGGCTTGGTCTGAGCACTTCGTATGCAACCATAGAAGGCTATGGTGGCAAAATAAGTGTGGAGAGTGAGGAAGGGAAAGGCTCAACTTTTATATTTGATTTACCGATTAATAGCTGAAGATTGGGTTTGTTATTGACGATTTGCGATTATTGATTGAGAACATATGTCTTGTCATTCAGAATCTAAATTCAGTAAGTTTGCAACATAGCCTGGTACATATATAAAATATGAGTAAAGTATTAATTGTAGATGATGAAGTTAAGGCGTGTAATCTTCTCAAGCGCTTCCTGGAAACAAAGAGGCACGATATTATTACTGCCAATTGTGGAGAGGAGGCACTGGAAAAGGTTAAGAGCGAGAAACCGGATCTGATACTCCTGGACATTAAAATGCCCGGAATGGACGGCCTTGAAGTAGTACGGCATATACGACATGGGGAAGTGTATGGAGATGTACCAATTATCATGGTAACAGCTTTATCAGGAAGAGAAGAGAGGATTCGTGCTGTTGAGCTTGGGGCAAATGACTTTATCTCTAAGCCGGTTGATATGACTGAGGTACACGTGCGAACGGCATCACTTCTGAAGATGAAACATGCACAGGATGCTATCAAGAGTTATCAGGCAGACCTTGAGGTTAAAATTGCAGAGAGGACAGTCGATTTACGTAGGTCTCTCGATGAGACTATTACCGCGCATAAAAACACACATGAGGCTCATGTAGATACATTACGCCGACTGGTAATTGCGGCTGAGTATAAAGATAATGACACAGCGGAACATATTAAACGCATGAGCAGTTACTGTAATATATTAGGCACTAAACTGAACCTGCCACCTGATGAAATACAACTTCTCACCCTGACCAGTACCATGCATGATATAGGAAAGATTGGAACTCCTGATGAAGTGCTTCTCAAACCGGGTAAACACACACCTGATGAGTGGGAAATTATGAAAAAGCATACGGTTATTGGAGCAAACATTCTCCGTGATTCACCCTCTAAGCTATTACAATATGGAGAAATAATTGCATTATCGCATCAGGAAAAATGGGATGGAAGCGGATATCCACATGGACATGCCGGGGAAGATATCCCACTCTGGGGTAGAATTGCTGCTGTGGCTGATGTATTCGATGCGCTGACAAGTGAGCGCCCGTATAAAAAAGCATTTTCAAATAAGGAAGCTCTGAGCATCATGAAAGAAGGTCGTGGCGTACACTTTGAGCCACAACTTATTGACCTGTTTATAGACAATCTTGACGAAGTGTACTCTATACAGGAGCAGTATAAAGTTTCGTAGAGACGACAACTAGTGCTTTATGTAGTCATGAGCAAAGAGCCAGGAGTTGAATGTTCTAGGTTTTGTATATTGTATTTCTTTGTATTCTCGTGAATTATTGTTCTATCTGCATCTTATATGTGTTAATCTGTGTCTAAATGTTTTTTCTCTGTGTTTTTTGCAAGAGGACTATAATTAAAAAAGGACGTTCTGGTTTTGAGTAAAATACTGATTGTCGATGATGAAGTAAAAGCGTGTAATCTTCTAAAAAGAATTTTAGACGCGGATGAAAATAAATATAATGTTATGGTTTCCTACAGCGGGGAAGATGCATTAGAAAAAGTAAAGTCTTTTGAGCCAACTCTTATACTGCTTGACATAAAGATGCCAGGTATTGATGGCATGGAAGTCCTGAGACAAGTAAGGAAATTTGACAAGAATGTAGGCATTATAATGCTAACCGCTATTATTGACAAGGACGTAGCGGATGAAGCCTTCAGGATGGGTGCGGATGATTATATATCAAAGCCCGTTCAGGTCTCATTTCTGGAATCGAGAATCTTTATTGATATTATGTCAAAAAAGATAATAAGAAAGAAGATGAGAAGCAATAAATCTAAAAAAGAGACGGGAGATGACTATTTCGGATAGTATATAAATAGCCTAAGACATAAGCGTGAAGATTGAAATACAAAATCTGTCTTCCTGCCTCTTGTTTCTTTAAGAACACATAACAATGTTCAATCATAAATTCAAATAGAAGGAGGAAATTGTTGAGTAAGATACTTGTTGTAGATGATGAGGTAAAGGCGTGTAAACTTCTCAAAAGATTTCTGGAGCTGAAAGACTATGAGGTTATTGTCTCCAATGATGGAGAGGATGCTATAGAAAAAGCAAAGAATGAAAAGCCAGACGCAATACTCCTTGATATCAGAATGCCCGGAATGGAAGGGACAGAAGTCTTGAAACGGATTAGGGAATTTGACAAGGACGTCGGAATTATAATGGTTACTGCGGTAAAAGAAGAGGCTACTGGTAAAGGAGCCCTTGAGGCTGGAGCAGATGAATATATAACCAAGCCAATCGATTTTAACTACCTCGAGACGACCATACTTGTAGACCTTGTAATGCGTAATAAATAACACTCTAATATAAATCTGTATACTCGAACTAAGAATGTAGTTGATGCGTGATAGCGTGCAAAGTACAGATTGTAAGCACAATTAGCTAATAGAAGCGAGTCTTTCTATTCTGTTTTGTTCCTATTAGCTAAATGATCCTCTTATCTGGCCATTCAGGCCTATATACCGAATTTGGGCTCCCATCTCCCATATAGAGGTAAATCCATTTTCCATCTTAAAGCAGTCCTGCTTTCTCTCAGCACATATTTTCACTCACCAGTTAAAAAAATCCATTTTTTAGCTCATATTATATCAAAAAGGTGATTGATATGATTTAAATGCCCATTTATCTGTTTTCCGCAAATATACGGCTCAACATATGCTTTAAATCAATCTATATTCAAATCACAGAAACTTGGCATGTCCTTATTCTATTGACATTTAATGCTAAAAATCTATAATTGCAAGTTCATATTCATCAACAGCTTCTGTCTTTTGAGCTGATTGTTTGTTTTTTTGTAGAATATACTTTTTATTGATTGGGAAGTGAGTAATTTATGGCAAATACCTGTGTTATTGGATTGCAATGGGGAGATGAAGGCAAAGGCAAGATCATAGACATTTTAGCAAAGGATTTTGATATTATTGCCAGGTATCAAGGTGGTGGTAATGCTGGCCACACTCTAATTATTGGTGATGAAAAGTTTATATTTCACCTAATTCCATCTGGAATCCTGCATCAAGACAAGAAATGCGTTATTGGGAATGGAATTGTTTTCGACCCAAAGCTGTTTATTGAAGAGATTGAAGGCTTAGCAGAAAGAAACATTAATGTGACGGGTAATCTATTTGTTAGTGACCGTGCACACGTCGTTTTTCCATATCATAAGAAATTGGATTTGCTGCAGGAAAAGCAAAAGGGCAATTCCATGATCGGTACTACCGGACGTGGTATCGGACCATGTTATACCGATAAGATATCACGAGACGGTATAAGAGTCGCTGAATTATTAGATAAAGAACGTTTTAAAGATAAACTCAAAAGGACAGTTGAAGAGAAGAACAGGACTTTCGTAAAGCTGTATGATGACGAACCTGTTTCCTGGGAAGATATTTATGAAGAGTACTGCGGATATGCAGATAAGATAGCTCCTTTTGTGTGTGACACAGTCGACTTAATGGCCAGGGCCATAGGCGACAATAAGAGTATCCTATTTGAAGGAGCACAGGGTGCATTATTGGACGTTGACTTTGGAACTTACCCTTTTACTACTTCGTCTAATACTACATCCGGTGGAGTCTCTTCGGGTATCGGGGTTTCCCCCAAACAGATCAACAATATCATCGGGATTACCAAGGCGTATACAACCAGAGTTGGCAGTGGTCCTTTCCCTACAGAAGTTGAAGGAGAAGATGGAGAGCATATTCGCAAAAAAGGAGGAGAGTTTGGATCTACTACCGGAAGACCAAGGCGGTGTGGGTGGTTTGACGCGGTAGCCATTCAGCATTCAGTACGAATTAGTGGTGTCGACTCGCTCATTGTAACCAAACTGGATGTTCTAGATGATCAGGATACTATCAAAATCTGTAC
>Ga0209249_1002104_pt1 | contig 17070 bp, 11 predicted proteins | sample SaaInlV_200m_DNA_4_FD_184653 | JGI IMG/M metagenome (GOLD analysis project Ga0209249, IMG submission 184653) | Marine microbial communities from expanding oxygen minimum zones in the Saanich Inlet - SI037_S3LV_200m_DNA (SPAdes) (version 2) | ecosystem: Environmental > Aquatic > Marine >...
TTAGTTGCTGACTCATTCCCGGAAATGCCCCCCCCAGTCCCCCATCAATAAGAAATGCGATCAATATCAATATTGGATGAAGGATAAGGGAAGCAAACAGCCATGGCCACCTTATTCTTTTAATATCAATAATGCGGATCCAAAAATCACGTTTTGTTTCTGTATTTTCCTTAAAAAGGGTCAATAAGATTGCGATTACAAATGGTCCAGCTCCTCCAACATAAAAAAGAATAGAGCTTGATGAATCATCGCCTCCGAATATATATGCCAGCCCCCAAAATAGTATGGACCATATAAAGGTGTAAACAAAATATCTTAATGCGCTAGTATTAAAAATTAATTTCCGTTTTAGATTCATCTCAACCACCTTATTTTTATGAATAAATAAATTGTATTATATTTTAGTTTTTTATTAATGTAATTCTTTTTCTATTTTAGGCTTTATGCTTCCAAAGCATAGCTCTGAAATCATCTTTAATATCGTTATTAAGTCTCATTGGTTCATTGACTCAAAAACTATCATAGTCAATGATACTAAAAACTTTTTAAATAAGTGCCGAGTCCCCTTCACAATTTGCTCCAATGGTGCAACCTAGGTAGAAGTTATGGACATAATAGACATAATGGACAAAGAAGTGCAAAACTTCGAATCAGTTGGCTGGGGTTTCGAGTCCCTCCGGGTGCGCTGATAATACCCCTAGCGATAGGGGTATTTTTCTTTGAATGACCTGTGTTCGCAATTATTCCACTTGCTTTAAAAGCAAGATTTAGTTTCTGGTACGAATGTGGTGAAAATTAATTAGGGAAATATTTATTTTTTTAGGATAAATAACTTTGTAATATCTTTGAGAAAAGATCGAATGACTCAGACATACTGACTTCTTCAGGATGCAGAAGCCATTGAATTTGTAAGCCATCCAAAATTGCTATTATCAATGTCGCAACTTTTTCAATATTGACATCTTGTTTTATTTCCCCAGCTTCAGATAAAATGCTCAAATTCTCAACAATTTTTTTTCTGGTGTTGGTATATCTATCCTTGAAATAATCATGTGAAGGATGATCTTGCCGAATGCTTTCACCGACCAATACTGTGAACAATCGGATCATAACAGGTTTCTTTTCATTATTAGCAATGAGCCTTTTGAAACCATTAAAAAGTGGCTGGTTTTCAGAAGAAAACTCACCCATTAATCTTTCTACATCCTTTTTATCTCGATACTCTAAAACTCTTTGAAGTAAATCTACTTTACTTGAAAAATAATGGAGTAAACCAGGTTCAGTTAATCCCACTCCTTGGGCTATTGAGGCTAAACTCGTGCCACGAAAACCATAGGTACCAAAAAGTTCGGTGGCTTTTATTAATATTTCTTCTTTCCTATCCCTTCGCTCTCTTTTCTTGATTTCATTTGTTTCAGTCATAATCAAAGTATATACTATTTTGACAAAATTACCTACCTAGTGCTTGGTAGGTAAATAGTGTATAATTTTGGTAAATTTTCAATTTTGTAACGCATTTTTAAACTATTCTGTACAAATTGGAGAATCAAATGGAAAAACTTGAAGACAAATCCCCTAACGAAGGCATAACTTCAAAAATTCAACACAATAAAGGTTATATGGCGCTCTTGATCGTTATTCTTGGTCTCGGACATGTTTTGGATGAGTATTCTTCATTAGCTCCTGGGATGATCAAATCCTCAATAATCGACGAATTTTTTGTGTCGATTGGATGGAAAACTCAAGATGAAGCGCTTCAATTCATGAATTTGCTAGGCATGTCTGCAATGGTGATTATGATAGGTGCCACCTTGTTCAAATCATTGCAAGATGTATATGGACGTAAGTTGATCTTTGTAATATCAGCAATTGGTATGACCCTAGGTATGGTTTTGATGATTGTGGCCGGCGGATTTTGGGTATATTTCGCCGGGACGATAGTTTCATCGTTCTTCATCTTTAACGATATGCAATATATTTATATTCAAGAAGAGACGCCAGCTCGAAAACGAGCTCAATACTTCTCCTATGCAAAAATATTGGGTCTCCTTGGATTGTTACTTGTACCAGTTGTAAGAAGTTTTACAGTGGTTGAGGGGAGCGAGAATTGGCGCCCTGTCCTTTATCCTCCACTAATTATTGGAGTCATTGTTGTTCTTTTATCTATATTCTTTTTGAAAGAGACCCGCGCTTTCCAAATTATGAAGAAGGAACGCGAAGAGAAAAAAGAGAAGTCTGGTATAGAAGAAGAAAAAATCACATTGAAATCTACTTTTAATGCGGTTAGAAAAATTCCAACCTGGAACCAAATAAAGTGGTTGGCGGTTTTGCCGATGGGTTTTATGTTCTTCGCTATGCTCAATCAGTCTTATAGTGAAATATTCATGGATCAAGCAGGTGTTTCATTGGCAGATCGCAACATCGTACTTGCATTAAGTACAATTTTTGTTGGTGTTGCCTATTTTGTGAACGGTTTAATTACTGACCGAGTTGGAAGAAAAGCATCTTTGATTTTCAACGCCTCCGTTGTTATCGTTCTTGTTGTTGTTGAATATTTTGCCATGTGGGCAGCCCCAGCTAGTTCGTCTAAGATGCTGTTCTTGGTGATCGCTGCGATTTCTCAAGGTTTCCGTATTGGGGCATTTTGGAATATTACAGATGTAGCTAGAATGATGATGTTTGAAAATACACCTACAAAATATAGGGGAACCGTTCAGGCGCTTTCAGGAATTGCATTATTTTTGCCGATGATCCCAGGTCTTTTCCTGACGAATGCATTAATTTCAGCATTCCCAGGCAACATACAATTAGTGCTAATAACAGTGGGCATTCCGGCGAATTTGTTTGTAATCTGGGGAACGATTTATAAACTGAAAGAAACTGTTCATATTGATATCACTGAAATAGAAGGATAAATTTGATGACTAATTGGAAAGATGGCTATGTAAATGTAAATGGTATAAAAATTCATTATTATCGAACTGGTGAAGATAAACCCCCAGTAGTTTTGAACCATGGTGTAATGGATGATGGACTCTGTTGGACGAGGGTCGCTAAAGAGCTAGAGGCTGATTATGATGTAATTATGCTTGACGCGCGCGGCCATGGGTTATCCGATGACGGGAATGGTGATTATAAGTCTGAAACAAGAGCAAGAGATGTGGCTGAGGTTATTAAAGCTTTGGGTTTAGAAAAACCTGTAGTTGGGGGACATTCTTTGGGTGCAGAAGTTTCTATTCATCTCGCAGCAAACTATCCAGATATCCCCCGAGCCATCTTCTTGGAAGATCCTCCAATTGCAATGCCCGGAGAGCCCATGTTTGGCGGTCCTATTGGGGAAATGGGAGATGGTGCCTTAAAGATGATGGCAACAGTAATGAAAACAATTAAGATTTTACCAATGTTCCTAGGAAAAATTATAGCAAAAAAAATGATGCCAGTTTCTCCAGATGATGAGATTATCCCTTGGATAAACTCGAAAAAGCGATTTAGCAATGACTTATTAAAAAGCCTGGCCGAAGAACCTGAAGCACTTGTCCCCTCCCCTTTTGAAGCGGTTGAGAAGGTAAAAGCCCCTACTTTATTATTGATGGGAGACCGGGAAAAAGGTTCAATCATCTCGAAAGAAGTTGCCGAGAAAATGAAAACATTGATACCAGATCTTCAGGTTACCCATTTAGAGGGTGCTAATCACGATATCAGGCGTTCAAAATTTGAAGAGTATATGACATCTCTACGAAATTTTTTAGCTGATGGATATCGCTAAATATTTTTATTTAGGAGTTGAAAAAATGAAGAACAAATACCTAAAAATATCAGTTGCCACATTTGTTTCTCTCGCCGTGATCTTTGCTTTTACTGACTTGGCGATATCTCAGGGGTATGCCGATCCCCAATCAGGCTGGGCAAATTTTCTGGAACTCTATGGCCAATTACCAGGTGCTTTTATGGGCTTTCTTGGTGGGAGTACTCTTCTTGCTTTATATAAAATAGAAAAGAACTTCAAGAGCATCATCGGTGTGATCGGTATATTCATCCTAACCCTTTTTACCAGTTTAATGTTTTGGGGAGATATTTTTGGGGCCCAGGCTTTACTCGAAGAAACAAACCCGCTCCCACCTCTTGGGCTAGGATTATTAATGCTGGTTCTAACTCAAGTAATTTTACGAAGAATGCCAGCAGATCAATTGGAAGAATATAAAGCAGCAGCAAAAGTGGCATTAACGCTCATCTTTGTTGCGGGACTAATTACCGTCTGGCCCATTAAAATATCCTGGGGACGTTGGACCTACCGTGACATGCTAGAAATCGGTGATCTTTCATTATTTACTCCCTGGTATTTGCCACAAGGAAATACCGGACATCACTCCTTCATCTCCGGACATACAGCGCTCTCTTTTTGTGTGCTTCCAATAGTTTTACTTTTCAAGAAAAACAAAAGGCAATTCACTATTGCTTGGGTTTTGGCACTCACATGGGGTGTTATTGGTGCTATAAGCCGCGTAAAAATTGGTGCGCATTTTCCCTCCGATGTGCTTTTTGGTGGTGGACAGACCTTGCTCTGGTTCTGGGTATTGCGAAATAAATATAATAAAAAATAAGGTATAAGGAAGAAAGAAAATGGAAAATATAAAAATTCTTATCTCAAAAATGACTCTGGAAGAAAAGGCTTCTCTTTGTTCCGGGTTAGACTTTTGGCATATTAAGGGTATTGAAAGATTAGGTATATCTTCGATCATGATCACGGATGGCCCACATGGTTTACGAAAACAAGAAGGGGATACTGCTGAACTGGGCTTAGAAAATAGCGTTCCAGCCACTTGTTTCCCTACAGCTTCTTCTTTAGCTGCTACTTGGAACCGCGATCTAGTATATGAGGTTGGTCAAGCATTAGCCGAAGAATGCAAACAAGAAAAAGTTAGCATTCTTCTTGGCCCAGGTGCAAACATAAAACGGTCTCCCTTATGCGGGAGAAATTTCGAATATTTTTCTGAAGATCCCTACCTCTCTGGGCAAATCGCAAAAAGCCATATCAATGGGGTTCAGAGTTTAGGAATTGGAACTTCTTTGAAACATTATGCCGCCAACAATCAGGAATACCGCCGAATGACGATTAATGCTGTAATCGACGAAAGAGCGCTTCGTGAAATTTATCTGGCAGGTTTTGAGATTGCAGTAAAAGAAGCTCAACCATGGACTTTAATGGGCGCTTATAATCAAGTCAATGGCATATACGCCTGTGAACATCCTGAACAATTACGCAAAATCCTGAAAGAAGAATGGGACCATGAAGGTTTTGTGATGACAGATTGGGGTGCAATGAATGAAAGAGTGGATGCATTGGAAGCTGGCCTTGAACTTGAAATGCCGGGCCCAAGTGCTAGTAATGACACAAAAATCGTTGACGCAGTTAAAAATGGCAAATTGGATGAAGCTGTTTTGGATCAGGCGGTAACACGCATACTCAAAATTATTGCTAAGGCAGAAGAAACTCTGACCGATGATTTCAAATATGATCCCCAAGCACACCATGCCCATGCCCGATCTGTTGCTAGTGAAGGGGTTGTATTACTCAAAAATAATGATAGCCTGTTACCCCTAACTAAAAACACCAAAGTTGCCTTAATAGGTGAAATGGCTAAGACCCCACGTTATCAAGGGGCAGGAAGTTCGTTGATCCAACCCACACAAATTGACAATATTTATGATGAGGTTGTAAAAATAGCTGGAGAAAATACAATTTCTTACGCTCCCGGATATACCGTTAAGGGAAATGAAATTGATAAATCATTAATTGAAGAAGCCGTATCAGTTTCTAAAGATGCTGAGATCGTTGTGGTATGCGCTGGGCTTCCCGAAAGCTATGAAGCTGAGGGACTAGACCGCGACCATATGAGAATGCCAGAGAGTCATAATGCGCTAATCGATGCATTAACAAAGGCCCATTCTAAAGTAGTAGTGGTTCTTAGTAATGGCTCCCCCGTTGAAATGCCCTGGTTAGATCAAGTTAAGGCGATCCTTGAAGGATATTTGGGGGGGCAGGCAGGTGCAGGTGCAATAGCTGATGTTCTGTTTGGGATTGTCAACCCAAGCGGTAAACTTGCTGAAACATTCCCGATGCGGTTGGAAGACAATCCATCTTCCGAGTATTTCCCAAATGGTCCAAAAACCGTTGAATATCGTGAGAGCATCTATGTGGGCTACCGATATTTCTCTACCGTCGGTGAAGAAGTCTTATTCCCATTTGGACATGGTTTAAGCTATACAACGTTCGAGTATAAAAACTTAAAACTTAATCAGACTAAAATCTCTGATCAAGAATCTCTTGAAGTGAACTTAAAAGTAAAGAATGCTGGAAATACATCAGGCAAGGAAATTGTTCAACTTTATGTAAGCCCGGTCTCCTCAAAAGTATTTAGGTCAAAAATTGAATTAAAAGGATTTGATAAAGTTGAATTGAAACCTGGTGAAGAGAAAGAGATTTCCATCACATTAGATCGACGTGCTTTTGCCTACTACAATACAGAAATATCAGATTGGCATGTTGAATCCGGTGACTATAAAATTCTTGTTGGTTCATCCTCGAGCGACATCCGGTTGGAAGACCAAATTAGTATCGAATCCACTCAGAAGAATATCCCAATTGCTGAGAAAGATAAAAATTCAACCTATATGAATATTTCTAAAGGTGAGGAGTTTAGTCAAGCCGATTTTGAGCAGTTATTAGGCCGCCCTCTACCCAGCAACCAGGTATTAGAAAATGAAGTATTCACAATGAATTCTCCCCTTGGAGATATGGATAGCTCTTTCATTGGTCGACAACTATTTAATATGATGGAGAAACAAATTGAAAAACTAGTTGAGGGTGATCCAGATGGAGCTACTGCTTTGATGATGAAGTCCATGGTAAAGGGTATGCCATTGAGGACATTATTAATGATGGGTGGCGATAGACTTAATCGGGGAATGCTTGAGGGATTGTTGCAAATGGTCAATGGAAAATTCTTCAAAGGTTTATCAGCATTATTGAAAGCCGGACGAAATAAATAGGATGAAAAATTAATGAACCAGACATTTCTGAAAATCAGAATTGTCTGGTTCATTGCTTAGTCACTTTAAGTAGTTGAAACCATAATATAATTCAAAACAAGGTTATGATAAATAAATCTTTCAAAACAACTTTACAGGTAAGGTTTCTCACATGAAACAAATTTCCCAAGATCAGATAATAAGAACAACAGCCATTACAGGAATAATTGGAGCAGTCACAATCATTCTCGGCAGTCTCATATCTGCCCTTTTTTATAATGGTCGCACAAATGAAACCTATTCGTTCCTAAATCATTTCGTCTCCGAGCTGGGTGAGGTCGGTGTTTCAGATGTTCCCTTCATTTTCAATGGTGGGTTAATCATTGGCGCTTTTTTCCTCACACTATTTCTTTTGGGGGTCGCCTGGTTGGTTCGCAATTGGCTAGGTGCACTTTTCGCAGTTTTGGCTCTAGTCACAGGTATTTCTGGGCTATTAGTAGGCGTTTATCCAATGAATAACATTGAACCTCACATCACAGTTGCCATGCTCTTTTTCAATACCGGGCAATTCACGATGCTCTTCTTCTCAGTCTACGTTCTTTTCAGCAAACATCCCTGGTTTTCTAAAAAGCTTGCAATCCCAGGCTTTATCACCGGAATTTTCTTTATCGTGTTCCTCAATATGCCCAGCTCAACCAAAGGTGATGTTGATATTGAAAACGCGATGCTTGACCTGCTCTACAACCGCCCCACCATCCTCCCCCTTGCAATTTTTGAATGGCTCATTATTGCTGGGCTCATGTCTTGGGTAATCTACACCTGTGTGCACCTATGGCGCTTCAACAAACAGCAAAATTAAATTTGAACAGATTTGCAGATTAATTACACATATCCCGTCAATGAGAATATTGTAATCTCTGGTCTGACATTAAATCTGATAGGCCATAAATTGCCCAATCCCCGGTTGATATTTAGATGCCGTCCATCCCCCCAAGCATGATCCTGATAAGTAATAATATTATTTTGTAGTTAGCGCACTTTTTTCCTCTTATTAAAACCTTACCCTTAGAATCTAAAAGTTCAAGCGTGATTCATAATCGAGGACTTCATACACACCTTCAAGGGAGAATCATCTCATCAGTATGAAAAAAATACTTCTAAGAATCCCCCAGAATATTTACCAAGGGCAAATCTAGTAAAATAGAGCTTATCCAATGTGAACTGCCCCCCACCAAGTACAATGTTACTTCCGAGAATCTCAACATTATTTCTTTTTACACTCTGAGACTAAATATGCCTCAGCTTTTCAGTTTATCTGTGGAATTGTGAAGTTTCTTTTACTAATTCTGCCTTGCAACTTTCATTTCGCACACACTCCATAATTTCAGCCTGCCGGTGTTACATAGACACTGGTTCATTATTTAGGGGCAGATCAGCATATTAGTTGCCCGAGATGTGACTCGCATAAGTGTATTTATAATGTCGAGTCGCCCTCCCCATTTTGTTCAAATGGTGCAACCGTGGTGCAACCTAGGTAGAAACAATGGACATAATAGACATAATGGACAACTTAACCCCCATATATGTGACTAGGTAGACATAATAGACACAATAGACACTATGGACAAAGAAGTGCATAACTTCGAATCAGTGGGTTGGGGGAGATCAGAACCTAAAATAAAACTTTTTAATGACATTAACATCAGAATTGGCAAGCAGAGTCACCTTCCAAAACACACCAAATGGTGCAACCGTGGTGCAACGGCTATGGACACAATGGACGCTATGGACACAATGGACAAAACCAAACCTGTTTTGTAGACGGAAACGCTCTCTGTGGACACTATGGACACAATGGACAAATAGGACGTATAACTCTGGAATGGAAAGCGGTGGTTCGAATCCACCTCCCGCGGCCTAAAACCCCTAGATATAGGGGTTTTTTCTTTAACAATTTCCAGTAGTAGGGGGATTTCTGTTATTGGTGCAACCCAAATAAGATAAAAGTGAGGAAGTTCTAAACCCTAAAAAACATAGGTTCAAACCCATTTCCCTTAGTCTAAAACCTATATCATTGATTTTTATCCAAATTAGTAATTTTCATATTTTGGCTCATATTGCATTGGGGTAACACCAAAAAATTTTGTGGTAAACATACGAATCTATTTACGCATATATGGTACTTACAATTCTGCTAATAATGGTTTATAATAAAGATACTTTTTTCACTGAAAAAACAAAGATACAGTAGGTTTATATGGCGCAAGTCGGAAATAAATCCCTGATGCGGGAACTAAACCGCTCAAATATCCTCAATTACTTACGAATTAATGGTCCCACTGCCCGAACCGATATTGTTCGGAATATTGGTTTATCTGCCGGAGCGGTTTCTGAAATTACCGGTGAGCTTATGGGGTTAAACTATATTGTTGAAGAATCAATCGGAAAATCAAGTGGGGGCCGCAAACCAGTTTTTCTTGCAATAAACCCGGACGTGGGATATGTTGTCGGAATTAAACTAATGGAAAAAAAGATAGCAATTGCGATTACAAATTTTTTGGCAGAAGTTATCGAGACAAAACAGGTAGATTTTAAAATTGGACCCCCCGAAAAAAACTTCAAAGAAATTGCAAAGATCGCAAATGATTTTATAGAAGAAGCAGGCTTGGATAGGGGAAATTTGCAGGGTGTTGGAATTGGCTTGCCTGGGATTGTCGATGTGGAAAGAGGTGTCTTACAACATTCACCGATTATTGGTTGGAGGGATATTCAAGTAGAAGAAATAATGTCAGAAATTATGAATGTGCCAGTATATATTGACAATGATGTAAACACATTCACTCTCACTGAATTATGGTTTGGTAATGGCTTAGGCGCAAACCATTTCATGACCGTTACCATCGGGCGAGGAATTGGGCTAGGCTTAGTCACAAATGGGAAAATTTACAGAGGACAGGGCGGAGCAGGGGAAATTGGACATACCGTAATTACACCTGGTGGGAAACGTTGTGAGTGCGGAAAACAAGGGTGCTTGGAAGCCTATATTTCAGATCCTGCATTAGTGAACGAAGCTTTTGAACAAGGTCTTATAACAAAACAGGATTCAATTAAAACTCTGGCAGATCTGGCCAATTCGGGATCTGTAGAGGCAGAAAAAATTATTTCAAATGCAGGGTATTTATTTGGTAGTACGCTTGCAAATCTTGCAAATATTTTTGACCCAGAATTTATTATTGTTGGTGGTGAAGGATTACGTTTAGGAGAAAATTTCTTAAATGGAATGAACACAGCTTTTCTAAATGAAACAATGCCTGCATTAAGAGGTAGAACTACGATCACTATCGATCGATTGGATGACACAGCCTGGGCACGCGGGGCAGCTGGCTTAATACTTCAAGAGATATTTGAATCACCCATTGGATAACGGTCAATCGCAAAATGAAAAAGAAAAATCAAAAATTTTGGATTTTTTTGTTTCTCAGCCCAAGTTTGTTTGGGTTGCTTATTTTTGTAGCGTTACCAATTCTTGCGTCTTTAGGATTAACATTTTTTGAATGGGACATGCTTACTCCCCCAAATTTTGTTTGGTTTTCAAACTTTACCAGATTATTCGCCGATGAAAACTTTTGGCAGTCACTCAAACATACTTTGGGGTTTATTTTGGGCTATATACCACTAGTAATAATCACTTCTCTTTCAGCCGCTCTCCTTTTAGACCAAAAATTATTTGGAAGAAAATTTCTACGTACTGCCTTTTTTATCCCTGTTGTTTCTGCGTGGGTTGCGGTGGCATTATTATGGATGTGGATTTTTAATCCAAAATTTGGGTTGCTAAATTATTTGCTCTCTTTAATTGGCATCGTTGGACCGGCATGGTTATATGATCCTGCCTGGGCAATGCCCGCAATTATTTTGACTAGTGTTTGGAAAGATACCGGTTTTTTCATGGTTATGTTTATTGCGGGTTTACAAAACATCCCCGAAATGTATTATGAAGCTTCAAAAATTGATGGGGCTAACCGGTTTGATAGATTTTTCAGGATCACGTTGCCACTTTTATCACCGGTTACATTTTTTGTAACAATTATGGCTCTAATTAATTCTTTTCAAGTTTTTGATCAAGTATGGATTATGACTCAGGGAGGACCTGCAGGAGCAACCAGTGTAGTGGTTGAACAAATAGTAAAAAATGCCTTTGCATATAGCAGAATGGGCTACGCATCTACAATTTCATGGGCTCTTTTTATAATGGTTTTTTCTGCCACCATAATTCAAATGTGGGCTCAGAAACGTTGGGTAAATTATTAGCGTATGAATAATATGGAAAATAACCAAAAAATTAGCGTTAAAAATATATTCATGTACCTTGGATTAATCATTGCTGCTGCCACAATGCTTATTCCCTTTTTATGGATGGTGTCGACCTCTTTAAAAACCAATCAGTATGTTTTGTCTATGCCTCCAGAGTTTTTTCCCAAAAATCCAACTTTAGATAGTTATTCCCAATTATTGGAATTACTTCCTTTCGACAGAATGATATTGAACAGCCTACTTGTTGCTATTTCTGTAACCATAGGACAAGTTATTAGTGGATCAATGGCTGCATACGTTTTTTCTCGCCTAGAATTTCGTAGAAAAAATGCTTTGTTTCTAATTTACCTAGCAACAATGATGGTTCCTTCACAAGTAACAATTGTTCCCCTTTTTATTCTTATGAGATATCTAGGATGGATAAATACTTATCAAGCAATTATATCCCCAATGGTATTTACAGCATTTGGAACTTTTTTGCTTCGTCAATCATTTTTAACCATACCAAAAGATTTAGAAGAAGCTGCTTTTATCGATGGTGCTAGTCATTGGACTGTATTTTGGAAAATAATAATGCCTGTTTCAAAACCGGCGTTGGCCACACTTTCTGTTTTTGCGTTTATGCAAGCTTGGAATGCATATCTTTGGCCCTTATTTGTTACTAATGATGAAAAAATTATGACCTTACCTGTTGGCCTGGCATTATTGCACGGCAGGTATCTTACTCAATGGAATTTAGTGATGGCTGGTGCTGTCGTTACTATTATCCCTATGTTAATAATATATCTGGTTGCTCAGGAATATTTTGTTAAAGGGGTTGTCACAAGTGGAATAAAAGGATAGTCATAGGAGGTGTGTTTATAAAAATTAATAATCTTATTAGAGTTGTAAATAAAGTTTGTATAAAAATAATTTAGGAGAATAAGAAATGAAAAAGATATTTACCTCAGCAATTGTTTTGTTATTACTGGCAAGTGTTTTAATTGTAGGTTGCACAGCTGACCCTGAGACAATTGTTGAAACTATTGTTGTAACAGAGGAAGTAGTGGTGGAGAAAGAGGTAGTGGTAGAGGTACCTGCAGAAGAAGAAGATGTAACAATAACTTATTTCACCTTCTCAGCTGCTCCCGACCATCTCGAAGACTTGGATGAAATGATTTCCATCTTTGAAGCAGAAAATCCAAAAATCCATATTGAAGTACAAACAGCTTCATATGACGATTACTTTACAAAGCTACAAACACGAATCGCTGGTGGCGATGCTCCCGATGTATTTGAACTGAACTATGAGAGTTTTGTAAGCTATGCTGCAAAAGGAGTTCTGTTGAATCTAGAACCTCTTGCTCAAGCAGATCCGGACTATGATGCTTCAATTTACTACCAGAGAGCCCTCGATGCCTTTAATTACAAAGGCATGCAACTTGGTTTACCCGAGACCTTCTCCACCGTTATGCTCTATTATAACCAAGATTTATTTGATTCTGCTGGTGTAGCATATCCTGCAGCTGATTGGACCTGGGACGATGTAATAGTAGCCGGTAAGGCTTTGATGGAAGGGAATGAAGACGTTTGGGGAATCCATTCAAGTATTCACTTCTGGGAGTTCTACAAGAAAGCTGCTCAAAATAACTGCCAATTTTTCAATGAAGACCAAACTGAAGTTTTATTAACTTCACCTGAGTGTGTTGTTGCTTTAGAAACCATGATCAGTTTGCTGGATGAGGGTGTCATGCCCACAAATGCTGAGATGGGTGGCGTTTCTGATGGTGATCTTTTTATCAGTGGGGACCTTGGTATGTTGGTGTCTGGAATCTGGATGTTCTCCGCTTTTGAGGAAAATCCTTTCAATTGGGACATTCAGGTAGAACCTGGAATGGCAACCCAGGCGACTCACTTCTTTGCCAATGCTGTAAATGTATTTGCAGGAACCAAAAATGCTGAAGCAGCTTATGAATGGGTAAAATTCTTTACAAGTGACCCTGCAATGGCAGAAATCAGAATTGACTCGGCTTGGGAACTTCCGGCATTAAATAACCCGGATTACGTCGCAGGATATTTGTTACAATCTCCTCCAGAAAATCGACAAGCTGTATTTGATTCTCTAGAATATGCGATTGTTCCTCCAGTTATTGAAAGACAAAATGAAATGACTGATGTAATTGGTGCAGCCCTAGATCAAGCTGTTTTGGGTGCTATTACTCCTCTAGAAGCTCTTGAACAAGCAAAAGCTGGTATTGAGGCCTTATTGCCCTAAGGAATAAATCTATTCAAAAAGGTGGGGTATTGTTTTTGCCCCACCTTTTTAGAATTCAATAACTTGTGGGAGGATGGGCTTTATTTTGGCCCTGCCTTTCAAGAATTCAATGACTTTTGAGTGGTGGGGTATTATTTTTGCCCCGCCTCTCAAGAATTCAACATTTTTAATGAGAAGCCCATCGATGAATTTATATCAGAAAAGCATAGAAATCATTTTAGAAAATCAAAAAAAAAATGGGTCTTTTGTAGCTAGCCCAAATTATCCTACCTATAATTATTGTTGGTTTCGTGATGGTAGTTTTATTGCATATTCTATGGATAGAACAAAAAACCATTCTAGTTCTCGAAATTTCCATCTGTGGTGTGCTGAAGTAATTGAACGCCAATCTGGAAAAATAACGTCTCTTATTGAAAGAAATAATTCTGGGGAGATAATTCCTTCAAGTGATTTTTTGCCTGCTCGGTATTCGTTGAGTGGTTTTCCGACTAATGATGATTGGACGGATTTTCAACTCGATGGGTATGGAACCTGGCTTTGGGCAGTAAAAGAACATATTGAAATTAGTGGGGATGACAGTATATTAACAAAGATAACTCCAGCAATTGAAATTATTCTACAATATCTCACTACATTTTGGGATTTGCCCTGCTATGATTTTTGGGAGGAACATCTTGAAGCAATCCACCCAGCTACATTGGGAGCGATCTATGCTGGTATATCAGCTGCTCATCAGTTAAAGATTGATGATTTAAGTTTTAAACTTACCGATACGCAAGAGAAAATCAAGATATTTTTTAATGAAAGAACAATTCATCCGGATGGATACTACAGAAAAATGGTGATGCCGAATGGGGATAAAGACCAAAATGGTTTAACCGACTTGGTTGATGCAAGTTTAATTGGATTAGCAGTTCCATTCAATATTGATCAGATAAACAATGAAAATATTCAAAAAACGCTGAAAAAAATTGAAAAAGATATTTATTATCCAAATGGGGGAGTGTATCGTTATTTAGAAGACACTTTTTATGGAGGAGGAGAATGGATCCTTTTATCAGCTTGGTTAGGATGGTATTGGTGCCGAACAAATCAATTTGATAAAGCCAAACAAGTTAAAAAGTTTATCCAACTTCATGCCTCTCAAAGTGGAGAATTACCAGAACAAATATCTATCCATCTGAAAGCACCAAATTATTACTCTGGCTGGGTAAATCGATGGGGAGAAGTGGCAAAGCCATTACTATGGTCTCATGCAATGTATATCATTTTGTGTGAGGAATTAAAACCATATGAATGAAAATATAGAAATTCAACACCGTCCCTATGGAGATCGTCATCCTTATGAAAATTCGGTTGATGAACGAATTCCCCGTTCGCCAAATTCTACAGATATTGTTGATTTGGGAGTTTTAACACGCCCAATGGGGGCTGTAAAACAAGTCTCTGTCACATATTGGACAGATAATAAAAGAGAAAAGAAGATTTATAAACTAGCATCATTTGAAATTCCCGACTTCAAAAAAAATGATTATTTTGAGGATGGGCATTTGAGTGAAGCAGCTGCAAGAGCCGGAATAATACTAGATGTTGATCAATGGAAAGTAAATATCCCGGAATATTCTAAAGGAACAAGGGTATATTACCAATTTAATGCTGAATCTGAGGGGGGAGAAGTCCAAAGCCAAATTTACAGCTACACGGTTCGAAAAGGGGTAGTATTAAATAAAATAGTAAAAATTGTGCAAGGGGTTGGATTTCTAAACTTTTTTCTAGAAAATGTAGAAGAAAAAAAGTCGGGCTACATAAAATTTATTTTTGAAGATAATGATTCTATTCGGATGATATGTGGATACGGAAAATATATACTTAATGAAGAAATATATTCTTCGATACCGATTTTGCAAAAAGAAAATTCTATTTTCGTTTCTCAGGGATCATACAAATTTCGTGTCAAATTAAATCCAATTAATATTGAAATATCAAACAATGATAATTTGATAATCTATGGGATTTCAAATCCGGAATATATTTTTGGGGATGATCATAACCTTGAAAAAATATTGTTATCTTTCAAGAGCCCCGAAGAAGAATCATTTTATGGATTCGGTGAACGATTTAATTCTTTAAACCAGAGGGGACAAAAGTTAGACATTAGGGTATATGAGCAATATAAAAATCATGGATTGCGAACTTATCTACCAATGCCACTTTTTGTGTCATCCTTAGGTTATGGATTAATTCTAAAAACCCTAAGATATTCATCCTTTGATCTTGGAAGAGAAAACAAAGATATATGGAAATTAGAGGTTGAAATTGGAAAGGATCACTCATTTTCCTTAAACTTTGTTTTAGGTAATGAGAATAATTTATTGGACATTGTTGGCAGATTGAATTTATTATCGGGTAGACCAGTTTTGCCCCCAAGCTGGGCTTTTGGCCTATGGATTAGCAGTAATGAGTGGAATTCACAGGCTAAAGTTGAAGAAATTATAAATCATAATGATTCTCATAGAATTCCGGTTTCTGTAATGGTTTTGGAGGCTTGGAGCGACGAAAATACTTTTTACATTTGGAATGATGCTGAGTATTTTCCTAAGGTTGGAAATGAAAGTTTCCAGTTAGCAGATTTTGAATTTCCAGCATCTGGATTGTGGCCAGACCCTAAAGGAATGGTGGAAAAACTTCATTCAATCGGAATGCATATTTTGCTATGGCAAATTCCGATATTAAAGGAAAATGAGGAAAATCATTCTCAATTAGAAAATGATAAAAGTTATATGGTTGACAACGGTTATTGCGTCAAGACAGATAAAAATGAACCATATTTAGTTCGCCCATTTTGGTTTAAAGGGGGATTGCTGATGGACTTTACAAATCCTGAGGGGGTAAATTGGTGGTTGAAAAAACGAGAATACCTCCTCAAGGATATTGGAATTGATGGATTTAAAACCGATGGTGGAGAACATATTTGGGGTCGAGATCTGGTGTTTTCGGATGGAAGAAAAAGTGATGAGCTTTGGAACGAGTATCCAAACTTATATGCAGAAGCTTACTTTAACCTTGCAAAAGAATATAATGATGGGGGAATAACTTTTAGCCGAGCTGGGTATACGGGCGCCCAAGCTTTTCCTTGCCATTGGGCCGGTGATGAAAATTCAACTTGGGAGGCATTCCAAAGATCAATTCTAGCAGGATTAAATGCAGGCATATCGGGTGTTTCTTTTTGGGGATGGGATTTTGCTGGTTTTAGCGGAGAAATACCGACTGCTGAACTATATTTGAGGGCAGTTGCTATGGCCACATTTTGCCCAATAATGCAATATCACTCTGAATATAATGACCATAAAACGCCAAATAACGATCGGACACCTTGGAATATTCAAGAGCGTTCTGGAAATTCAGATGTAATTTCAATTTTCAGGTTTTTTGCTAATTTACGAATGAATTTGATCCCATATATCTTGCATAATGCA
>Ga0209249_1002110_pt1 | contig 17031 bp, 7 predicted proteins | sample SaaInlV_200m_DNA_4_FD_184653 | JGI IMG/M metagenome (GOLD analysis project Ga0209249, IMG submission 184653) | Marine microbial communities from expanding oxygen minimum zones in the Saanich Inlet - SI037_S3LV_200m_DNA (SPAdes) (version 2) | ecosystem: Environmental > Aquatic > Marine >...
CCGAGATAGGTTGATCCGTCGGCCCCGCGGCGCGCTGTCGTCACACGTTTGAACATGCCGGCAGGACTCTCAAAACGCTTGAGCAGGCGGCCATCGTCCAGGCTGAGTTCGAGGTACCCGTTCCTGGTCGCGGTCCCGCGCGTGTTGACGCTGACCATCAGGCGGCCATCTCCCACGAGCTGCATGTCCCGGGCGTGCAACGGAACGGCCCAGTTCCCGGCGGCGGCCGCTTCATCGACCAGAAGGACTTGGTGCCCGGATTCATCCGTTGCCACGAAACGGTGCTTGATTTTCCCAGGTTCAGCTCCTCCTGTGAGGCAGGAGAAGAGCGCGAGAACGAGGCAGGTGCGGGAGTGCTTCATGTCGGTCGAGTCTCCTTTTCTGTGTGACTGGCGTGCTCGTTTGCGCGTCCACGCCGTTGGACGGCGCACAAACCGGGACATCATGGCTGCGTGACCAGATCCCGGAACCACTGCCGTAGCTGCCGGGTTGACGGACGCTCATCCAGGAACATTGCGGTGGCATGGAAGCGTAGACCGGAGTTCGCCCATGTCCAGGCCACGGACGGCGTGGTCGCGTCCACGACGGGCTGGTACTTCTTCTGACTGTTGTCGGTCTGGAAAATGGCGCGTCCGGTGAAGCGCTCAGCGCGTTGGACGGCGTCTTTCATGTTTGATTGATGCCATGCGCTCCCATCGTAGTGTTGACAGGCACTGAAGCCTTTCCAGAAGGCGCCAATGCGCTCGTTTCTGAGTCCGATGTAGCCACACGCGATGGCACCGCGAGAAAACCCGGACAGGACGAGGTTGTCCCGGTCCCCGCCCCAGTTTCGGCAGATGTCCTCGATCAGGTCGATGGCATAGGAGGTGGTGTCCTCGCCGTCGTTTGCTCCGAATCCACTTTCGGCGATGTCACCGGCGGCACGGTTGATGAAAGGCAGGCTCACCCAGATCGTTCCTTTGCCTTCGGTCATGCCGTAGCCCATGACGCACTGTTCCGGCCGGCCGGTCGAGTAGCAGCGCGCGTTGAGAAAAATGTTGCCGGGATACTCGGCGACAACGGGGCAGGATTTTCCTTTCTGCCAGTCCAGGGGCAGGTAGAGGACACAGTAGATGCTGGTCCCCGCATCACCAGGGAGTTGGTAGCGCACTCGCCGGCCCGCGGCCGGTAGATCCTCCGTCATGGGAGGCACATCCAGCCGTCCTGCGGGGCGCACCCACCTGGGCGCCCTTCCATCCGCAACCAGACGGGAGACGTCGAGTGCCGTGTCGGCCTTCGGACCGCGGACCATAAACCGAATCTCACTGACCTGGTTCGGGTCGATCCTCGGTGTGCCGTCTGGGTAAGTCTGCCGTAAGTCACAGCGGAATGTGCGTGTTTCGTCTGCTTTCAGCGTGGCAACGTCTCCGACTGCCCCCCAGCCGTTGGAACCGACCACCCAGAGCATGGTTTCGGTGGGCTTGGGGCTGCAGTTCCTCACGGTTGCCTGGATCGATGCAACACGCTCCAAGTTCCAGCCCTGATCAGGCACCGGTACCGCAGCCCATGCATAGCTCTGCCGTGGTGGAGCCGCCTCCAGCCGCAGCACGCGCCGAGTGTCCACGTCGGCAAACTCAGCCGTGAACCCGCGGACGTCGTCGAGCTGCGCCACGTCCCGGACATGGCTCCACAGCTCATCCGCGCCTGATATGGATGATGCCAACCCAAGCATCGTACACATGACCAGACTCCTCATTGGATATCTCCGTCTGAAACCGTTCGAGCTCCGCATCAATCGCTCAGGGGTGGTGCCGTCCGCCATCGCGGTAGTCAGTCTGCCGGCGCCGAGTTGCACCGAACCGTTTCCGTGTCGACCAAGACAATATCCGGACGCTGATCGGGGGCGATTGTGCGGAGGCTGACGTGGTCCAGGAGCAGGCCGCGAACGTGACGAGCGTAGATGCCGTGCGCGGGAACTGTGGCCCCGAAGCACCTGTACTCCGGCCAGTGTTTACCGATGGCATCCAGGTCAAGCTCTGCGAATGTCGCCGCTGCGTCCTCCCGCGTTCCGCCTCCGCTTGCCAGCATGCTGATGTTGCGGAGGGTGACGTCTTCAATGGGGTGCCCGGGAAGACCGGTGACAATGAACGCGGAGTCTTTCCCGCAGGCGGTCGAGTCGGCCAGGATGTCACTGAACACGATGTCGCGCAGGGCCTTCATCGGGGCCACGCCCTCCGAGGCATCCACACAGGCACGCTGTTGACAGAAGGTCATGAACACCGGGCGCGGGACGTTCTCCATCACGAGATTGGAGAACATCATGCGCTTCATCTCCGCGCCCTCACACATCTGAATCTTGAGCCCTGAGTCGTCGATATCGCGGAAGACACAGTTGCTGACGGCGACGTTCTCGAAGTTGCCCCGGGAAAGTAGCCCGATTCGGATGCCGGCCCACTTGCTGCAGAAACAGCAATTGGTGATCACGATGTCGCGGCAGGGGCGATCGGGGCGTGATGTCTGAAGGCAGATCGAGTCGTCACTCGTGTCAAACGAGCAATTGCTGACCCGCACGTCTGTGCAGCCGTCGAAGTCGAGTCCGTCGCCATTCCCGTTGACACGGCTGTGGATGCGCACGCTGTCGACGGCGATGTCGGAGCAATAGAGCCAGGCCGAGGTCCACGAAGCCGGCCGCACAAGCGTGATATCGTGCATGCGGATATTGGAGCAATCGACAAGGCGGATCATCATGGGCCGGTTGCCCCGGGGGTCGCCTTCGTTCGGGAAGTTCTGTCGATCTCCCTGACCATCGATTGTGCCTGTGCCGGTGATGCTGATGCCGTGAGCGTCCCGTGCGAAGATGAGACAGCGATCCATGTGCCGCTCATTCTTGTACATCTGTTTGTGCGTGTCGTCCGGGTAGTCGGCGATGTCGGCACTTCCCAGGAGTGTTGCCCCGGCATCGATGTGGAGATTGACGTGACTCTTCAGGTGGATGGTGCCGGTGATGTAGGCGCCCTGGGCGATGACCACCGTTCCTCCGCCGTCGGCGTTGCACGTATCGATCGCCGTCTGAATAGCGGCTGTGTTCAAGGTCCGGCCGTCCCCGGCGGCCTCGAAACGACGGATGTCATAGTTCAACAATGTCACGCCTCCAGATGTGATGCGTGTGGTTTCACGTTCTGTGCCCGTTGTGAGGAGGGGGCGCGTTCAGTAACGATGTGTTCCATAGGCAGTCAGGCATTGTCTTAGTGCCACACTGGGCTAAAGGCGCGGGGGTGGCCCGGCCGGCTTGTCGGTTTTCTTGTCGATGGGGTACTTGGGTTGCCAGGTTGGGTGTGTCTGACGGAGCCACGCGTCCAGCTTACGTGACATTCCGGCTGCGATGTCCGAGTGAGTGTTGATGAGGTTGTCGGTTTCGCCCTGGTCGTTGCTCAGGCAATAGAGTTCCCAGGAATTGGCTTCGTAGAAGTAGTAGAGCTTAAAGCGTTTGCCCTCCAGGTCATCGATGGCCACCGCGCAGGGCTGAGCTCGTTTGTCCATGTAGCCGGGGAAGAGAAAGAACACCGGTTGGCGTGGCCGTGTTGTGTCAGGCTTGAGCAGGATGTCGACAAAGGACTCACCGTCAAGCGGATGCTCCCGTTCAGGTGGCGACCAGGCGTTGCCGGCCAATTGAAGGTAGGTAGGGAAGTAGTCCACCGAGTGGACCTTGTGATCGGTCACGGTGTTCGGGGGAATAACTCCGGGCCAGCAGGCGATCAGGGGGACGCGGATGCCGCCTTCGGTGAACATGCCTTTCACGCCTCGCAGGGGAGCGTTGTCGGCGTGTGTTCCACCGTTGTCGGAGGTGAACAGGATCAAGGTGTCTGCGGCGATGCTGTCAGCATCGCTGCCATCACCGTCTGGATCCTCGACGGCAGACAGGATACGCCCCATGTTTTCATCAACGCTCGCAACGAAGCCGACATACTCGATCATCTTCCTGTTCTTCTTGCCTGTCGTACCGACCCGCTCCGCTGCCGCCTTTTTCAGATCCGGGCGAGCGCGGACCGGACCATGGACGGCATAGGTGTGGAACTGCAGGTAGAAAGGCTGCTCTCCGGAGGAAAGCTGTCTGATCGTGTCTTCCATTGCATCGCCCAGTGCGTCGCTGATGTGCTTTGGCGTGCCGGCCAAGCTTGCGGGGAGGCCGCGTCGCTTCAGATAGGCCGCGGAATAGGGCTCAGCATACCGGTTAAAGTCGCCTCGTCCGACCCCCTTGAACTCCCACTTCTCCTTTCGGTTGGAAGCAAAGCAGGTTGGCTGGTGTCCCTGCTTGAACCCACCGAGATTGATGTCAAAACCGACGTTTTCCGGCATGGTCTCTTCACCTGCGTGACCACCGACGTGGTATTTGCCGATGTGCGCTGTGGCGTAACCGTTCTGCTTGAGGGCTTCGGCAACGGTGATCGCAGCCTCGGCAACATCTTGGGTCTGCTTCGGCCCTTTGAAACGTGCTGCGGCCTTGGTGATTCCTCCTCTGCCGAATCGATTCAAGTTCCCCACCACGTAGACGCTGTTGTTCACGCGTGCCGGGTATTGTCCTGACAGCATGGCGGCGCGTGTTGGGGCACAGTTTGGTTGGGCATAGGCATGGGTGAAGCTGAGCCCGTGTTTGGCCAGTTTCTCCACATTCGGGGTTTGGTAGGCCTGGTTGCCCGTTCCCATGGTCACCTGTCTTGCACTGATATGGTTCCATCCGAGATCATCCACCATGTAGATGATGATGTTGGGCTTCTCCGCTGCGCGAGTGATCAGGGGGAGGGCCATCAGGCAGATTGCACGGGCGATCTGCAACAGCGGCGACGGACGCAGTGGGCTGGGGGCGTTTCTCATGGCAGGGATTCCTCGTCTAGGGGGTGGCCCGGCCTCTGACGGACGACGGACAGGAGTCTGAGTTCGGTGCGTTGATGTTGTTTCATCGTTCATCCTTCAACGGAATGTGGGGAAGCGGAAGGCTCAGCGCATCCTGGTCTCGGACACCACGTATTGTGACTGGGGCGTCTCCCACCTGCGTGAGTGCTTCAAGAAGCTGGGCCGCACAGGAGACCTTGCGGCCGTTCACCCGCTGGATCAGATCGCCGCACTGGAAGCCGAGCTCCTCAGCGGCAGAGCCGGCGGGAACGTCGGCAAGCGCGACACCACCGTCCTCCCGCTGGACGCCATAGGCGGAGAACTCTTCCCCGACGAGGGTGTGCAGTTTGGCGCCGAGCCAGTAGACGGGGGGCGCCTCGATCGGCGCTTTCCGAGGAGGAGGATGGCCCTCTCCTGTGTCGCCTAGTGGGGGGATTTTCGGCGTCCGTGCGATCATCTTCAGTGATGGTTTTTTCACCCCGAATTGGTCCATGGGGAAGTTCACGAAGCCGATGTCCAGGGCGGGAGATCCCTTCCTGACACGGAAGTCACCATCCGTCGGGTCGACGAAGAGCGGGTCCGCCTCAACCGACGTCACGTCCCAGCCAAACTGGACAAACCGCTCTTTGGTGTCCGGAATGCCGGTGAAGAACAGGTTACCGTCCACCCGCTTTCCTTTGGCGATTTCACTGGGCATTCTCGCCCCGCGATGGGCTGCCATGAAGATATTGGCGAAGACCTCGTCCTGGCTGTTGTTGAACCAGACGTGTGGGTGGAAGCCATTGTTCACGGTGATGTTGTTCCAGGCATGGCGGCGGAAGCCTTCGCGCAACTTGAGCCCTCCGCTGAGCATCAGGTTGTTGGTGATCTCATAATTGCTGGAGCCATCGTCCAGGTCGATGTCCCAGCCGTGGTCACAGCGCCAGCGACTGTTGCGTATAACTGTGGTTTCCACGGCGTCCACGAAGGGGAGTTCCGGGGCCTCATCTGCCGCTTTCTGCGACGCGTCGAGATGGTCGCTTCTCCAGTAGCGGTCACGCCCCCACGAGTTGAACGAGCCGTGGTCGTGGGTCTCAAGCACCGTGTCGAACACGTCGCATCGCTCGATCAGGTGTCCGCCCCACGTTCCTTCGCTGACATTGATGCCGGCGCGTGCGCAATCGTAGATGGATGTATCGCGGACCGTGATGCCGCGTGACATGGAGATCTGCACACCGGCGGGCTGGCGTTCAACGCGCCCGATGCCGTGGATCAGGCAGTCTTCAACCGCGCTGTCGGCAGGATAGTCCTCGGTCTTCGGACCGGGTGTGCGATCGATCCGTGACAGGTCGTTCTTCTCGGCGTACTCAAAAAGCGGATTGCGCACGGCACCGGGATCCCCGACAAAGCAGACCCCACTGGCGCCGGCATCGTGTATGTGGCAGCCCTTGACCAAAGCCCGGCGATTGTGGTTGTTCACGAAGACTGCGTTGCCGCCGACCTGATCGAATTCGGTGTCCAGGATGCTGACGTCTTCCGTCCCGGCGAGGGTGATGGCCCCGCCGCGATAGATCGTCCAGTCTGAGCGGAGCAACGGTTCCCTGGTGTCCATGAAGGTCCGGGCCGCGTGGCGGATCACGAATCCCTTCAGGGTGATGGATCGGGCGGGCTCGCGTTCTGAGCCCCGGATCTCGACCACGTGCTTGAGCCGGACCACCTCGACGGTGGCTGTCGCCAGATCCATGCCTGGTTCCGGCTTGTAGTAGAGGGTGCCGGCCTCGCCGTCGTGGAACCATTCTCCCGGGGCGTCCAGCTCCTCGAAGATGTTCTCCACCATGCGGAAGTCCGGGTGCATCCCCATTTGCCGGTTGTTCTGCCAACCACCTTCATAGGTCACGTTGCTGTTCCCGTCCTTCCCCGTAATGCGATAGTGGTAGCCGCCCCACCGCGCTCTGTGCATGGCGTGGATGTATCCCCCCGTCGGATCGGACCAGCCGGTGGCCCGCTCCTTCGAGAACGCATCAGCGGAGAATCCCTGGTAGGCGGCGGTCGGTCGCTTGGCGTCATAGTTCGGGTAGCGTGCCATGCGTTGATTCCGGCCATTGATGAACAACTGATCGATGGTCAGTCCCGCTGGCGTGACGGCTTTGCAGATTCCGTCGTGGTGAGGTTGCCAGTCCGGGTGCAGCCTGGAGCCCCCGCTGAGGATTGCTTTGCCCTCGTGTTCCGCTCGGTAGGTCACCGGGTTGTCGGCCGTACCCGAATCGGCGGCGGACAAGATCAAGGTCTCAGGCAGGTAGTAGACGCCGTCGGCCACATGCACTGTGACCGGCTGCTTCCCCGCGAAGGGCCGCGCGACATCACGGGCCCGGGCAAGTGTCGCCACGGGTTTCGCCTTCGTCCCCGGGTTCGTGTCCCGGCCTGTCGGACTCACGTGGATGTTTGCGGTCAGTGTTGGGGAGCCCATTACCAAGCCTCCGAGTACTCAGGGCGGCAGATCAACGTATGAATCCCGCGCAGCGCAGTGCTGCCGCGACGCCGCCCGTTTCGTTTGAGCAGGTGACCTGGAAGCGCGCCCTGAGTTCTTCCGGGGCGTTGCTGACCACGAAGCTGTGTTGCGTCCAGCCCAGCAGGTCTTCATCATTGAAATCGTTGCCGACTCCGACCGTTTCCCGTTGCTGCACGCCCGCTCTGTCGGCCACCCAGGCGGCTGCCTGAGCTTTGGATACGGATGGGGGAAAGATCTCGATCCAGGTTGAACGACCGTCGAGGGGGGAGGTCGCCCGAATGACATTGAGTCCGGGCAGTTCGCGACGCAACTGGTTGACGTGTTTCACGCCATCGGGCGTGATGGCCACGAACTGGCACGCCTGTTCAGTGCGTTTCGTGGAGGTGTTCGCTGACTGGGCCACATTAGCGTAGATAGCGATCCTGTGCTCGAAATCCGGGTTCCCACCGTTGTTTCGGTAGTAGTGGAAATGGTGATTGTCCGGAATGGGGGCGTGCAGCATGAAGTCGAGTTTGTGCGCGATGAGGGCCCGGCGGGCGCGTTCGACGTCCGGTGGCTCGATGTGGTGGGCGTGGAGCAGGTCCTGGTTCTGCCAATCCATGATGCCGGCGCCCGACGAGAAGACGAGGTAATCGATTGGGGATGTGGCTGAGAGCACGCGGTTCGCCGAATACAGGGAGCGTCCGGTGGCGGCGACGCGCAGAATCCCGTTCGTTCGGCACTCCTCCAACGCCTCACGGTCTGTGTCGCCGATGGCGTGGTCGTCGTTGAGCAGTGTTCCGTCGAGATCCGTAACGAGCATGCGTTTTGGTTGTGTGGCGTTGCTCACACGTCATCCTCGTTGACGCGTTCGCGGATACTCTCGAGCTGCAGTACCGCCTCTTGATCACGTGGTCTGCCCATGGCGCGTTTGGCTTTGATGAGGGCCTCCAGACTCAGGACGCGACAGGTGCCCCACGGCAATTTGGCAGGCTGTGAGACAGCCGAGACTTCAGAGAAATCGCCAAGTCCCTTCACCTCGCTCAGGCAGTCGATTTGGCCACACGATGTTGACAGGTACAGATTCCGCAGGCCTCGGCAGAATGTCGGCGTGACTTCCAGCGGGATTCGTTGAGGCGTCATGCGATGTACTGGTTGGAGATCCCGCAGTGCCTCCCCCAGTCGCGTTAGGTTGGCTGTGCTGAAATCGCAGCAGATATGCAGATCCTGGGTCACCATTGTGCTGCCGTGGAAGACGGCCGCGTAGCCGCCGACGATGACGAAATCCACATCTGCCTGCACAAGCTTCCGGAGCAGCACTTCAAGACTCAGGGCCATGTTGTCCCCCTGCTTGGCGGAGCTGCGCGACCAAGGCCAAGGCGGCAGCGTGTGCTTCCAGTCGCTGTTCCGGGGTCTTGCGCAGGTTCTCCTCAAGCAGCGACATGTCGATGCCGTACTCGGCAGCCCGCCTCCAAGCCGGGCCGGGTCGGGCCGGCGGCGTTTTGGCGGGGGTGGTTGCGCGTGTTGCCATAGCATTACCATATTGCGTCGATGGCAGGGGCTCTACCTCTCTTTACTGATATGCATGGGGTTAGAATCGGGTAGAGTACCTGTCGAGAGTCATCACAGGAGAATAGGGCAATGCGAAACATTTTTTCAGTTACTGCACTCTTTGCGTTCACCGTGCTGGCGTCCGCCGACCCCATCGTGATCAACACATTGCACACGTTCGCGGCCGTCTCGGAGGGCGTCCTCAGAATCGATGGCGTCGATCGGGGAGTGGTCAACGCCGGTGCTGACCTGGAAACCGACAAACCGGTGAAGGTCCGGATGAAGATGCGCCGTCTGGCGGTGAGTGGTGTGGCGCCTGACCGTCACTTCGGAGTGGAGCTCTATGGTGGGAAAGACTTCAAGGCGCATTTCTACACCCGTGGTGCTGGGTTCATCTCGGCGTTACACCAGGGCGGGAACAAGATCAGCGACAAGGTCATCCGGGGGCAGAAGGAACAGTTCCCCGCCAGAGCGGACGCGCCGTGGGTTGATCTGGAGCTCTACGTTCAGCCCAGGCTGGCCGAGATCCATGTCGCGGGCAAGCCGCAGGGACTGGTCAATGCCAACCTGCTGCCGCTCAGAGGGCTGAAAATCTATGGGTACCACACCAATATCGAGATCAGGGACTTGGAGTCGGAGCCTCTACCCGAGGCGGAAGCAATCTCCACAGACCCGGATCCCTCATTCCACGCTTCATTCGACGAGGGGCTGGCAGGCATGACCGCTGAGGGAGCCCTCGCGCCCTCCCGGGCGCTGAAGGTCAAACGAGTTCCGGGTGTCTCTGGTCAGGCGGCGAGAATCTCCGCCCAAGCGGGCGCCAGGACGCCGATCAGTGCGCACCGTTCCTGGAAACCGGTCAATGGTGCGTTGGAGTCGCGAGGAACCCACAAAGGCCCGCTTTCGCTGGCGGTCCCTGAGTTGATCGAGGCGACCGTCAGGCTCAGGGTCAAACGGTTGATGGTGCCCGAAACGGACCAGCATTTTGGCATCGGCCTGAGAGGGGGAGACTGTGGCATCAGCTTCTACACCCGGGGCCCGGACTTGCTCTACCGGCTCGAGGTGGAGAAGAAGGTCCTGGCGCACAAAGGCCTCGGCCCCGTCAACCTGGCAGAGGGCGGCGAGGACTCGCCCTGGCAACAGCTCGAGCTCAGGCTGAGCAACGGCAGCGTCGACGTCTTGGTCAACGGCAAAGCCGTCGGCACGGTCACACACCCCTTTCCGCCGATTAGCACGGTCAGCTACTACAACTACAGAGTCGACACGGCTATTGATGATGTCGAGGTCACGTCTGCTGCGTTCACCTTCAAGGAGGATTTCAGCGCCTTTGTGAACGCGCTTGCCCCGCCGGCGTTGGAGTACGACACAGAAGGAATTTTCGCTGACCACGGCACGGTGATGTTTTGGATGAAGAGTGACTGGGATGGCCGCTTCACCGGCCAGATCCCCACCTACCCGATGCTCGCCGGTCTTGACGTCGACGGGAAGCAGAAAATGAAGGTCTTCATGTACTACTGGATATCGTTCGCACTGGGGCGCACCGGAACCCTGAAGGGTGAGCAGATGCAGCGCAAGTCACGCGGGAGCTGGTACCGCGGGGATTGGAACCACATCGCGATGGTCTGGAGCGATGGTGGCTGGTGTAAGGCCTACTTCAACGGTCTCCCCTACCAGCAGCCCTTCGGCTTCAACGGCAAGATCGTGACCAATCTGGACTTGAAGGCGATCGCACGTTTCACGGTCGGGACCGGGGCCCGCAACGCGGCAGAGGCTGCGTTCGATGAACTGAAGATCTACAAACGCCCCTTTTCCAACGGTGAGGTGTACGACGAATACCGCAGGTTCATGCCGATCGACCTGCTCGTCGATCGCACAGTGATCGATGCCGGTAGAGCCGACGAAGTGATCCTCTCAGCAGCGCCTGGCGGAGCCTACATGCATCCAATGCCCGCCGCGCGTCCACTCTTGACAGGCAAGGTGGATATCAACGTGCGACTTGTCAACGAGGACAGAGACGTCGTGGCGGAGAAGAGCTTCTCGCCGACTCTCACCGCGCCGACCGACCTAAGACTGCCGGTTCAGAATCTGGCCGCCGGGACGTACCGCCTCACGTGCACGGTTGGGACGGTTCAGCGCTCGTTTGAGATCCTGGCGTATGAGCCGCTGCAGGCGATGCCGCCAAGCAACGACGAGATTGAGCTCGGGGACATCATTTTTGCCAAGGACATCACGGATGGGACAATCCTGGAGACGGGTGGCGTGAGGACAGTCGAATCGCCAATCGGCACGTATTTGGAGGCCGGTGACCGCAAGGAGCAACGCTTTGCCTTTGAAGTGCCGTTCCCGGAGACACATCTGGATGGCCGGCCGGTGATGCTGGAGATCACGTGGCCGGACGACAAGCCGCGCTCAATGGGACTCTACATGTATCCGGAGAGCAAGAGTGCGCAACACCGGGACCGACTTGGTGGCGGCATCCAGAGCGGTGTTGAATACCCGCTCACCGGCAAGCTGCAGACGACGCGCTATCTCTTCCACCCAGGGCTCAAGAGCTATCTGTTCGAGGCGCGGACCATGATCGGTGGCTTCCCCGCTGCTATCGCCGGCTTTCGCGTTCACGACATCAGGAACAAGCGCCTTCCAAAATTGGCGGTGAACGGCCCGGGCGACCTGCCGCCCCGCCGTTTCGGGTATCTCGATGAGGACGAGACTCCTGACCAGAACCTGGGCTGGGATTACGAGGACCGAAGTGATACTCAGGTTATGACCGAGCGACTACTGGACTACCTGGACTACACCGGGCAGAACGCCTGGCAGTATCCCTTCATGCGCTACACGGGATACAACTTCCCCATGGAGGGAGCATTGCATCCCCTCTATCCCTACCGGCCCGCCGCTTTCCGCTACATGGTGGAGGCCATGAGCCGCCGTGGCAAGAGCGTGATCGCCAACATCAATCTCTTCACCCTTCCGGAAATGAAAATGCTGCCGGACAGGACTGAGGAGTGCGTCAGGAGAGGTTGGACGCTGACCAAGCACAACGACCCGCCCGTTCAGCCAAACAAGTACACGCGTCCGAACCACGCCAATCCGGACATTCGGGGGATGGTTGCCCGCCATGTCAAGGAAACCGCGCGGCGGTTTGGCACGCTTCCCGGTCTGGACGCCATCAACTTCTGCACGGGGAAGATCGGGTTCTACCCGTCGCTGGACTATGGCTATGACGACTACACAGTGAACCTGTTCTCCAGAGAGACCAGCATTGCGGTGACCGCAGAGAGCGGCGCGGACAGGCAGGCGTTCTTGACTCAGGAGCCGCAGCTCGCCCTTTGGCTCAAATGGCGCGCCCGGCACTCGGTCGAGCTGTTCCGCCAAATCCGAGCCGCAATGGACGAAATCAACCCGAGCCTTGCCCTGTATCTGACTGTCCCGGTAACCGCCGGATCTGCTGCTCACGAGCTGGGTGCTCCCCCCCTCGAATACACAACGCTGTTTGACGAACTTCGGGCGATAGAGGGGATCTATCTGGTTCCATCGCGGAACGCCACGGCACACCGCTGGCGTCTGCATTGGGGCAAGCCTGCCAGCAGCTTCAACGACCTGCTCTTCGATCCTGCGGAGACCGCTCTGTTCATGAACGGCAAGCTTGGCTTTGTTGATGGCTACCGTAGCTATTTCGAGAGCTTCAACGGCTCACTGAAGAACGATGTCTATGCAGGCTACTTCCAGAACGCCGACGTCAAACCCTTTGGTCGCTACTTTCTGAAGGAGCTGGCGTTTGCGGTCTCCGCGATGGATGCCCAGCGGATCCTGATCGGTGGCCAGCCGCTGGGAACCTGGGGGCGTGACGCCGAATCGAGAGAGTTCGCCAAAGCGTACTGCGCCCTCCCTGCATTACCGTTTGAGAGCGCGCCCGGTGCGCAGGACCCGGTCACAGTGCGCTGCCTTAACATGGAGAAGGGGAGCTACCTCTATGCCGTCTCCATGCTCTGGCACGACTGCAAGAGCACGCTGACGCTCACCTCGGAAGCACCACTCCAGGACCGTTCTACCGGCGAGATGATCGCCAACGGACAGCTCGAACTCAACCCGTTCGAACTGCGCTCCTTCTACTCGGCGGATCCGCACGTGAAGGTCACGGCGGTCACCACCGTTGCCCCGGGGAACGTTTCGATGTTCTATCAGGACCAACTCAAACGGACGCAGAAGGCGATCATCAGACTGACCGCCGAGAAGATCGATTGCGGCGACGCGGCGACGACACTCGCAAGCATGCGCGATTTATTGAGAACTGGTCACTTTGCGGAGCTTCATCGGTTGCTGTTTTCCCTGGCGATCAGCGGGGTGATGGACAAGGCGGACAATTTCGAGAATGTCGCGGAGCAGGCGGCGATGATCCGACGGGGCCACTATGCGGTCAATTGCGGCGCCAACGGCTTCTACAGAGCCAGGAACGGCACGCTCTTTTTCCCCGATCAGCCTCTCGGCAAGAGTGACTATGGCCACGTCGGTACGTATCAGAATGTCGTGCGAAACACCGATGGCACCAAAGCCGACGATCCGGAACTTTTCATGACCGAAGCCTATAACGTCGATTCCTACACGTTCAACGTCCCCGCCGGGAAGTACAAGGTCCGACTCTACCTGAAGGTTGGCTACAGGAAGGGCTTCAAACCCGATATCTTCGTATTCAACGTTGATCTTCAGGGGAAGCGCGTACTGGAGAGCTTTGATATGTTTGCTGCCTTCAATGGTGACTTCGACGAGGTGGCGATCAAGGAGTTCAGGAACGTCGAAGTGAACAATGGGCTGCTTGAGATTGTGTTCACCACCGATGAGAAGCATGATCCGACCGCCAGACTCGTCAATGCCATCGAAGTGATCAGGGAGTAGTTCGCGGGACTGACTCCACTCCCCCCATTCCCCCCATTCCCCGCCGCTCGTCTTTCGCCCCTGGGGGCGGCGTAGCAGACGCTCGCGTTGTGCACGTGAGATTGGCAAAGCCACTCGTTCGATGCATGTTGACGATGCATAGAATCCGCAGGGCATGCATAGGGTAACTTGAGTGGGACGGAAGCACATGCGAAGAGAGCATCGCGAAGCATGGGATCGACTCCGTAGACGTCTCCGAAGTGTCTGGCCGTCCTCGCCCCAGATGGGGGGATGATCATGAGGTGGTTGAGTCTTCTTGCCTGTGCCTGTGCCTGTACAGCGCCCCTGGTGGGCAGTGCGGCAGAACAACCGCGCGCCGATCGGTCGCTGCTGCAGACGCCGATCGTCTTCTGCAAGCGCTACAACTACCAGGGCCTCCACATCTACGACACCTTCTATCAGTGGCGGCCGGGCGGGGGGATCTACGTGCTTGAGAACCCCGCGGACTCGCCGGAACAGCACCGCGTCCGGCCGGTGATCGACCCAAGTACGCATCAGACCCTGGGGCAGGGGATCTACTTTGATCCGTCCCTCTCCTTCGATGCCAAACGCCTCCTCTTCTCCTTCAAGGGGGCGGCCAGGAGTAGCTCCGCGATCTTCGAGATCGGCATTGACGGCACGGGCTTGCGCCAGGTTACCAATCTTGACGCGAACGGGAATCCCTACAAGGGCAGCGGGGGCGGACATCACGACGTTAAGCCGTGCTACCTGCCCGACGGGCAGATCGTCTTTACGTCTACACGCTATAGCGGCCTCGTGCCCTGCGCCAACAACGGCGTGGCGATCCTGCACGTAATGAAGGCTAACGGAGGAGACATCCACACGATTTCCGTCAACAACGTGACTGAATTTGATCCCTGCGTCCTGCCCGACGGCCGTATCCTCTTCGGACGCTGGGAGTATGTGGATCGCAACGCGTTGGTGATCCAGAGCCTCTGGAGCGTGTTGCCGGACGGCCGCGAGGAGACTGCCGTATACGCGAACAACATGGTCTTCCCTGAAGCAGTGCTGCAGGCCAAGCCGGTACCCGCAAACTTCGCTCTGGTGGTGGCGGCCTTCACCCCGCACAACGCTCCCCCGCGTGGCACCATTGCCATGATCGATACTCGCCTGGGGAAGAACGACCCGGCAGCGATCTTCAACTTCGAGACACCGGGCAAGCCCACGCACGACCGCGGCGAATCGTGCGATCCGTGGGCGCTCAACGAGAGTGTGGTGCTCTACAGTGGCGTGCCTCCGGGGAAGGACGCCCCCGCCATTCCGCGGGTGGCTCCCGGCTTCCGGAAGCGCAGTAACCCCAAGGTCAACGCGCTGATGCTGATCGACCGCGGAGGCCGGCGTGTGGTGGTGCACGGTGATCCGACCATCGATCTGCACAACCCAATCCCGCTGGCGCCGCGTCCCGTGCCCACCGTGGTGGCTGACGTGACTGACCGCACGCGGCGGACCGGACGGTTCTTCGTCAAGAATGTCTACGCGTCCATGCCGGAGGTCGAGCGCGGAACGATCAAGTGGCTTCGTGTGCTGGAAGAGACGTCGCGCGTCAGCGAGAGTCCGGGGGGGACGTGGATGAACCAGACCTTCTCAATCTCGGCCGCACTGGCTTGGAGCGCCAAGATATTCCACGGCATCGTACCGGTTGAAGCGGACGGATCAGTCTGCTTCGAGGCCCCCGCCGGAAGGGCACTTTTCTTCCAGTTGCTGGATCAGGATTACCGTCTTGTGCGTGGCATGAGGACCTTCGTACAGGCGGCGCCAGGCACGACGCGGAGCTGCACCGGCTGCCACGACTACAGTCCTAAGACCGTGGGAGCCCCGCTTGTCCTGAGCGGGGAGCCACGGCAACTGCGCGAGGAGTCGTGGGGCAGTGGATACCTCGATTATACCGCGCGCGTGCAGCCGATTCTCAACGCCAAGTGTGTGAGCTGTCACGGCGGTGCCAATGGCATGGCGGCGGGGCTGGACCTGTCCGGCGGCTGGACGGAGTTCTTCAATATCTCATACGAGCACTTGACCGCCCGGCGGGAGCGGATGCACACCGCAGATTTGTCAGGCGGTATCTGCGGTATGAACGGCACCGCACACTGGTCCTGCAAGGTATTCGATCCCTATTCGCACGCCAGCGGCAACGCGCCGCTGGCCGATATCCTCCTGAAGGAACCGCACCGGAAACGCCTTACGCAGACGGACCGCGAGCAGATTTTCGCCTGGATGGACTCCAACAGCATCTACTTCGGCAGCTGGGACTACACCGCTTCGGGGCCGCGTTCGAGACCGTTTCTGGCTGCGGTCAAGCGTGTCAAAGCAGTTATGAAAGAGGCGGGATGTGTGCGGTGTCACGCCGATGCGAAGGGCGAGATACGGCGGTTTGACCAATGGATCAACCTCGCGGCGCCGGAGATGTCCCGGGTCCTGCGTGCACCGCTGCCGATCTCGGCGACGGCTGACGGGGGGTACGGGCTGGCATTGTGTCGGAACCGGTCGGTGGATCAGACCTTCAGCCGCAAGGGCCTGATCTACGGTTTTGGTTATGCCCACGCGGTCATGGACCTGGACAAGTTCCCGACGCAGGTGTGGCCCACGGCGTGGCCGCCTGAAGGTGAAGCAGTGACGCCGTTTGCCTCGACCGATGACCCGAACTACCGCAAGATGCTGGCGGTGATCCGGGAGGCGCGCGCAGCCCAATTGGCCAAGCCTCGCGTGGACATGCCGGGCGCCGAGTGGGTTGGAGACGGCATTCGTGAGGGACGGTCGCGTCAGATTCTGCCGCAGCCTTTGCCCGAGCCCTTGCCTGCAGTACGTACGACGGTTGACAACAACGGCTTCGTGCGGCTGGCCTGGGAGTCCTCTGCCCGGATGATTGGGCTGATTGGGGAGGTCCACCGTAGCACAGAGGCCGGATTCACGCCGGGTGAAGCGACGATGATCGGGCGCACCGAGCGCTTCGCTTTCTGCGATCCCAACGCGCCGCCGGGAACGATGCACTACGCCGTCGTCTTCCTCTCCGATCCTGCGGAAACGTGCGGCACCATCAAGAGTGGCGCTGTACTCAATTACCAGGCTTCCACGGGCGTGCCCACCGTACGCGCTCTGCGTGCTGAGGAACGTTGTCCCCTCTCCAATGTTCTGCCGCAGCGCAGTGCCCCTGTGTACGCGGCGGTGGATGTGCCTGCCGTGCTCCCCGCGTTGAGCGTCGGCGAGGTGCTGGCTGAGCC
>Ga0209249_1002116_pt1 | contig 16976 bp, 15 predicted proteins | sample SaaInlV_200m_DNA_4_FD_184653 | JGI IMG/M metagenome (GOLD analysis project Ga0209249, IMG submission 184653) | Marine microbial communities from expanding oxygen minimum zones in the Saanich Inlet - SI037_S3LV_200m_DNA (SPAdes) (version 2) | ecosystem: Environmental > Aquatic > Marine >...
TTTTGAAAATCATTGAGTCATCACCGGACAAAATGGAATAATCATTACCGCAACAATGTCTTGTCTTCTTCATGTTTTCCAGATCACCGGTTGCTTCTTTTACAGTCCTCACATTATCAAATTTGTCGGCAAGAATGGCAAGGTCTTCAGGAAACATCATAGTACCGGTTCTTCCCGGTATAATATATGGTATAATCTGTACTTCAGGAAAGGCGGTTGCAATCGGTTCTATGTATTCCCTTCTTATTTCAAGAGAGCTTGGACCATTATAATAAGGATCCACAAGTAATACCGCGTCAACACCTGCATCAACTGCGAACTTTGTACCTTCAATAGCTTCCTTGGTATTGTTACTCCCTGTTCCGGCAATACATATACAATTACCCTTTGTCTTCTTTGCGGTTGTTTCTATAACTTTATTATGTTCGTACCATGCAAGTGTCGGGCTTTCTCCAGTAGTGCCTGCAGCGACGATTCCGTTAATTCCGTTCTTTATTTGAAAATCGGTGAGTTTCTCAAGGCCTATATAGTCAACATCATCATCTGTAAACGGTGTTATAATTGCTGTGTGGCATCCTTTAATCATAATAAACCTCCCTGCGAGATCTCTGCACAAAGTCTCTTTTTTTGCCCAAATAGCTTTGTAGTAGCACCTTTTGTCTTCTGAAACGGCATTTTGTATTTTTTACATGCTCAAGTTTTGCAAAAAGTGCTTCCTTTCAAGCTGAAAAGAGCTGTTGCTATAGAGTTATCTTCAAACTATTCAATGTATTTATATGCTTAATCCCGCTATAGCGGAATCGTCTTCTCCTGAACAAAGTACCGGACCTTCGACTCGAACTAAAACAAAAATCCTCATTTATGTATGGGCACTTACTAACATATCAAATTGTCATTATCAATCCAAAAGCCGGTAGTAGAGACTAAATGAATTATTGTTTGACCAGTTTAATTAGTTTTATTGGTTAATTAGTATAACTAATAAAACCAAAAGAACCTCTTGCTCACAAAACCCCTGAGCGGAGCTGCCGTCTTGACCGGAATATTTACATTTTTTCATATTTTGTTTTTATTTGACAATGATCGTCTCACATATTAATCTAAAAAGTTTAAATTGAAAGAATTAATGTGATTATCTAAAAGAAATGGTGAAGGGTTTGTAAAAATTATATATAATGATGCTTTTAAAAAGTCTCCATCAATAATAAAAAATAATAAAAACAGGGAAAATGTTATGAAAGCAAAAAACGTAGAAGAATATATAGCCCACCAGAGAGCGGCCCTGGCCTCGAATCCTGATTGCGGCACAACACATTATAATCTTGCTGTCGCTCTTTTAGGGATTAATGAACTTGACGAGGCTGAAAAGGAACTTGCTGCTGCGATTGATTGCAGCCCGAGTCTCGCTGAGGCCTATGTCCAGCTTGGAGGGCTTTGTCTCCAGCGTGGGGATCTTGACGGCTGCCTTGATTATAATCAACGGGCTGTCAGATCAAGGGCCGGTTTTGCAGAAGGATACGGGAATATAGGGTTTGTTCACCTTCAAAGAGGGGAATTGGATGATGGCATTAGAGCTCTTAAAAAAGCAATTGCTTATAATGCAAACTATGTCCAGGCTTATACAACATTAGCCAATGCTTACCTGATGTCAGGTCTGGTAGAAGAAAGCATTGAGGCAAATCTTAAAGCCCTGGAAATTGAGCCTGGATTTGCTATAGCTCATAACAACCTGGCAATTGGTTATCTTGAGAGCAAATCGTATGATAAGGCTATTGAACATTGTGACAGGGCTGTTGAGCTTGGGTATGAGGTTTCCCCTGAAATACTGAAAGAGATTGAATCCCACAGGTAAAAAGCCGGGATGTGTACATAATGTACTTTGGGAAAAAAATTAATTTCTTTCTTGCCGATGCCGATAATCCGGTTCAAATTGATGGTGAGACTTGGAATAACTACCTGCCTTTAGGCAGAAAAAACAAAAAAGGTATAACCTTTGAATCCTTGAGTTATGGGGATTATTTTCTCGAAGTCAGCTCCTTTGTGGAAAGTAATGACTTTGGGGTAATTACTCAGGCTGTTTATCTACAGTCCGGAAAAAGAATTTCCAGCAAAGATGTTAATGAAATCAATGTGTTTCTGGAAAAACATGGTGAGTTTTACCACCCGTCACGGATAGAAGTTGTTTCAGATCGAAAAAGGAATTCTTTTGTACTGAATGTTGCGGTTTCTGCTGCAGGAAATAGGTATATTGAGAATGAATATATATGCCTGAATCGTCTGAATAATGACTTTCCATTCGCTTTCATCCCTGAGGTTTACGGGGAAAATTTTATCGGGGAAAAAAGCAAAGTTGATATACGGATGTTTTTAGGGCAGTGGTTTGAAGGATACAACGAGTTTCATATTACCTGCCGGCAAAATAAAAAAAGGATAATTGTATGGGACCCTGTTGAAGATCATTATCTTTTGTCAAAAAAACAGACAATAGAATTATATCACCAGGCAGCATATATTTTAACCTCTTATTATAACCCCGAAACATTTGAACAGATTTTTCCATGGCACCATGCGGCTGGAGATTTTATCCTGAAACTGCAGGATGATAAGATAGATCTTAAGTTGATTACTGTGAGGGGATATTCTTCCCCTGTTGAAAAAAATAATATACAGCATGATCCAGCCTCAGTACTTGAAGCTCTCCTGGTATTTTTTCTAAATCTTTCCATCAGAATACGTCTTGACAGGTTAGATGGTGTGGGTGACCCGGCATGGGCTGAAAATGTTTCCGTTGACGGAATGGTTAGCGGTTTTTTAAAGGCTCTTGAATCCAAAAAAAATGTAAAATCAATTCCAGCACCGCTTGATGAAAGTTTTTATTATTATTTTTCCACAATTATTTCCGAGGCGGAATTGTATGGTCTGGCATTAGATATCGTTGATTCATACAACCGTTTATCAGGGGAGGTCTCACTGATAAAACAGAATCTGGAAAGTCATATTGGATTGTTATATCAAACCATATGTGGAACGTAGGGGATTTGTATTGTCAAATAATATTAATTCTTCATTGTATAGGCATTTGTATACCGTTCCCCTTTTTTCCCTTTTTTCAGATTTAATTCCTAAAGGAAAGACGGGAGCATTATTCAAAGTTAACACTATGAAACAAAACATACACCCTTTTTTGTTGACAAAGAAATATAATAATTTTAAATTAGAAACTTTGAGTTTATAACAAAAATCGTAATTACATGTCATTATGATTTTTTTTAGTTTGAGATATTTACACAGTGGATGGTCCTGATTGTTTTTGACATGAAAAAGGCTCAAAATGCCTTTGACAGGGCCTAAATTTTTATTACTTAATGGAGGTATGATAATGGCAAAGCATGATACCCCTTTGCTGGATCAGCTTGAATCAGGACCGTGGCCGAGTTTCGTGTCCGATCTCAAGCAGGAAGCTGAAAAGAGGGCAAAAAATGAAGCAGGTCATGAGCTTCAGATTCCAGTTGATGTTGTAGACGACCTTCTGGGAATATTAGAGCTTTCCTTCAAACACGGAAAGACTCACTGGAAACATGGCGGAATCGTTGGCGTATTTGGTTACGGGGGCGGTGTTATAGGAAGATATTGTGATCAACCCGAGTTGTTCCCGGGAGTTGCTCACTTCCACACAATGCGAATTGCTCAGCCTGGTGCAAAATTTTATACTTCAGATTATCTGAGGCAGCTTACAGATATCTGGGATCGCCGTGGCAGTGGCATTACCAACATGCATGGTTCTACCGGTGACATTATTTTTATCGGTACTACTACTCCCCAGCTGGAAGAAATTTACTATGAAATTTCTCACAATATGAATCAGGACCTTGGAGGATCAGGCTCAAATCTCAGGACGCCTGCTGACTGTATTGGTCAGGCTCGTTGTGAGTATGCATGTTATGACACACAGGATTTGTGTTACAACCTTACAATGGAATATCAGGATGAGCTTCACCGTCCTGCATTCCCTTACAAATTCAAGTTTAAATTTGACGGATGTCCAAATGGTTGTGTTGCAGCGATAGCTCGTTCCGACATGTCTTTTATTGGTACATGGAAAGATGATATCCGAATTGATGATGAAGCGGTTAAAGCATATGTCGGCGGTGAATTTGCACCTAATGGCGGTGCTCATGCCGATGGTGACTGGGGTGCATTTGATATCCAGAAAGAGATAATCGCTCTTTGTCCTACAGGCTGCATGAAATATGAAGATGGCAAGCTTGAAATCGATAACAGGGAATGTACCCGCTGCATGCATTGTATTAATGCTATGCCGAGAGCATTGAGAATTGGTAAGGAAACAGGCTGCTCAATACTTTGTGGTGCAAAGGCTCCTATTTTAGATGGTGCACAGATGGGTTCTCTTGTTGTTCCTTTTGTTGAAGTTAATGCAGATGATGATTACCAGGCAATCAAGGATGTCATTGAACCGCTGTGGGACTGGTGGATGGAAGAAGGCAAAAACCGTGAACGTCTTGGGGAAACCATGAAACGCCTCGGCTTCAATGCTCTGCTTGAAGCAACAGGGATTGCTCCTGTGCCGCAGCATGTTCAGGAACCGCGCTCAAATCCGTATATCTTCTGGAAAGAGGAAGAAGTTGAAGGCGGATGGACTCGTGACATTGACGAATTCAGAAAAGATCATCAGAGATAAGGGGGTAAATAAAATGGCATTTGTATCTTCAGGTTATAATCCTGACAAACCGATGGAAAACAGGATTTCAGACATCGGTCCGAGAAAATATGATGAATTTTACCCCGAAGTTATTAAGAATAACAAGGGGAAATGGCTGTATCATGACATTCTGGAGCCAGGTATTCTGGTCCATGTCGCCGAATCAGGTGATAAGATTTATACAATAAGATGCGGCGGTGCAAGATTAATGAGTACATCTCTTATCAATGAAATTTGTGATATTGCAGATAAGCATTGTGACGGGCATCTAAGATTTACAACCAGAAATAATATTGAGTTTATGGTTGACAGCGAAGACAAGGTTAAACCTTTAAAGGAAGATCTTGAAAGCCGTAAATTCGCAGGCGGAAGCTATAAGTTTCCTATTGGCGGTACAGGCGCAGGTATTACAAATATTGTACATACCCAGGGCTGGATTCACTGCCATACACCTGCAACTGATGCTTCAGGCCCTGTAAAGGCTGCTATGGACGTTCTTTTTGATGACTTCAAAAGCATGCGTCTTCCAGCACACCTTCGAGTATCGTTGGCATGCTGCCTGAATATGTGCGGCGCTGTTCACTGCTCTGATATTGCTATTCTCGGATATCACCGCAAACCGCCTCTGCTTGACCATGAATATCTTGATAAATTATGTGAAATTCCTCTGGCAATTGCTGCATGTCCTACTGCTGCTATCAAACCTTCAAAGGTTGAGTTTAAAGGCCAGGAAGTGAAAAGTGTTGCAGTAAAAGACGATAGATGTATGTTCTGCGGTAACTGCTATACAATGTGTCCTTCAATGCCTCTTGCAGACAAGGAAGGAGACGGTATTGTAATCATGGCAGGTGGTAAGGTTTCAAACAGGATCAGCGCACCAAAGTTTTCAAAGGTTGTTGTTGCGTTTCTCCCCAATGAAGCACCCAGATGGCCGCAGACTACTACAGTTATAAAAAATATGGTAGATGCTTACGCCAGTAACGCCAACAAATATGAACGTCTTGGTGAATGGGCTGAAAGAATCGGATGGGAAAGATTCTTTGACATTTGTGAACTTGATTTTACGCATCATCTTATTGATGATTTCCGTGATCCGGCTTACTATACATGGCGTCAGACAACAAATTTCAAATTTTAAATTGAAATAATTTAACAATATTTGCGGGGGGCTTTATAGGCCCCCTGCAAATAATAAATAAGGAGTAACAATGGAGCAGGCAGAAGCAGCTGAAATGGTAGTAGAAGCTCTAAGGAAGAAACTGAAATCAAAGTCAAAATTTTATTTCAACGATCTTTCTAAAATACTGGGAATGAAACCCAGGGCAGCAAAAAAATACGTAAACAAGATGGTTGAGGATGGAGTTCTTGAATATTGGTCAAGCGGAAGTACATCAATGTACGGAATCCCGGGGACAGGCAAACAGGCTGCCGCCGAGCACGAAGACTAATAAAGTTTTACTCCGGTAGTTTATTTCGGTTTTTTAATCGATTTTCAGTTATTTTCCAATGCAGTAGACAAATATGGATTCCAACATTGACCGTTCCCCCGGCATTATTATTTCAGCTCTTAGAGGGGGGGCCGGAAAAACCATATTATCCATAGGTATAACTGCAGCATGGCGAAGAAGCGGAAGGTTAATCGCTCCTTTTAAAAAAGGTCCCGATTATATCGATGCGGGTTGGCTTGCCCTTGCTGCAGGCCGGCCATGCTATAATCTGGATTCATTCCTTTGCACCAAAGTACAGATCATTCATTCTTTCCAATCACATTCCTTGAAAAATGAAATTGCAGTAATTGAAGGTAATCGGGGCCTTTATGATGGAATCGACATTGAAGGCTCTACAAGTACTGCAGAAATCGCCAAACTTTTAAATATTCCGGTTGTATTATGTATTGACTGTACAAAAGCCACAAGAACCATGGCTGCCGTGGTTTCAGGATGCATCGATTTTGACAGGGAAGTCATGATAAGGGGAGTAATCCTTAACAGGGTTGCAGGGTCAAGGCATGAGAATATACTTAGAAAAAGCATAGAGCATCATTGCGGTATGAAAGTTATCGGTTCTGTACCGAAATTAAAGACTCAGGATTTCCCGGAACGGCATATGGGACTGGTACCGACTCCTGAACATGAATGGGCAAAATCTTCAATTGAAAAGGCTGCAGATGTTGCAGAAAAATATGTTGATCTTAAAGTGCTTGAAGATATTGCCTTTGAAGCTGCAAAAAAAACAATTCCTATTTTAAATCCGGAAATAAAAAAACAGTATTTAAATGAAATACCTGAACCCATTCCGCCAAATAGTGATATTAGGCCGGTGATCGGTATTGCAAAAGATTCTGCCTTTCAATTTTACTATCCTGACAATATTGAAGCCCTTGAAAATCTCGGGGCAGAAATAGTATTTTTAAGTCCTTTGAGTGATAAAGAAATTCCATCCATAGATGCAATGTATATTGGCGGCGGGTTTCCTGAAACACATGCTGAAAAGCTTACAGAAAACACGCATTTCCGTGAAAGGTTAAAAGAACTTGCTGATGACGGCCTTCCTGTTTATGCCGAATGCGGAGGATTGATGTATCTTGGGAAAGAGCTCGTTGTTGAAGAAAAAACATATCCCATGACAGGTATTCTACCCATTGTATTCGGGATTTCCAAAAAACCCCAGGGGCATGGTTATACTATTGTTGAGGCTGATACTGAAAACCCTTATTTTGAAAAAGGCCTGGAATTGAAAGGGCATGAATTTCGTTATTCAAAAGTATTAAAATGGGAAGGTGAGGATAGTGATCTTGTTTTCAGTACAAAAAGAGGCAAAGGCTTTTTAAATAAAAGGGATGGTGTCTGCTACAAAAATGTTTTTGCAAGTTATACGCATCTTCATGCCCTTGGTACACCTTCATGGGCCCATAGTATGGTAAGAAATGCTATTCTATACAAAAAAAGGCAAATACAATAACTATAGTATTTACCTTTTTTATTCCCAATAATTAATTCTGCTATAAATACTGCTTATCTTCTAATTTTCAGAAGTTCTTGTTCAGTTCTTATATAGAGGTTATTTTTTTGGATGACAGCTTTTACAGGTTGTCGGCGCAGCGCCTTTATCTTTTGATTTAAACCCTTTTTTCTTATTGAACGCCCTGTGACATTCCTTGCAGTTATCATGTATTGCATTTGCATGATACTTGCGCTTATCTTCTTTTGAAAGACCTTTTGCTGCTTTGCCTTTAATATACTCGGGTTCTTTGTGGCATTCAATACAGTTTTGAACATCATCGCCGATTTTAAGATTATTTAAAGGTTTGTTATTTTCATCATGATGACATTCCCCACAGCCTGCCTTGTATTCATCGATATGTTTTTTATGGGTAAATAATACTATACCTTTATCATGGGACTTATATGCCTTATTTTCCATTGTGATTATATCGGACACCTCTGTTCCTGCATATGAACCCACTGGAACAAATAAATAAGATATCATAAAAATTGAAAATGCCGCTATAATTTTAACTTTCATTAGTTCATTCCTCCATAACAAATTTTATTAAGAATTCAGGACTTAGAATCAATATTATTAAATAGCAATAATGATTAAATGTGTCAATAATAGTATGCAAGGTCTCAGCATGCAAAGGTGTCATAATTGCGGTTCTTCAGAATCCTCAATTACCTTTTTACCGAATATTTTTGCACCAATAATGCTGATTTCATAAAGAATCATAAGTGGCAGTGCCATCATTATCTGTGTTACAACATCAGGCGGTGTTAAAATAGCCGAGCCAACAAAAAAAAGAAGAAGCGCATACTTTCTATTTTTCTTTAAGAAATCTACAGTAACAAGGCCAAGTTTGGCAAGGCATGTAATAAACAGGGGAAGTTCAAAAACAACACCAAAAGCAAGAAGCATCTTTGAGGAAAGAGCGAGATACTCCTTCATTGACGGGAGTGCTTTTATGGTATCTGAAGAAAAGCTCAGAAAAAACTTCCAACCAAAAGGAAAAACCACAAAATAACCAAACATTGCTCCGGCCATAAAGAAAAAAGAGGATAAAATTATAATTGGGAGAATAAGTTTCTTTTCTTTTTCGTATAAACCCGGTGTAACAAACATCCAGAATTCAAAGAAAATGACCGGGGCAGCAAGCATAATCCCTGCAAGAAGAGAAACTTTTATATAAGTAAAGAAAGCTTCAGGCAGGCCGGTAAATATCAGGCTGCCGTCTGTATTCATGGCTTTAATAAGAGGAAATGTCAGTATTTCAAATATTTTTTCCTTGAAACCGTAGCATGCAAGAAAGCCAATGCCTACTGCAGCAAAGCATCGTATAAGACGCTTCCTTAACTCTTCAAGGTGATCTGTTAAAGGTGTTTTATCGTCTTCATTCATGGCCATTATTTATCAGAAATCTTTTCATTGTCTTCAGAAGCATTAACTTTTTTTTCTTCCACAGGTTCATCAGTACTATAAGGAGTTATATCAATATTATCTTGAACTGAATTGTTCATGGGCTCAGAAATGTTGTTATCAGCAGTGTCTACAGGTCTCTCGTAACTATTATTCCCATCAAGGTCAATGGACTCCTTGAATGTACTTGTCGCCCTTTTGAACTCGCCCAAGGCCTTTCCAAGTGATTTTGCTATATCTGGAAGTTTTTTTGGCCCGATAACAATGAGAGCAATTGCAAGGATAACCAGAATTTCAGGTAAACTCATATTGAACATAAGTTGTCTCCTGTTGTTTATTTAAAAAGTCATTTTCAAAACCAACCGGTTGAGATGTAATGGTTGAAAATGCACCATTTTACATAAAGAGTCAAGCTATGATGGCATCGTAGAAAGTCTTCTTAGAATGTTTTATATAGTATTTATATGAAGAAATGTATTCAGTCATGGTTAATCTTTTTAGAGTTTTGTATCCGGTTTTAATATAAGAAAGTATAGTCTACCTGTGTGTTGCATGTAACCAGCAGCAATTTCAGCATATTCACCATTCCCCCAAAATATGTCCGCACGGCCAGGACCGGTTATAGCTCCTCCGGTATCCTGATTTAGAACAAACCTGCCAAAGTCAGCCCAACTATGAATTTTTTCATCACCATCTACTATAGGCTTTTTGGTTTCAATAAAAGCAAGTGCACCTGCAGGGAAGATTCGTCTGTCAGTTGCTACTGATCGTCCGGGAGTCAGTTTTACATTAAGACAACCTATAGGGCCGTCTTCCTCGAGCTTAAAGAATATATAGCTTGGATTGTAGTTTAAAATTCTTCGAACTTCATCAGGATGGTTTTTTAAATAAGTTTTAATCCTTTGCATTGACATTTCTGATCTTAAAATTTTCCCCTCATCTAAGAGCAGCTTTCCTATTGCACGATACCTATGCCCGTTCGATGCGTGATAGTGTACATTTATCAGTTTGCCGTTATTTAGATATATTTTCCCGGACCCCTGAATTTCAAGGAAAAACAGGTCAATACGATCTTTTACCCACGCAATAGGTTTTGCACTGTTCTCGAGAAGGTTACCGCTTTCGATTTCTTTTCTGTTGTAATAGGGTACAATTGTTTTATTTCCCGAATATCTGCCGATAATTTTCTTTTCTCCCTTAAATTTGTCGGAAAACAGGGAAAGGTCTATAGTCAATCTGTCTTCGGGGATAGGGTAAACAGGATATTTATATAAAGGACTTTTATAGAGACTGCCTTTGAGAAAAGGCTCGTAATATCCGGTATAAAGTACCTGACTATTATTATCTTTACCTGTTGATCTGTACACCAGGTATTTGGATTCAACGAATTTCTTTAGTGCTGATTTTGAAGGTTTTTTTTGTATGAACCGGGAAAAGAATTCCAGTGATTTAATCATATGTGTTGAATTATAAGTATCTTTTCCGAAAATAAATTTACGATCCGGTGGAACTCGTTTTAGATATGAAATACTTTTGTATATGCTTTGTTCTAACCCATCAAAATGAATATCATCTGTAAACACAGGGTATTGGCCTGGTGGAATCAACATCATTGGTGGTGCTTCCGATCTATCGAGGGGTTTAGTCCGGGTTACAGTTTTCAGAGCACACCCAGAAATATTAATTAACAAAAAGCAGGCAGTCGTAATATATAGAAGTTTAATTATATAAAATACATAAGAGTAATTATTTTTGCTACTATATTTCATAATCGGTTCCGGAAAGACTATTTTGATTTTGCATCCAAAGAATATTTTAATATTTCAGCACTTTTCAATTCATTTTCATTGAAAACATTAATACCGTTATTTTCAAGTAATTCAGCAGTTAACCCCCTGCCGGGGATACGTACACCATTAAAAGTACCGTCATAGATGTACTGACTGCCGCAGGAAGGGCTGCCATCTTTCAATATGGCTATTTTTATATCGTGTATTAAAACTATTTCAAGTGACTTTTTGGCACCTTCATTAAAAAACAATGTAACATCCTGCCCATTTGAATTAATAATCAACCGGGTGTTTTTTTTGTCTTTCTTATCAATACCGGCAATGATTTCAGAAGGTGGTCTTGGAACCGGTAAACCGCCGGCAACTTCAGGGCAAAATGCTAAAATCAGTCCTTCCCGTTGCCATTTTTTTAGAATAGTACTGCTGCAGGGTTTAAGTTGTCCATCATATCGAACAGGTTCTTCGATCAGGCATGCGCTTACAAGTATCTTTTCCATAAAATATAATGAAGGGGCGGTGTTCTGAAATATTATTGACGTAGACCGGCGTCCGTATTTTCTCCTTCGGCCTCAACCGGAATATTAGACCTGATAAAAATATTTTTCTGAAGGGACTGGAATACTTTGTCAATATTTTTCACACCATTCCTGATTTCCTGTATTCCAAGTTTAGTTGATTGCGTTACTTTGGGAAAATCATTGCTGCTTTTTTCAATATTTGCAAGAGCTGCTTTTAAAGAAGTGATGCTTTTTTCAACATCTTTAAGCATGGTGTTTATGTCTGTAACACTTTCATGAACCCCGTCACTGATTTTACCAATTGTTTCGAGATTGTTGTTGACACGATCCATTGTCTCGGGGGTTTTCTTTGTGGCTTTATTAATATCTTTAATTATTTTATCCACGTCATCAAGTCTTGCTATTATGTTATTTACCAGATCCTTTGATTTTAGAAGGTTTCCTACAGTCCCCTTACCTTCCTGAATGTCTTGAATGATTTTGTTTGTATTATTGATTGCAGAATAAAGGGGGCCGTTAATATCTGAAAGATCATCAATAGTATTGATAATCTTTTTAGCCGTTTTTTCAATTTTAAATTCTTCAAGCAGGTCTGATATTGACTTTTTCTCACTTGAAGGTATCAGCCCTTCTTCAGATATAAGAGGTGCATCTGAACTGCCCGGTTTTATGGATATATATTCATCACCAATAAGAGTGGGGCTTTCAACGGTAGCAAGAGAATCTGTCCTCACACGAGATGAAAATTCTTCAACAATTGCAAGTTTAACTTTGACTTTGTCTCCTTCGAGGGTGATCTTTTTTATTTTTCCAATATCGGCTTTAAAGAGCTTGACGGCGGCATTAACCTGAAGGTTATAACTTTCATCAAAGGTAGTATAATAAATAATATGGGATTTAAACCAGTCCTGCCCACGTCCTATAAAAACGACTGTTGATAAGAGAAGAACAGCAACACTTACCAGAAATGTTCCGACCAGTTTTTCTTTTTTTCTAAAGTCAAGGTCCATAATTTTTTACTTTTTTTATGTATTATTAACCGTTGTTACATGCCCGCCTGTAATAAGTATTTTCTTATTTGAAAATTTTTTTGTAAAATCGTTGTCGTAAGAATAAAAGATAACAGGTTTATCACCAACTAAAAGACTTTTCAGCCTTTCATCAATTTCATCAAAGCTTGTATGCCATATATAATCTTCAGGACGTTCAATAATCAGAAAATCGGGTGATTTTATTAGCTCTCTGATTGTAATGGCTCGAAGTTTTTCAAGCTGGTTCAAATTAGTTGGTCGCATTTCAAGCTTGTTTGTAATTTTGAACATATCGCAAAGTTCTTCTGTTGTCTCGTTAAGTTTTCGAGAAAGTGAGTTGTTGTAGTAGTTGTCTATCAAAAGGAGATTCTCCCTTAATGTTCTATTACTTAACAGAGCTGAAGATGGTGTTATATAACCTATTTTTTTTTTAAAAGGAAGAAGTTTTCTGTAGTTGTAAAGCACAAGTTTTTCTTCCTTATATAGATACGTACCGGTTTCAGGTCTGACAAGTGTCGCAACAGCCCTGAGGAATAATTGGGCATCATCAGATGAATCAGCTTCAATTGAGCAGGTATCGCCTTGTGAGAGAGCGAAATACATATTTATAAGGCCGTTGCCTGTATTTGCGGGCTGGAGGTTATAATTTGAAAGTTCAATTAAATTCAATTTTATCCCTATAAGTAAAATACTGCTGATATGAATATGTTTATCACAAGGCAGTACAGAAAACATTCAATAGAAGCCTTGGCCGTGTTCATCGGTATATAGGTAATGTTCTTTTTTATGTCAAAACCATAATAAAGGGAAACCACAGTTATTGTTATACCGAAACAAAGAGCTTTAACAAGACCTACGATTATATCTGAAGTTGTTATTGCCTTTCCTATTTGTACCAACAGGTTCCCCATGTTTACATAGGTAATCATCCATATCAGACAATATCCGCCTACAATAGCTACAAGATCAAAAATAATAAAAAGGCATAGCATAGCTGATGTTATTCCTACAAGTCGCGGGAGGCAGATTATTCGCATGGGGTCAATGCCGGCCATTTCTATTGATTCAGTTTCGTTTAAAACATTCATATAACTTATTTCAATCGTGACAGCTGTTGCAGATCTTAGAATTACAAGCAGTGCGGTTACTATGGGTCCGAGTTCCCTTACAATAAGAATAATAGTGATTTTTCCAAGGTCGTATTGGCTGGATACCTTTGAAAATTGTATGATAAACAATGAACCGATTATCAGGGCAATTGGAATTACGATAGGAAGTGCCTGAACGCCTGTAAAATAAATCTGTTCAATAACAGCTCGTCTTACCACAGCCCGGCCAACAACAGGCTTTTTTAATATAAGAAGCGATATTTTATATGTAAAAGCGAAAAGATTAAGTATGTGATTAATAGAAACTAAAGACTTTCTTCCTATGTATCCTACCATCTTATCTACTTCCGCATCTGCTGGTTAATAATGATTAATAATTACTCATCCATATATGGCGTTTTTGTACAATATACCTGCTATGCCCAAAAAACAACCCATCTGAGAAGGATAAATCTTCAGGATTTCACAGGTTCATCATTGCTTTTTTAGCATGCCTTCATCATGAATAAGTCCCTTTTAGAAGGGCTTTATGGACATTATTTGTGTAATAGTCAATCAAGCTTTAGTTGACTTATATGGGATATTACAATATAAAAAATGTTCAGGTCAACATAATTGATGGCGTCGTAAAAAGTCTCCATCTACTGCGTTATAGTATTTGGCCAGACGTTCGATATGCTACATGTATGCCTTCACGCCTGACCAAACACTATGCCTTGTATATGAAGATTTTTACTTAGCCATCGGTTGTACTTTTTACGAGTTCATCATAATTGATTTTTTAGTATTGGGAAACATTATTTTTTCAATTTTTATTGATATAGAGTAAGTTTGATTTTATCATTTTAAAAACAACTTTTCCTTAATTTCAAAAATGTTTTTAATGCTTATTTAAGTGCTTTAAATGGAATTAATTTAAAAAAGATAAGGTGTTTGAGAAAACCGCCCTTTCGCTTGATTCCTGAGACAGGTTCTTAATCCTCAAGAAACTATATTTATTCTTTACCATTAAGGCGGGTTTTTCGAGTGGTAATGATGTCATGATGGGATCGTCTTTCTTGAACTTAAAGAAATCATGTGTTTTTTAAGAGTCTCTACGGCAATTCCCAATTTACCATCGCGAAAATTTATAGCTTTGTGAAAAGTCCAAATTATTTTTTACCCGCCATTCCAGGTTATTGTGGTTTACGTTAAGCATTCCTCATTAATTGGTCTTTAAGGCGGCATTAATTTTTTTCTTTGCCAGCAAATATTGACTTTTTTGAGTTCTTGTCAAAATTAATAATCCGGGGAAAATTATGGCTTCAGTAAAAGGAATGAAATTTAACCTCAATCCGTTAATTATTTCAATTATCATAAGTTTTATCGGTGTCATTGCTTATTGGAATGAGTATACATTTCTGGATTTTATGGAAAAAAAGACTATTGATTTAAGGTTTGTATCCAGGGGAGAAAAAACGCCGGGTTCGAATGTTGTCCTTGTTGTTATAGATGAAAAAAGTCTTGAAAATGAAGGGAAATGGCCCTGGCCAAGGGCAAAAATAGCAGACCTTGTAAAGGTGTTGTCTAATGCAGGGGCAAAGGTTCTTGCATTTGATATTATTTTCAGTGAACCTGATAATGAAAGCGGGTTGAATATCATAAGGAAAATTAAGGGTGAATCTGAGAAACTGGGTTTCAAAAATCCCCTTTTCGATAAATATCTTAATGATTTAAGCGAACAGTCTGATAATGACAGGCTTTTAGCTGATGCGATTGAGAAGTCTAAGGCCCAGGTCGTTCTGGGGTATTTTTTTCAAACGGAACGTTCGGGAACCGAGCATTATAATGCCGATATGATCAATCTCCATGAAGAAAACAGCAGGGGATCACGATACAATATTAAGCGAGAGACTTCGGAAGCCTCAAGAGATGTTCCTTTTAGACTGGGTGTATTACCCGAATCAAATATATCCATAATTTCAAAAAGTACAAAATTGTCAGGGTTTTTCAACATGGTTCCTGATGAGGACGGTGTTGTCAGGTGGATTCCAGCAGTTTTTAAATTCAGGAATGAGCTATACGCACCGCTGTCAATAAAAGCGATTCAGGCATTTAAAGATGAAAATTTATCCATCACTATTGAAGAATACGGGGTGCGGCATTTGGAGATAGGGGGTATTGAAATACCGACTGACATACGTGGGGAGATAATGGTAAATTATCGGGGAGGAAGCAAAACATTTCCCCATATCTCATCTACAGATGTAATAAACGGTAATTTTGAGAAAAATGTTTTTAAGGATAAAATTGTTCTTGTAGGCGCAACTGCGGTTGGTATCTATGATTTACGGGCCACCCCTTTTTCTGAGGTTTTTCCAGGCGTTGAAATTCATGCCAATATCATAGACAGTGTTCTTTCTAATGACTTCCTGTTAAAGCCTGAATATGGGAAAATTTTTGATATTATGGCAATCATTTTTGTTGGATTTTTTCTTGGTATTGTTCTTCCGAGAAGCGGTCCTATATTAGGTGCCACCTTAGGAATTGCTGCTTTTACAGGGTATATTATACTATGCCATTTTCTTTTCTCAACTATGGGTTGGGTGCTTAATATGGTCACCCCCCTGTGTGTAATAGTAATAGTTTATATAGCTATTACGGCATACAGATATCTTGTTGAAGAAGGCCAGAAAAGGTTTATCAAAAATGCTTTTTCAACCTACCTTGCTCCAACAGTAGTCAAACAGCTGATGGACACTCCTGAAAAACTTGAACTAGGTGGTGAGAAACGGGAGATAACTGCTTTCTTTTCTGATCTTCAGGGGTTTACAAGTATTTCTGAAAAGCTGTCACCCGAGGAGCTTGTTGAATTGTTAAATGAATTTTTGACTGAAATGACTGATATTATTCTAGAATATGAAGGCACAGTGGACAAGTTCGAAGGAGATGCAATCATAGCATTCTTCGGTGCACCGAATGAGCTTGAAAACCATGCAAATACTGCCTGCCTGGCATGTATTGACATGCAGAAACGGATGGAAGAGTTGCGGGTCAGGTGGAAGGCTGAGAATAAACCTGAACTCAAAATGCGTATAGGTCTTTGTTCTGGTCCGGCAGTAGTCGGTAATATGGGCTCAAAGAGTCGAATGGATTACACAATGATGGGAGATACTGTTAATACTGCAGCAAGGCTTGAAGGTGTAAATAAGGTTTATAGTATATATCTCCTCATTAGTGAATCTACCTACGGTGATTTAAGTGACACTGTATTTGCAAGGGAGGTGGATTCCATCAATGTTGTAGGAAAGAAAGAACCGGTAAAAATTTATGAACCTGTTGATTTTCATGAAAACGTTGATGATGTTACAATAAAAACGGTAGATGTTTATACTAAAGGTCTTTATTCATACCGG
>Ga0209249_1002121_pt1 | contig 16960 bp, 17 predicted proteins | sample SaaInlV_200m_DNA_4_FD_184653 | JGI IMG/M metagenome (GOLD analysis project Ga0209249, IMG submission 184653) | Marine microbial communities from expanding oxygen minimum zones in the Saanich Inlet - SI037_S3LV_200m_DNA (SPAdes) (version 2) | ecosystem: Environmental > Aquatic > Marine >...
GGGAATACTCAAGAATAATATATCTGAATCTTGCCATCACTTCGCTTGCAACTTCTTTATTCATACGATCCTCCAATACGATTCTTTCTACATTATCATATGTCTTGGAGGGTATGACGCATCACAGCTAGCCAACAATGGGCGCCATGCAAATAATTTGGAGTCATATATAATTGTTTTATAGGAAGGCCATATTTGCCTTGCGTTGAGTTGACGGGGAGTAGTAGCCATGCTATTATCCCAAAGTTATCTTCCATTTATTATTCTTTTTTATTTAGGAGTTCTTATTATGAGTATTGAATTTATTTTTCGTCTTATTGGCATGGCTGTTTTAGCAATTGCAGGGGCATTTGCAGGCTCTGAGCTTAGTCAACTTAATAAAACAATGGGACCAACCAACGCAATTATGCTTGCGCTAACAGGTGCTTTGATTGGGTTGATTCTTACCCCTTACGTTACAACGCGCCCAATGCGTAAACTCCGCGCCCTGTTAGGGCGCATCGCCGCAGAGACACTTTTTGCTGCGCTAATCGGTTTGGTAAGCGGACTTATAGTCGCAGCTCTTTTATCTTTCCCATTATCTCTTCTGCCCAATATTTTTGGCAATATAGCTCCTTTCTTGGGAGTTTTGCTCTTTGGCTATTTGGGTGTCTCCATTTTTGTGATGCGTCAGGGCGATATTATGGGGATGTTATCTTCAATCACAAATCGCGACGGGGATAATGGGGGGACAAATAGTGGCGGCTCCAGTTGGTCGAAGATGAATCGAACCATCTTGCTGGATACGAGTGTCATCATTGATGGCCGCATCGCTGATATTGCCAGCACAGGCTTTTTGCCCGGAACCCTGTTAATTCCACGTTTTGTTCTCAACGAACTTCAATATGTGGCAGATTCTCCAGATGGCCTACGCCGTCAACGTGGCAGACGCGGAATGGAAGTCCTATCCAATTTACAAAAAGACCCTAACGTAATGGTACGCATTAGTGATATTGATGTAGACGGTATTCGCGAGGTAGATAGCAAGTTGGTCGTGCTTGGGAGACAGCTTAAATGCCCTGTTCTTACCAATGATTACAACTTAAATAAAGTTGCTGAGTTACAAGGTGTTACCGTTCTCAATATCAACGAATTAGCGAACGCTGTCAAATCTGTTGTTTTGCCCGGCGAATTAATGCATATCAACATTATTCAAGAAGGCAAAGAACGCGATCAAGGTGTTGGCTATATGGAAGATGGCACAATGGTTGTCGTCGAAAATGGACACGAAGCAATTGGCGAATACGCTGATGTTTCTGTTACCAAAGTTTTACAAACTGCAGCGGGGCGGATGATTTTTGCCCGCATTTCTATGCAGTAAATTAGGAGCAAAGAATGCTGCGCCTTTATAATACCCAAACCCGTAAAAAAGAAGAATTCAAAACTATAGAAGAAGGTAAAGTCCGCATGTATGTTTGCGGACCGACCGTCTACGATAATGCCCACGTTGGTCATGCTATGTCAGCACTCGTTTTTGATGTTGTTCGCAGATACCTGCAATATCGCGGCTATGATGTCAATTTTGTGATGAACTTTACAGACGTAGACGACAAAATCATCGACCGTGCCAAGACCAAAGGCGTAGACCCCTTTGAACTAGCAGAAGGCTATATTCAGGATTATAAAGACCATCTTGACGATCTAAACATCCTGCCTGCAACCGTCAATCCCCGTGCCACTGAGCCAACGACGATGAAACAAATCCTTGCCATGATAGAAGGACTCATCGAAAAAGGCTACGCTTATACAGTCGATGGCGATGCCTATTTCCGCGTCCATAAAGACGATGATTATGGCAAACTCTCTGGGCGCAAGCTTGACGAAATGCAGGCAGGCGCGCGCATCGCAGTAGGCGATATTAAAGAAAACCCCGCCGACTTCGCTATCTGGAAAAATGCCAAAGAAGGCGAACCCGCTTGGGAAACATCTTGGGGAAATGGTCGCCCAGGTTGGCATATCGAATGCTCTGCCATGTGTCTTCACGAACTCGGCGAAAGTATAGATATCCACGGCGGCGGTAACGACCTCATCTTCCCCCACCACGAAAACGAAATCGCCCAATCCGAATCCTACACCGACAAAGCCTTCGCTCGTTACTGGATGCATAACGGCATGCTCCAACTCTCTGGCGAAAAAATGTCCAAATCGATTGGCAACCTCGTCACCATTCAAGATTTTTTGGATGACCACGAAGGCGATGTCATGCGGATGCTCGTTCTCAACGGGAATTATCGCAGCCCCCTCGCATTTACGGATGAAAGCATCTCAGCCGCCGAAAATGGAATTAAGCGACTCAAATCTGGATTTAGGCTTGCTACCGCTAATGCAGTAGGAACGGATACCAAAGCATTAACCGCTAAAATCGCCTCCACGCGTGAAGCCTTTACCCAAACCATGGACGACGACTTCAACACCGCTGGCGCACTTGGGCATATCTTTGAGTTGGTCCGCACAGTTAATTCTGCTCGAGATGCTGAGGCAACCGACGAGCAACTCCACGCCGCACAAGATACCCTCCGTGAATTGACCGGTGTACTCGGCTTGGAGCTGGCAGAAAAAACAGGCACAGGCGATGCAGACAAATTCATCGATCTACTTGTTGAAGTTCGAAGTGAAGTCCGTGCCCAAAAACTTTGGGCACTCTCCGATCAAATCCGCGATAAACTCGCTGGGCTTGGGGTCAGCATAGAAGACGGCAAAGAAGGAACAAGCTGGCGCTGGGAATAAATCAATTAGATAGAGAACGCCGAGACATGCTCGGCGTTTTTTGTTTAAACATAATTGCAGTCTGTGGATAGAGATTATGAAAAAAGATTTATCATTCCAAACAAAAGAATGTACGAATAAAAACTGTCGCTTCCGCTTTCCTTTGATGCAGAGTGAAGCTGTCATTAATACCTGCCCTAAATGTGAATCGCCGCTCACTGATATTGGCGCCCCTTATGACCGTCATAGCGTGCAAAAAGAAGACCCTTCTCCAGATTCTTTTGAAATACACGTCTTGCTCGACAATATTCGCAGTCTTTATAATGTTGGTTCGGTTTTTAGAACGGCAGAATCTGTAGGGGTGCAAAAACTGCATCTCTGCGGCATGACCACGACACCAGATAATCCGCGTCTTGCTAAAACGGCGATTGGAGCAGAAGCTCTGGTTGCATGGGAGTACCATAATAATGGTTTGGATGCGGCGAAAATGCTTCAGGAGCAAGGATTTTCTTTATGGGCAATCGAAGGTGGGGAAGAGGCTACACCGCTTTTTGGCTTAAATATTTCACGAGATAACCAGCGGATTGCATTGGTAATTGGGAACGAGCTTGCAGGAATCGACCCAGAAATCATGGAAATTTCTGAGCGTATTTTATATATCCCCATGCAGGGGAGCAAAGAATCCCTTAATCTCACAGTTGCCTTTGGGATCGCTGCGTATTATCTGCGATATATCTAAAGGTCTAAACAGAAGTCTGTTTATGAGACTCTAGTGTTAGAATTGCACATCGCCCAATCAAGGAGAAAAAATGGTCTCAAAAAACTTACGCGTCTGGTTTGTGATTCACTTTATCGCCGATTATCTTTTTGGCATTCCTCTGCTCATCGCCCCTGTATGGATGCTGACTCTCTTTGGTTGGCAAAGCGTTGATCCCTTTACCGCCCGCCTTGTTGGGGCAGCATTGATTGGCATTGGCGGGGCATCTCTGCTGGAGCGCAACGCTAGCGCAGAGACTTTCCGCGCTATGCTGACCCTGAAATTACTCTGGGCCAGTGCAGCCATTATCGGGATGACGGCATCCATGCTGATGGGCAACTATCCGCTGATTGGCTGGGGCATTGTTGCGATTTTCGTCGTCTTTTTCTTCATTTGGCTCTATTATCGTTTGCAATTGAAAGAAAGCTAAAAAAATATTCACCACGGAGAGCAGAAAGCTCACAGAGTTTTTGAGCACACAGAAAAAAACACAAGACTTTTCTCCGTGATCTCTGTGCACTCTGTGGTAAATAAGGATCACCCTATGCCAGAAAAACAAAAACGGAACGCTTGGCAGCAAGCCGCCTACCTCGCTGAAAAGACTCCTGCATCTCGCAACCGTTATGTGGATTTTTTGCGCGCCGTCTCCATAATCATTGTCATCTTTGGGCATTGGCTGGTCGTTGCCCCTTATATCAAAGATGGCGAAATCTTCCTCTCCGATATTCTCTCCATCTCCCCGTGGACACAGTGGCTCTCGTGGATTCTGCAAGTTATGCCCATCTTCTTCATCGTGGGCGGATTTTCAAATAGCATTTCATGGCAATTGGCGCAAAAGCGTGGAGAAGGATATAGCCCTTGGCTCGCGGCTCGTTTACGCCGATTAATCACCCCCGTTCTGCCTGTTTTAGCTGCTTGGGCAGTAATTGGCATCATCGCAAATCTTTTCAATGTAGATCAAAGTATCTTGCAACCGGCATCCGCTTTTGCGCTGCTCCCCGCATGGTTCTTGGTCGTTTATATCGTTGTAGTCAGCCTTGTGCCACTGGTATATAAAGCCTGGCAACGCTTTAAAATGGCTTCATTCTGGATGCTCGCAGCCGCCGCAATTTTGGTAGATATCGCCGTTTTTGCGCTCGGCTGGAAAGCTCTCGGTTGGGTGAACTACGTTTTTGTTTGGGTCGCCGTCCACCAGTTCGGGATCACGTGGCAAGCCCAAATCAAGAGCGACGCTCGCAAAATGCTCTTTTGGGCAATCGGTGGCTTGACGGCACTGATCGCACTGGTCACTTTTGGCCCCTATCCAATCAGCATGGTTTCGGTGCAAGGCGAAGAGATCAGCAACACGCTCCCGCCCAATCTCACCATGCTCGCGCTCGGCATTTTTCAGGGCGGGCTATTGCTTTCACTCGAAGCCCCCATCCGCAAATGGCTGGATAAAAAGAAGGTTTGGACAGCGACCGTGCTCATCAACGGGATGATTATGACGCTCTTCCTGTGGCACGTGACGGTCTTGATTTTAGTGGCGGGATTAGCTCTAGCATTAGGCGGATTTGGACTCGGCATCGCCCCTGGATCTTCGGCTTGGTGGTTGACAAGACCGATCTGGATTCTCATCCTGAGCACCGTGCTATTAATCCTTGTCCCCATCTTTTTGCGCTACGAACGGCTTCGTAAGATCGAAAAGCCGGTTTTTGTCCCTGCATGGCGTTTGCTGATTGGCGCAATATTCTTCTGCATTGGGCTGGCGATACTCACGCTAAATGGTATCCCCGCCGATAATTTCCTCGGGATTCGATTTGTAGAGTTAGCATTGCCATTTATTGGGGCAACGATAGCGGGGATTATAAAAGTGAAAATCGGAAAATAGATTTCTATTAGCAAACCCGAAAGGTCTCATTTAGGTAATAGGTAAACTAAAATCTTTTGCCTTCAAAGAGATTTTATATAAAACGCGATGTAATAAGATCTTTCGGGTTTTTAGTAACTTTTAGATAACTACTTATAAAAAAGAAAAGCACAAAAACTCCATCAAAGATAAAAATTATCAGATATAATAAAAGAAATATCAAAAACACAAGGCACCTTTAAGATGCCTTGTATTTCGTAAATTAAACGGAGATTTCATGCAAGAAGAAACTTTCAAAGATTATCTGGGGAAAATCGCCCCTCGAGGCAGAACCATGCTTCTGCCCGCCCTGCTAGAAGCGCAGTCAGTATTTGGCTATATCTCAAAAGAGATAGCTACAGAAATAGGCGAGGCGCTCAAAGTCCCCTTCGCAGATATAAGCGGCGTGATCGAGTTCTACTCGATGCTTTTTGCCGAACCAACCGGTGAGACGATTATCCGCGTTTGCACTAGCCCAAGCTGTTCGGCACGTGGCGGGAAGGATGTACATCAGCAGATATTGACTGAGCTTGACCTACTCAAAGATGGCGCGACCGCAGACGGAAAATATTTTGTCGAGCATGTGCAGTGTCTGGGATTATGCGATAAAGCCCCCTCTGCCCTCGTCAACGAAATTTCTCTTGGGGAGATAACGTCCGAAAAGGTTTTTGACCCACAAGATGAAGTAAAAACAAATATCTATGCCAAAGACCCCGTTATCACAAAACGAATAGGGAAAGTCGATCCCTATAGCCTAAATGATTATCTGGCTCAGGAGGGTTTTCTTAGTTTCCCCAATGCCCTCCAAATCGGTCCTGAAAAAATGATCGAGTGCATGGCAGATTCAGGCATTTTGGGGCGCGGCGGGGCATCTTTCCCGACCAAAATGAAATGGGAGGGCGCGGCAAACGCAGAGGGTGAGCAAAAATATATCGTTTGCAACGCCGATGAAGCCGAGCCAGGCACCTTCAAAGATCGCATCATTCTCGAAAATGACCCCTTCACTGTGCTCGAAGGGATGCTGATTGGCGGCTACGCCATCGGCGCATCAAAGGGCTATATCTACGTACGCGGTGAATATCCCAAAGTGCAAAAAACTTTTCAAGCCGCGATAGAGACCGCTCGCGAAGCTGGCTATCTTGGCGAAAATATTCTTGGCTCTGACTTCGATTTTGATATCGAATTGCGCTCTGGCGCGGGCGCATATATTTGTGGCGAAGAGACCGCGCTCTTTGAATCCATCGAAGGCAAACGCGGATTTCCACGCTTGAAACCGCCCTTCCCGACCACACACGGGCTTTTCCAGAAGCCGACTGTCATCAACAATGTAGAGACCTTCGCCAATATCTCTCTGCTCTTTCGTATCGGCGTGGATGCTTATCGCAGTTACGGTACTGAAAAATCGAGCGGACCCTGGCTCTTTAGTGTTTCGGGCGATATTGCCAAGCCTGGCATTTACGAAATCACCAGCCCGACCACCTTGCGAGAATTACTGGAGCAAGCCGGTGGCATGAGAGATGAGAAAAATCTTCAAGCCATTTTGCTGGGCGGCGCGGCAGGCAAATTTGTGCATCCCGACCAATTGGATGTGCGTCTCACCCAAGAAGATGCCCGTGCCGCTGGTTTGACGCTCGGCTCAGGTGCGGTTGTTGTACTCAGTGAAGATGTAAACCTAAAAGAAACTTTAGCGGATTTAGGACACTTCTTCGCTCATGAAAGCTGTGGAAAGTGTTACCCCTGTCAGCTAGGCACACAACGACAAGCCGAGATACTCGACCGTAATTTAGCTGGCTCGCCGTTAAATGGAGATTTCTCCCGTCTCGAAGATGTGGGCTGGACAATGACAGACGCCTCCCTGTGCGGACTTGGGCAAACCGCCGCTTCTGCTGTTTTAAGCGCGATGGAACATTTCCCTGAGCAATTCGGAGCAGAAAAATGAGCGATAAAATCATCCTAACTATAGATGGGCAAGAAATCCAAGCCCCGCAAGATTCCACTATCCAGCAAGTTTTGGAAAGTATCAATAAGCCCGCTCCCCTCATCTGTGCCCATGAAGCGACCACACCCGAAGGCTTGTGTCGGCAGTGTGTCGTGGAAGTAGAGGGCTGGCGCGTACTCGCTCCCTCTTGTGTGACTAAAATTAATGAAGGGATGGTCATCCACACCGCGAGCGAGCGCGTTATCCGCTCGCGGCGCACGATCCTTGAGATGTTGAACGCCAGCGTAGATTTATCCGAAGCGCCTGAACTACAAGAACAAATGGACGAGTTCGGCGCAGACCGTGAGCGTTTCCCACACGCAAAAACACGCGAACAAGAGGTGAAAGACGATAATCCCTTCTTTGTGCGGGATTACGAAAAATGCCTGATGTGTTGGCGATGCGTGCAGGCTTGCGGCGATGATATTCAATATACTTATTCCATCTCTGTGGGCGGACGTGGTTTCGAGAGCAAAATCTCGACCTTCTTTGATAGCCCTATGCCAGAAACAAGCTGCGTCTTTTGCGGCAACTGCGTTGCAGTTTGCCCGACGAATGCGCTGAAGAGTAAGACTGAGTTCTTCATGGAGCAGGGTTTGGATTATGATGAGATTCGGCGGGAGAAGCGAGCAGAGAAGAAGAAAATGGGCGGTGGGAAATGATTTCAAAAAACAATCGTTGGTTGAGTAGGCGATGCACTTCGCCATATCGAAACCAACAGGAAATAGAAATGTGGTTTCGATACGCCCCTCTAAAAGCATTCGGGGCTACTCAACCACCAGCAGATAGCAAGGATCAACCCCATGATTAAATCAGAAAAAATAATCCGCTCCACCTGCCCTTATTGCGGAGTCGGCTGTCAGGTTGACTTACAGATCAAAGATGAAAAAATCTTCCGCGTGGATGCACCTTTTGGCGTTGCGCCAAATTTCGGGCGGCTGTGTACGAAAGGTCGCTTTGGTGTGGACTATGTCCATCACCCCTCACGGCTAACCAAGCCGCTCATCCGCAAGGAGATCGGTACCAAGCCTCGCAAGGCAATTGGGATGGAAGGTTTCCGTGAAGCCACTTGGGATGAGGCTCTCGATCTGGCAGCGGAAAAATTCGTTGGAATTGTTCGCAAAAAAGGTGGGGATGCGATCGGTTCTTTTTGTTCGGCGAAGGCGACCAATGAAGATAATTATCTCTTCCAGAAATTCGTGCGCGGCGTGATTGGCACAAATAACATCGATCATTGCGCGCGGCTTTGTCATGCTGCGTCGGTCGCTGGGCTGCAAATCTCCCTTGGTACCTCGGCCATGTCCAACTCGATTGCCGAGATGAAAGACCTCGATGTCTTCATCGTTGCTGGCTCAAACACCAGTGAAACGCATCCCGTTATCAGCACATTTATGCGGGAGGCAGTCGTCAAAAACGGAGCCAAGCTGATCGTCGTCGACCCACGTCAAATTGAAATGACCCAGTTTGCCACACGTTGGCTCCGTCAAAAACCGGGCACAGATGTTGCTGTCTTTCAGGCGATGGCGCAGGTCATCATCCAGGAAAACTTATACGATTCAGATTTCATCCAAAAAAGGGTGGATGGTTTTGACGACTACGCCGCATCCATCCAAGAGAGTACGCCCGAATGGGCAGAGCAGATTTCGGGCGTGCCAGCGGCGGAGATTCGTGAAAGCGCGCGGCTCTACGCCAACGCCGAAAAAGCCGCGATCTACTGGGGCATGGGCATCAGCCAGAGCGTCCACGGCACCGATAATGCCCTTTCGCTCGCAAATCTCGCGCTGCTGAGCGGCAATCTCGGCAAAACAGGCACGGGATTGAACCCGCTGCGTGGGCAAAATAATGTGCAGGGATGCTCGGATGCGGGTGGCCTCCCGAACGTTTTCCCCGGCTACCAAAGTGTGACTGATCCCGAATCGCGAGCGAAATTCGAAGGTGATTGGGGCGTGGTGCTGAATCCCGAAGCTGGGTTGACGACAATGGAGATGGTTGACGCTGCCGAAAAGGGCGTGATACGCGGCTACTACGTGATGGGCGAAAACCCAATGATGAGCGAGCCAGATTTGCGCCACGCCCGCCACGTGATGGAAGAACTCGACTTTGTGCTCGTGCAGGATATTTTCATGAACGAGACCGCCGAATACGCCGACATCATCCTGCCTGCTACCAGTTTTGCCGAAAAAGAAGGGACTTTCACAAATAGCGATCGGCGCGTGCAACTCATCAGAGAAGCCGTACCAGCTCCTGGCATTGCTCGTAACGATTCAGACATCATCGCCGATTTAGCGCAACGTGTTGAAGAAAAATTAGGAAAAAAGACAACCGCAGGCTTTGAATTTGATTCAGCATCTTCTATTTGGGATGAGATGGCTCGTTTAACACCGCCTTTCCAAGGGATTACGCACGCTCGAATTGAGCAAGAAGATGGCGTCCACTGGCCCTGCCCAACCCCCGATCATCCCGGCACACCCTATCTATTTGCCGATACCTTCCCCAGTGGAAAGGGTCAATTGACCCCGCTGAATTATCGCCCCTCGCAAGAATTGCCCGATGAAGAATATCCGCTCCTGCTCTCAACGGGACGGGTTCTCTACCATTGGCACGGCGGCACGATGACCCGCCGCTCCAAACTGGACGATATTTACCCCGACCCGACAGTGGAAGTTCACCCCAAAGATGCCAAACCGCTCAATATCCACGCCGGTGACTGGATCAAAGTCCGCTCACGGCGGGGTGAGATTAAGGTGAAAGCCCTCGTTACCAAACGCTCCAGACCGGGGATGGTCTTCATCCCGATCCACTTTGCGGAGGCGGCCGCAAATGAGTTGACGCTTGATGCACGCGATCCACAAGCGAAAATCCCGGATTATAAGGTTGCGGCGGTGGTGATCGAGGCGATGTAATACGCCCCCTCCCATCCTCCCCCTAAAAAGGAGAAAACGATTATGGAATGTTGCCAATGTCAGGGAATTGAGAGTAAATTCGATCAGGCCTATGTTGCCAAGCAACTCGAACAGTACCAAAAAGAAGGTCCAAAGAAAACAGCCCTTCAATTAATCGAGGCCTTGCAAGCCGAAGATATACACGGACTAACTCTCCTGGATATTGGCGGTGGCGTAGGCGATCTTCAGCACGGATTGCTCAAATCTGGTGTGAGCAATGTGATAAATGCAGAGGCTTCCTCGGCTTATCTCGAGGCATGTAAGGAAGAAGCAGAGCGACAGGGACATGCCCACGATATACGCCACTTAGAAGGCAATTTTGTCGATATAGCGGAAGAAGTTCCCTCAGCAGATATTGTCACCCTCGACCGGGTGATCTGTTGCTACCACGATATGCCGCAATTGGTCAGTCTTTCTGTACAGAAAGCAACTCAATTTTACGGTGTTGTATATCCCCGCGATATATGGTTGATAAAATTATTCGTCCAAATTTATTATAATTTGCGTCATCGGTTACAAGGTGATCCAATGCGGATTTTTGTCCACTCTACAGAAGAAGTGGAGAGCATCCTGCGGGAAAATGGATTTATGCGCCACTTCCATCGTGAAATGGGAGTCTGGCAGGTTGTGGTGTTTAAGCGGCAGTGAACTAATCGGTGAAAAGCTTCAACAACAAAAGGAAAATATAATTATGATTTTTCTTCGTTTACTCCCCGTTATATTAAGCATTTTAATACTTGGGGCACACTATTTGAGATCAGGCCCTTTTATTTTTGTTCTTCTTGCGATCCTGCTCCCATTCCTGCTTTTTATTAGGAAAATTTGGGTTGCCCGCCTTATCCAAGTTGTACTCATTCTGGGTGCTCTCGAATGGGTGAGAACACTATTTGAACTTGTTGCCGATCGGCAAGCATTAGGAGAACCCTGGACGCGCCTCGCTCTTATCCTCGGCGTGGTTGCGCTCTTTACTGGGTGCTCTGCCCTTATCTTTCGTTCTAGTGCGCTCGAAGAGAGATATGAATTGACTCTTGATTCCCAATTATAAAGTTGGGGCGGTGGCGTTAGAGAAAGCGTGATAAGTGAAAGAGTCTTCCTGATAGGAAGGCTCTTTTTTCTACGGTAAAGGTGACTGTCATCTCGGTGATGCGTTTTGGCGTAAAACTCATCTTGTTCGCAGAGGCATGGTAGCCATAGTTGGTCTCGGAGATGACAGTCACCTGCCAACTCGTCACCAAACGCTCCCGCCCAGGGATGGTCTTCATCCCAATCCACTTTGCGGAGGCGGCGAATGAGTTGACACTTGATGCGCGCAACCCGCAGGCGAAAATTCCAGATTATAAAGTGAGTGCGGTTGCGATAGATAGAGCGTGATGAGTGACGATTGAGAAGTGAACAGCCTTCCGAGGTGAGGAAGGCTGTTTTTATTTTGTAATTCAATCTAGGTGATTTTCTACTATCAATTCACCTAAACAGTTTTTATATGCAAAGGAGGATTCGTGAAGTACATTAGAAAATACTGCAACACCATAATAGATGATTGAGAACACCACCCCTCCGCTATAAAATAATTTGGAGTGCCTGCCTTTAATATTTGTGGTTGATATCGAAGTATTGTGCTTAGAGCAAATGAAATCAAATAGCCTGATAATAAAGGATGCCATTTCAGTTTTTCCCCCGCAATATTTATAGTTGGAACAAAAATCCAATAAGGAAAACCTGGATCGCTATCAAGAGAAGGAATAGCAAAACATCCAAGATACTTGAGAGCATCTTTTATTACCTTTTGCATAGTTTTCGAAAGATCATTGTCTTGATCTGTTACTCTCACAGGAGATCTTACCAAATCTCCATCCATAAGATGCCTAGCAGGTAATCGAAGAGCTAATAACCATTCACTTTTATCTGTATCAGATATTTCTGCATTGTCGATTCTTTCCATTCCCCAATTCTCAGTATGGGCAATCAATTTATCAGAGCTTGATTTAGGGACAAGCACTTCATACCAGATCTTTTGACTCGTTGATCGAAGCAAAGAGCGAGCAGCAAGCAATTCATGCTCAACACCATATAGTTTTTGCCACTCCGAAGAAATCGCCTGACTATGTCCTGCAATATCACCAACTGAAATTTCTGTTCCACCACTAAAAGGCCACTTATCTCCTGTAATTACCTTGTACAAATGTGCAAACACATTGTTATGCAACCTATACTGTGGAGGAAACACTTTTATCTTGTAATCAAGCAAAGGCAAATTTTCCTGTAAATCTGCTTGTAAACCATGAAAAATCGACTTTTCATTCAAAGCCCGATAAGAAAATTGGCGTTTAGATACAAGTAATGCTTTAGCTAAATTCAAAAAACTATAATAGACCTCTTGCATAAGTATGTGATAATAGGTAAATGAGATATCAAGATATAAGAACTTGGAAAGATATAGATTTCAAACGGCTCACAGGTGTTCAACCAAAAACCTTTGCAAAGATGCTGGCTGTTCTGGAAAAAGAACTCGGCAACTTCGGTCGTCCACCCAAGTTGAGTCGAGCAGATCAATTGCTGATGACCTTGATGTACTGGCGAGAATATCGCACCCAATTTCACATTGCAGGCTCCTACGATATCAGTGAATCCACTGTCTGTCGTACGGTCAACAAAGTTGAAGATGCTCTTATACGTTCTGGAGAATTTCGTTTGCCAGGTAAAAAAGTACTCCAGCCAAGTGATACTCTCATAGAAGTTGTCCTTGTGGATGTTAGCGAACAGGCGATTGAACGCCCGAAAAAAAGCAAAAACGCTATTAGAGTGGCAAAAAGAAGCGACATACCCAAAAAGCACAAGTAATTATTCGTCAAGGCACGATGCAAATCATCGCAACAGCATTTGGGACTGGCAGTCAACATGATTATCGCCTGTTCAAAGAAAACTATGCAGGAATAGCACAAGACATTCTGTGCTTAGCAGATACAGGCTATCTTGGTATCAACAAGCTCCATGCCAATAGCCAAATTCCTGCCAAGAATTCAAAACTTCATCCACTCATGCCTGAGCAAAAAGCAGCTAATCGTGAACTGGCAAGCCAACGTATCTTTGTTGAACACGTAATCGGAAAGCTAAAGGTTTTTCGGATATTGAGTGAACGTTATCGCAATCGTCGTAAACGCTTTGGGTTGCGGTTCAACCTGATCGCTTCACTCTATAATTTCGAACTCAAATGACTTTTGCAAGAGGTCTAATAATACAACAATCCAGCAGATCGCCAATCTGCGTTAGTGGCATCTATAAAATAAGTCTTAGCTTGATCAATCCAAGGAGCGGTGGCTTTAGGGGCAGAGATTCCCTTTTGCTTAAGATATCTAACCATTACCAATTCCTGCCAAATTTGCGGCACTAATTGATTAGTTGTAGATAATATTGTTGGGTTTTTCTTTAGAGGAAAATGTACTATAAATCCCATATTATTCTCCCTTGATTACGTTCCAATGAACCACTTTCATTAGTAGTATACAGCAAAACTCTCTAGAGAGCTTCATCAAGCCCCCAACTCAGATCATATCGGGGCAAGGCTTCCTGCTCTTCGTCCGAGCGCGCAGCAAAATGACCTTCAAGTCCCAGTGCTGCGCAGCCCAAATCCCCAAGGCGAAAGTGATCATTTATTCCGATTCAGTAGCTCACGAAATATGACAGGACCATCCAGTGTGGGGATTGGAAGAAGTGTAATTACACCAAAAACCATATTGACCCACCCAAAGAAGAGAATGAAGTCGCTTGCCATCACAGCATTGAAAATCATGATCGAAATTATTCCTACGAGCAAGTTGAATATTGGTCCACCCAGTGAGCGTCCCAGATGAATACGACTCGGTTTTTCTTCGCTATCTTCAAATCGAAGTACGTTTACCGTCGCTGTCATTACGATCGATTTCACTGGTGCGCCTACCATCCGGCTACTGATGATATGCCCTATACCGTGAAAAAACATGCTCAAAATAATCAAGAGCCCGTACCCAACACCGCTCAGTATTTTCAGATTGGCTGGATCTTCAGGAGAGATCACGAATGCCAATATGATTCCTACGCCAAGCATCAATGGGAGATTGATCCATGTGCGTTTCGTTATGAAATAATCCACACCTAATAGTGTAAATATCTTTCTTTGTTTTAATTTTTCCAAACTCTCAACTACCATTAAAGTCATCGTTTCTCTCCTTTTTATATTCTCATTATTGAAAGAAGTATAAAGCATTTATATTATTTCTCTTCCCAACTCAAATCATATCTCGGCAAGGATTCCACTTCTCCATCCGAACGCACGGTGAAATAACCTTCAATTCCCAGTGCTGCGCAGCCCATTTCCCAGTTGGCTGCCCAAATGCCCAATGCAACAGGGGCGTAGTATTGGGAGGCGGTGGCGGCGTAGAAATCGAAGGATTTTAAGGCGCCCTTTTCATCAGTCACGGCGGCGCAGCGAGTGGTTTGGCCGTTGTAGGAGGAGGGCGCCCATTGGCAGATCTCGTAATTTCGATCGAAACGGTTGAAGGGGGCGGCAGTAATATCGAGGGGATGGTTAAAATTTGCATCGGCGAAAAAGAGTTCGGAGAGCGGTAAACGGCTGTTGCTCGCTTGGGCGTTGAAGGCGCGAATGAATAAGGGGATGTAATTCGACTTATAGCCGACCGCACAGACACAAATGATGTGATCCTTTTCAGGACCAAAGCGTTCGCCCAGATTTTGCATAATGCTGGCATGATCCGCGCCGGGGCCGATCCAGCAGGTGCCGAGTCCCATGCGGGTGGCATCCATGACGACTTTTTGTAGGCTGCGTCCCACGTCGATGACGGCGAGACGGTCATATTCTTTCGGGGCGATGGCGACGAGGAATTCGATCGCGTTGACGGGGGGCCAAACGGTGAGCGGGGCAGAAATATACTCAAGACGAATGGGGGCTTCACCGATCTTTGGTTCGTCAAGGTGGGTGCGTACTGATCCCATCAACTCAGCGTGGTCGGCTTCGGTCAACTTGCGGGTTTGGAAGGAGCGACAGGAGTGGCGGGCACGCATCAGGTCGAAGAGATCGAGGTCATCGTTGCGTTTGGGGAGACGTTCGGGGGGATGGGTTTTGAATTTGACGGTCACCAAGTCAAAGAGGGCGACGATACCGAGCAAGTATCCAAGCGCAGAGAAGATGGAGACAAGAAAAGAGATTTTGAGCAGGTGTGATACGCCTGCGAGCAGGAAGGCGACCAAGATGAAGATCAGCGGCAGCAGATATTGTAGCCATCCCGTAAATTGAACGCGCAGCTTTGCTCGCACCATCCCCGCGGCGAATTTTCTTAGAAAGAGAATAGGAATGCGCTCTAGAAGTGCTCTCTCATTTGCGCCGAGGTCGTGCATAAAATCATCGTTTTTTGGCATAGAATTTCTCCTACTCTTATGAACGTACGTAGCTTCGCAATAATACAGAATCCTGCTCAGCAAGGACGCTAAACGCTCCCAGCGCGGCAGGTAAAAGCGTGAATTGAACAGCATCCAGTTTTAGATCGTTAATGCTTGCCTGCCCCTCTATCACGCCCCAAATCTCTAGCGTTTCTCCTGAGCAAAGACCGTGATAATTTGCACCTGCATCCATTTCAACTTTTTCTGTGACGAAATAAGCATTTGCACATAGGGTTGAACGGCGGATTCCATCAGCATCTGAAATTAAAGTCGGGGGAGATATGCTTGGTTCAACCTGCTCGAAGTTGATCACATCGAGGGCTTTATCCACATGCAAGGGGCGCGGATTCCCATCTGTGCCAACGCGATTCCAGTCATAGACGCGGTAGGTGGTATTCGAGTTTTGCTGAATCTCGGCGATGATAATGCCCTCCATGATCGCGTGGAGCGTGCCTGTCGGGACGCAGACATGGTCGCCTGTTTTGACGGGTAGATGATGCAGATAAGGCTCAAGATTTTCATTTTCTATTCCCGCTCGAAACTTTGGTGGCGTTGTCCCTGCTTTTACGCCTACAATTAATTCCGCGCCTTCTTTAGCGTGTAAGACAACCCACATCTCAGTTTTGCCAAGCTCGTTTCCTTCATTAGCCAGCGCATACTCATCGTTGGGATGCACCTGCACAGAAAGCGCACGATTTGCATCGAGTAGTTTGATCAGCAAGGGGAATTTACCATGCTCCTGCGCCCAGAGATTATTGCTCCCGATCAAATCCAGCCCCAATTCATCTTGAAGTTCAACGAGCGTATAGCCTGCAAAATGACCATTATTTACCGTAGAAATACCGTCCTTATGCGCGGCGATATCCCAGCTCTCGGCGATAATGCCTACGGCGGGGAGTTCGCGCCCCAGTTTTTCAAGATTGCGTCCGCCCCAAATATAATCTTTGAATACAGGGGTGAAGGTGAGCGGGTAGAGTTTTTTTGTCATGGGAGTATTGTACAGTAAAAGCGGGAGATAATTTTATAAAAACTTAATGGTTTGTGTATTGCGTATTGATTTTACGCAACACGAAATAACTTTTACGATTTTTTTCTAGCCACCAGACAGTTTCATAAATATTTACAAAGAGAGATGCGGATCGGCAATTCGTTGACAAGACGCCTCTCGGTAAAACGTAAGCCAATTTGAAAAATGCTTAAATCACGGCGGCCCTTGCGAT
>Ga0209249_1002122_pt1 | contig 16958 bp, 14 predicted proteins | sample SaaInlV_200m_DNA_4_FD_184653 | JGI IMG/M metagenome (GOLD analysis project Ga0209249, IMG submission 184653) | Marine microbial communities from expanding oxygen minimum zones in the Saanich Inlet - SI037_S3LV_200m_DNA (SPAdes) (version 2) | ecosystem: Environmental > Aquatic > Marine >...
TAGCCGTGCGCAAACTCCACCCCTTTTCCCTTAGGTTCGTTTACCAGCCTGTTATAGATGGTTTTGCTCACTGCCGTTGCTCCCATAGGCAGTGCACCGTTTGTGAGCGCTTTGGCCATGGTAATAATGTCCGGGGTCACTCCGAAAGCCTCGCTGGCAAACATCTTTCCTGTTCGTCCAAAACCGGTGATCACTTCATCAAACACCAACAGAATCCCATGTTGGTTACAAATGTCCCGCAAGCGTTCCAGATACCCCATGGGTGGAATGAGCATCCCCGTCGATCCGGCGATCGGCTCTACGAAACAGGCTGCGATATTTTCGCCGCCGTAGGTATCAACAGCACGCAACAAATCGTCCGCCAATTCGGCACCATTTTGGGGTTGACCGTTAACGAATCGTTCTTCCCCGGTCAAGGTGTGTCTCATATGACAGACATTCAGGGTAATCGCCTCAAATGTCCGTCGGTTTCGAACAATACCGGCCAGGGAAGTCCCCCCGATATTCATCCCGTGATAAGATCGCTCCCGGGAGATAAATTTGGTCCGCCGCGCCTCCCCATTGGCCTGGTGATAAGCAATGATCAGCTTCATCGCGGTATCGATCGACTCTGACCCCGAATTGGAAAAGAAGACATGACCGATATCTCCCGGGAGAAGATCAGCCAATTTGGAGGCCAGCTCGAACGATTTGGGCTGTCCCAGCTGAAATGGCGAAATAAAATCCAGGGTGCTCAATTGCCTGCTCACGGCTTCGGTGATCTCTTCGCGACAATGACCCAGCGCTACACAGAAGAGACCGGACGAACAATCCAGCAGCTGCTTGCCTGATTCGTTCCAAAGATACATGCCCTCGCCTTTCACTACCAGGCGAGGTGCCTGTATAAAATCGTAGTTGGCTGTAAACGGCATCCAATGGTTTTCAAGAGATGTCGTTGCGGGTTTGGTTGGTTGCATATTAACTCCAGAAAAGTAGTTCAACAGTCAGGATCCCCGTACCGACAAGAGAGCAAAGAGCCTCGCTCCTGCGATATTCGGCAATAACTTGAGTTCACCTGCATCAATTCGGGCAGATTCCTGATGACAGATATTTATTTGTATATGGGTTTATGTTTTTAAGTCAGCAATGTCCGGTCAGGTTTTTGCGGAGGAATGAGGACCCCTATTTAATGCCTATTTCACCGGCAAAATGGCAGGCTACCCCATGGTCTGGCAGAATTTCCTTGAGTTCCGGTTCCTGCTGATTGCAAATCTCCTTGGCGTATAGACAGCGGGTGTGAAACCGGCATCCGGATGGCGGATTAATTGGGCTGGGGACGTCGCCTGTGAGGATAATTCGGTCTCGTTTTGCCTTGGGGTCCGGCATCGGAGACGCCGATAAGAGTGCTTGAGTATACGGATGAAGTGGATTTTCGTAGAGAATGTCACTGTGAGCAGTTTCTACCACTTTCCCCAGGTACATGACTGCTATACGGTCGCTGATGTGTTCCACCACATGCAAATCGTGGGAAATAAACAGGTAGGTAAGATTGAATTCTGACTGCAGGTCTTTCAGAAGATTTAAGACCTGGGCCTGAATAGATACATCCAGGGCGGAAACAGCTTCATCACAGACAATTAATTTTGGATTAAGTGCCAAAGCCCTGGCGACGCCAATTCGTTGTCTTTGCCCCCCTGAGAACATATGAGGATATCTTTTCATATGATCCTTTTTCAGACCCACAACCTCAAGAAGCTCCTGAACTCTTTGATTTCTTTTCGTTCTGCTTTTCATGCCATGAATCAACAGAGGTTCCCCGACAATATGACCGACCGATTTCCTGGGATTCAAGGACGAAAAGGGATCCTGAAAAATGATCTGCATTTCTTTACGTAAAGCCCGCATCTGTTTTTGATCATATTCCAGGATATTCTCACCTTCAAATAGTACTTTCCCGGCCGTAGGTTCTTCCAACCTGAGGATAGCCCTGCCGAAGGTCGTCTTTCCACAACCCGATTCCCCGACCAGTCCAAGGGTTTCTCCTTCCCGTATGCTCAGGCTGACATTATCCACTGCCTTTACAGAAGCGACTTCCTTAAGAAAAACACCACCGAGAATCGGGTAATGCTTGACAACATTTTCGGCTCTAATCAGTTCTTTATTTTTATTGATTTCAGGCATATTTCAAACACTTTGCAATATGGTTTTCACCAACCTTGACCATTTTGGGTTCAACATGATGGCAATCGTCAAAAACGTCAGGACATCGGTCGCAAAAATGACACCCCTGGGGAAGATTAAACAGGGAAGGAACTACACCTTTGATGGTGCTGAGTTTTCCGTCCTCGGTTTTTTTACCTAAAACCGGTATGGAGCTCATCAGGCCGGTAGTGTATGGGTGTTTCGGGCTTGTAAACAACGTGTCGACATCGGCATATTCCACCATTCTTCCGGCATACATGACCGCAACATTTTGTGCCATTTCCGCAATCACACCCAGGTCATGGGTGATAAAAAGAATGGAAGCACCGGTTTCATCCTTCAGCTTGTTCATGAGGTCCAGAATTTGCGCCTGGATGGTGACATCGAGAGCCGTTGTCGGCTCATCGGCTATCATCAATTTCGGGTTACAAGACAATGCCATGGCGATCATTATTCGTTGCCGCATCCCCCCGCTCATCTGGTGGGGGTAGTCCTTCAATCGTGACAGGGGGTCCGGAATCCCGACCAATCTGAACATTTCAATCACACGATTTTGTGTTTCGGTTTTGGAGAGTTTTTCGTGAAGTTGAATCACTTCAGCCACTTGATCCCCAACTGAAAAAATCGGGTTAAGAGATGTCATGGGTTCCTGAAAAATCATCGATATCTGGCAGCCGCGAATCTTTCGCATCTGCTTTTCCGTTTTCTCCAGCAAATCGGCCCCTTCGAACAAGATCTGGCCACCAACGATCTTACCCGGGGGTTCAGGAATCAAACGAATAATGGAATGGGCAGTGACGCTTTTGCCGCAGCCGGATTCTCCTACCAGACCAAGGGTCTTCCCCGATTCAATTGTCAGGTTGACATGGTCTACAGCCTTGGCCGTCTGGTTGCGCATGAAGAAGTGAGTTTGGAGATCTTTTATATCGAGTAAGGTATTATTATTCATCAGTCTCTCAACCGCGGATCAAGTGCGTCTCGAAGACCATCACCGAAAAGATTAAAACCGAGAACGGCTAATAAAATAGCAACTCCGGGAAAGGTCATGACCCACGATGCCCTGAGTATCAAACCTCTACTTCTGGCAATCATGGCACCCCATTCCGGTATTGGAGGCTGGGCGCCGAGACCCAAAAAACTGAGAGCGGCAGAATCCAGAATTGCTGAAGCCATGCTCAACGTTGTCAGTACAATCAAAGGGCCCAGACAATTTGGTAAAATAGCCAGGAAGATAATGCGGCGATTTTTCGCACCCAAGGCATGCTCAGCCATGACATAATCTTTTTCCGCCTCCTCCAGGACGCTACCCCGGACAATACGGGCAAACCGGGGGACATAGGTAATAGCAATTGCCATCATGGCATTCTCCAGGCTGGGACCCAGGTATGCCACAACTACAATGGCGAGCAACAGGTAAGGAAACGCCAGGATCATATCCATGATTCTCATGATGGCGCTGTCGAGTTTTCCTTTGAAGTAGCCTGCAACAGCACCCAGGAAAGTGCCGATCGCGAAAGCAAGTCCGACGGCAAACAAGGCAACCTGCAGGGAAACTCGAGATCCCCAGATAATACGGCTTAAGGTATCTCGTCCCAAGTCATCGGTCCCCAGGATGTTTTTCCAGGCGCCGGTTTCGTGCCAGACAGGAGGTTTTATCTGATCATACAACGATACTTCCAACGGATCATGCGGGCTGATCCAGGGTGCGAATATCGCAGCCAAAATAAAAGTGACGATAATGATCAACCCGGCAATTGCCGGTTTATTTTTCCAAAGCTGACTCAACTGCTCCAGCATGGGATGTCGATCATGTGGATCTTTATTATTATTCTCTTCTTTCATAAGGCTACTTCAAACGTTCAGCAGACATTGTACATGTCGGGATAAAAGAAAACTCGGTTGAATTACTGGACACTTATCCTGGGATTGACAACCGCATATAAAACGTCAACGACCAGGTTAATCAGGACAAAAATCGTGGCGATAAACAGGGTGCCTCCCTGTATCACCATATAATCTCGTTGTTCAATACCGTGATACATCCATTTACCAACCCCGGGCCAGGCAAAGATGGTCTCGGTCAGGATGGCTCCTCCCAACATGACCCCAAATTGAAGGCCGATGGTTGTTACTACCGGAATCAAGGCATTTCTCAAAGCGTGCTTGTATGTGACTTTAAAGCTTGAAAGACCTTTGGCTTTTGCAGTTTTGATATAATCCTGTCTCAACACATCCAGCATGGCGGATCTCGTCATTCTGGCCACGATGGCCGTGGGAATGGTGCTGAGTGTGACTGCCGGCATAATAATATGCCATAATGTATCTTTTAAAGCGGCCCAGTTTTGTGTCAATATGGAATCAAGGATATAAAAATTTGTGATCACTTCCAGGTCAATATGAACACTTAAACGACCCGAGATGGGTAACCATCCCAGGTTCAGAGAAAAAATGATCATAAAGATCAAGCCCAGCCAGAAGATAGGCATGCTGACCCCCACAAGCGCACCAACCATACTGGCGTAATCAAATATAGAGTACTGTTTGGTGGCTGAAACGATGCCTAAAAAAATCCCCAGACAACAGCTGATCACTAACGCAAGCAGGGAAAGCTCGATAGTGGCGGGGAAGCGCTGCTTGATCTCTATCCAGACTTTTTGACGTGTGAAAATCGTCTCTCCCAAATCTCCCTGTGAAAGACGCTGCAGGAAAAGTCCGTATTGAACATGCAAGGGTTCGTTTAATCCCAAGTGCTCGCGTACTTCAAATAGCGCTTCTTCGGTTGCCCTTTCTCCAAGTAAAAGTTCTGCGGGGTCTCCGGGAGTTAGGCGCAGCATCAAAAAAACAATAATAGATACCCCCAACAGAGTCGGTATCAAAATAAGAATACGCCTAATGATGTAAGAAAGCATGATTTGTAGCTACGTAGTTGGATTAACTGGAGTGGTGCGGACCCAAAGGTCGAAAATCTTGTTAGGAAACAGGGAGAAGGTTGATCTTCTCTCTGTTTCACAATGTTATTCCGTTGTCATCATTACTTCAGCCAGACATCTTTCATCCGGACGGATCCTGTAGGATGAAGCTTGAAGTTCATGACATTTTTTTGTGCAGGCCAGACAACCGTTGAATGAGCGATGGGAATAACGCTGACTTCATCATAAATAAGCTGCAGCGCATCTTCATAGATCTTCGTCCGTTTTGCCTGACTAATGGTTGTTTTACCCTGTGTCATATATTTATGATACTGGGCATTGTGCCATTGGGTTCTAATGGATGAAGAAGCAAGGCCGTCAAACAGCACTGCCAGGAAGTTGTCCGGATCACCATTGTCACCGGTCCAACCAAGCTGGAACAGATCCATATCATCCGGTTGATCTCTCTGGCGTTTCAGATAGGTTCCCCAGTCATAGGTAACGATCTGGGCTTCAACTCCAATTTTTGCCAGGTCTGAAGACATGGCAACACCAATTTTGACACCTTCAGGGTTGTAAGGTCTTGGTACCGGCATGGACCAGAGCGTGATTCTGCCCAGGCCTTTTCCACCTGGATATCCGGCTTCCGCCAGCAGTTTCTTCGCTTTTTCCACGTTAAAATCAAATCCGGGCACGTTTTGATTGTATCCCCACATCGTAGGTGGAATCGGATTTTTAGCAACTTGTCCCATACCCTGATAAATGTTATCGACAATAGCTGGTCTATTGATGGCATGAGCAATAGCCTTTCTCAGCTTCAGATTGCTTTTCCAAGGCTCTTTGGTGTGATTAAAGGACAGGTACCCAATATTCATACCAGGTTGCTTGAAAAGTTTGAGGTTTTTATCTGCCGCAGCCAAAGCTACATCAGGTGGGCTTGGAAATTGACAGATATGAATGTTTCCGGTTTTCAACTCAAGAAATCGAACTGAATTTTCAGGAATAGAGCGGAAAACCACTTTATCCAGGTAGGGTCCTTTATCACCCCAGTAATTCTTATTTTTCTTAAGTACAATCCTGACATCCTTTGTCCAGCTGACGAATGCGAAGGGGCCGGTTCCTACAGGCTTGCGGATAAATTCTGTCGGATTCTTCAGAAAAGCGGTCGGGCTGATGATATCCGCAAAATCCATTCCCATGTTAGCCAGGAAAGGTGCTTCAACACGCTTCAGTTTAAAAACGACCGTATAATTACCCGTCGCTGTGATGGAATCGATGGTATCATCCATTTCCATGGAAACCCAGTATTCCGGCGTTCTTTTCTGGACTGGAACTTTCCATTTCTTACTGTAGAACTTCAGCTTTCTGTTTTTCATCATCCGGCCGATTGAAAAGACAACAGCGTCGGCATTAAAATCAGTCCCATCATGGAATTTCACACCTTTCCTTAACTTAAAGGTATAAGTTTTTCCATCTGATGAAATTTTCCATGATTCTGCCAGACCCGGTTCCAGAGCTGTTGATTCATCGGCATAAGCTACCAGGGCTTCGAAAATGTTGTCACAGATCATGAATGAATTTCCATCCGTTTCGTAGGCAGGGTCGAGACCCACGGAATCACCGCCCCTACCGAAAACCAGCGTCCCGCCTTCGTTGGCTGCCATGGCCGGCCCAATGAACATCAGTACAAATGCAGTGAATAAAATCATAAATTTTTTCATTTGTGCTCTCCTCTTAATTCGCAAATTTCAGTTGCAAAAAATACTCAATAAACAACAAAAAAAAACAAAAACCGGATATTGCTCAGAAATGGATCTTTCTATTACCCGGAAAATTACATTTCTTACAAAAATTCAAATAGAAAGGGCATTCGACAAACTTGATTCGAATTACCGATTGATACCAAGCCTTAATTTGGATGTCAATTTAATAACTTAAAAAGGAGGAAAATTTACCTAAACATGATCATTTGAGTAGTCAACCCCAGGTAGTACAGACATCTAAGGCAGGTTGAAAAACCGGGCAGAGAAACCTCGCAATACCACCTGGAAATGGGTTTGTTCCAGCACCTGGTCAGGGGCAACGGGTTATACTTTGTTTATTTCAACGCTTTTTCTAATAAAATGATCAATTTTTTCGCAGAGAGTCTCGATGCTTTTAAGATTGACGTGCTCTCTAATTGAATGATGGCTGCGGTTGCCATTGGCGCCCCAGACAACACCATTAATACCAAATTTGGAAAGGAAGCGGGCATCGCTGGATCCATGTTCTGAACCGATCTGAATTTCAGGATTGAATTCAAGCAGCAGGTCCAGATGTTGAGATGGTTTTGCAACAAAAAGCGGTTCTTTTCGGATCAGGAAAAGTTCGCTCTGGGTCGACGTCACCATCTGTTCCAGCAGCCCGTCAATGTCATCATTTTCAGTGTACCGAATATCGAAGATAGCCTCGGCATGGCCGGGAACATTGTTAAAGGAGCTTCCGGCTTCAATTTTGGAAAAATTCAGTGTTCGATGCCAGTTATCCCGATTTGATCCATTAAACAACGTCTCGATCGAGTGATAATCCTTAATCAGCATTTCAATGGCGTTGATACCGGTCCAGGGTCTCGCACTGTGGGCGGTTTTGCCTTTACTGACAAGTCTGATTTGAAGAATTCCTTTTTCTTTGGTAATGACATCATTGATACTACCGCCATCCAGGGTAATACAAAATTCAGTCTTGATAAATGAAAGCACATGGTTGGCGCCATTCATGCCACCGGCCTCTTCATCCCCTGTCATTAGAATTCCGAAAGGAAGATCATCCTGGTTCAATCCCTTTTTTTGATATTCTATAAAATACTTTTTTAGTAAGACCAGAGACAGGGATACTGCATACTTATCATCCAGACTGCCCCGGCCAAAGAGGCAACCATCCTGTTCGTAGGGAAGAAACTGCTCTTCCTCACCTTCTACAACATCGAAGTGGGACATCAGCAGGATGGGAACTTTTCCTGATTTTGGCAGGACCAGAATGGAAGGTGTATTGTTTTGATGGAAGCGTTGGTATTGGATACCGAATTCATTCAGATAATCCTCGATAAATTCGGCGCAGCGAATGATCTCATGCGGCCTGGAATGAACCGAGGGGATTTGAATAAGTGACTTAGCCAGTTTTGTTATCTCTTCTATCATATTTGATTGATGATCTATGGTACGAGTCTGATGATAAGGACGCGGAAAAAACAACCGCTGCTTTTTTCGTAAATAGGAAGAGTGCTTTTCCTCTTCGAAATAGCTTAAGGTAAGGCTTGGAAAAGGTCAATATGGATGACTTAGAGAAATCTGCGAGTTTCCCGTGGATAGCTCAGGGATTGGAGAAACTTTTATTGAAACCTCTCCCGGGAGGACTGCTAGAATTCTTCAGATTGGGTTTTTTGCAGGAAAATGACACTATTTTCGTCAAGAATCAATTTTGCAGATATCCGAATAGACAAAACACTAAATGAAACCGGATAATAAAAAGGTGTTCGTAACTATTCAGTGTGGACTCCGCCAAGAGAACCAAGACCTGTAGAGGTGGTGAATAGTTAAAGGCGTTCTTACCAAAACATTCATGAAATAAAACCTGTCGGGGGAATAGAAAATTGACACCAAAAGAGAGAATCAAAGCGGTCCTGAATTTTAGAGAACCAGACCGCATTCCCGTGATCATTGGTGTCAGCAATGCCACGGGCATCAAAATGGAGACTTATAGAAACCTAAAAGAACTATTAGAAATTGAGTCAGAAGATCGATATCTTTATGATTGGCCAGAGCTTGGCACCGCACTCCCTGATGAAGCGGTGCTTGCTCACCTTAATTGTGATGTCAGAGGTGTATGGGACCGGTTTCCGGAAGAAGTCTATCAAAGAAACAGAAATCGTGATGCCCACGCCAATTATATTGATGATTGGGGAAGCGGTGCCAGGGAAATAGCACCCGGTGAGTGGTTTCCCGCGATTCACCCCCTGGCCGATGCCACGACCATCCAGGAGCTGGAAAAATATCCGGGTTGGCCTGATATGGATGATCCCTACAGGGTGTCCCACGTCAAAAAGGCAGCCTCTGCAATAAATAACAGTTCCCAGTATTCTGTTATGGCAACGCCCTGGCTACTCTTTCCATTTGAAAGAGCCTTTGCCATGCAGGGACTGGACAAGTTTCTTTTTAATATGGCGAGATATCCGGATTTTTCCAAGGCCCTGCTCAAGAAACATCTCGAACTATGTAAAACCCTCATGGGACATTTTCTCGATGAACTTGGCGACAGTGTTGATATTATCAAAATTGGAGATGATCTGGGAACCCAGAAGAGTTTGCTGATCTCTCCAACCATGTATCGAAATATCATTAAGCCGGTTCATGCTGAGTTTATCGCTTTTATCAAAGAGAGGACAAAAGCCAAAGTTTTTTTTCACTCAGATGGGGATATTTTCAGTCTCATAGAAGACTTTATCGAAATTGGCGTCGACATACTCAACCCCATACAGACGTCTGCGGGCAAGATGTCGGATCTTCCTCTGCTAAAAGAGAAATATGGAGGTCGGATCGTTTTCTGCGGCGGCATCGACACCCAGAAAATTCTTCCCTTCGGAACTCCGAAAGATGTAAAAAAGGAGGTCAAAAGAGTCTCAGAAATATTAGGGGAAGGAGGGGGGTATATCCTGGCCTCTGTACACACAATCATGAATGATGTTCCAGCAGAGAATATATTGGCGATGGTACAAGCGGTTGAAAACTGAAACCCGATCGATGGCATCAAGTCGAAGACAGGTCTCTGAGGTAGCGGAATAATACTCTGGCCGACTTGGGAGGCTTATTTATTTCCGCTTCTTTGCGGGCATTTCGTATTAACTGGGAGAGGTGCCGGCGATCTGCTTCCGGAAAGCTATCCAGAACATCTCTCTGAAGATCGTTTTTTCCAGCGATCAACCCATCCCGTAAATCTTCAATTCGTTTGAGCTCTTGGGCTTTCTTATATTGCTTGAGCGAGGAGGAATCAATTGCAGCTCTGATCGGCTCTGGATCAGTCTTACGCATCAGTGCACCGATGTGCTGCATTTGCCTGCGAAACGCTTCATGTCGATTGATGTTCTTTGCCTCCAGAACAGCGCTATGAAGATTTTCGGGCAGGTCAAGGTCTTTGAGTTTTTCTTTTGAGAGGGACACCAGTTTTTCGCCCAGTTTCTGAAGCTCTTCAGCCTCTCTTTTTTTCTGCGTTCTGCTTTTCAGTTCTATTTCTTTCTGATCCAAAATTATGCCTTTAAGCCTTTGTTAATCATGGAGTATATCAGTATTGATCCATTCAGCTTACAACATCTGAAGGAATTTGGGTAGGCTACAACAATCAAATCTGCCTGTAACTATTCACCACATTGCCTGAGCCGAGGGGATCATGATTCAAAATGATGGAAAACAGGACGTTTTCCCAACGCGTTTCTGACGAAACACTTGGCTCCAGGGATGGATTCATGCGTGTTTTGAATCATGATCCCCTCGGCGGGGCGTATGCTGAATTGTTACAATTTCGGATGGTTATCTATACAGCTTAGGGATCGTTTTCAGCCCAGCCGCCGATTTGACAATCTCTGGCTTTATTGTATAGTGATCAGCGCAAGCGACTCATATTGCAATAAATTTTTCAAATCTCGCCCTTTGACAAGGATGAATTGTCAGGATACTTGAAGTGAATTTTAATTTCATTAAAAGGAGATATTGTTATGGATCTCAATTATATTAATATCATGTTGTACGTCACCGGTATAATCACAGCGACTGTTGGCCTGCAGTTTTTCTTCCCGGAATTGGTTTCCGAAAAGATGTTCCAGATCAAATTGAAGGATGACGCCTCGATACTAGTTGCCAGACATTGGGCCCTTCTTGTTGGAATAATTGGGCTGTTGATCATTTGTTCAGTTCACAGTCCAGCCATTAGAACCCATATTCTTATTGCTGCGGTTATCAGTAAAGCTGCCATCGTGCTTTTGATTCTGAAAGATCTCAAAAAGGACTATACAAAGGGGTTAAAAGTAACTGTGGTTTTCGACACGATTTGTGTTGTTCTTTACATCCTGGTTCTGTTTGAAATCACATAGTTTTTGAGATGGGCTCCGATGTTGGTTGTCAAGCTCTTTGGGACAGATCGGCCTTGAAATAAAGAGACACTTTCTCTAAAAACAGGAGGCCAGATGGCTTGCTGATTTGTGGGTGTAACCCAATACCGGGGTAAACCTTATGAGACAGATTTGAGCTTTGAGTTGCGTAATCTACACGCAGAATCGTATACTTGACCAGGAAACAGGATTAACCCCGGATGTTTCCTCATCGTCAAGGAAACCTGATGCCGCCGACAGGTAGTTGTGAACGCCTAAGGGTTGACTCAAAAATTACTCAAGTGTTTCCCATTAGTGTCAAGGAAACACGTTGCTGTGGCATTTTGTCTGCAAAATGTCCAGTCTTTATGGGACTTTTACGGCCAGATTATGCCAAGTTATTTTTGTACGATCCCTAAACCTATCATCAAATGATTTCGAACAAAGAGTTTAAAAAGAATATTCAGCAACTAGAACAGCAGGAACGCTATCAATTCCAAGCTGAGCTTATTCCTTCCTGGTTTGAGAAAGCTGTCGTCTTGATACTATTCTGGGAAGAAGCCGGTACCATCAAGGTTGTTTTAACCGAACGCTCTGCAAAGTTAAAAAACCATACAGGCGAAGTCAGTTTTCCAGGCGGACGCATGGAACAGGGCGAAAGTCTTATGCAGACGGCACTCAGGGAAGCAAACGAAGAGATTGGCATCGACCGCCAGAAGGTAAATATGATCGGCAGACTGGACGATGCATGGAGTGGAGCGGCTTATCACCTGGCAGCTCTTGTTGGCTGGTACGACGACATCCCCAATTTTACAGCAAACACCGACGAAGTGGGGAAAATTCTCATCCCCGATATAGACGAACTCTATGACGAAAATAATCGCAAAGAAAGAATAGTTGAAAGGCATGGCCTCGTATTTAAAAGTACGTCGATTAAATACCAGGATTCCCTCATTTTCGGACTTACAGCAGATTTACTTTGCGAAGCACTTGAACAGGGGCTGGGAACCAATACCGAACGAGGAAGCCGAAGGGCAGAAAACCTCCAGAATGCCTTGAACAGCCAATTTTTTGCTTATCAGAAGTCCAATGGAAACCGCCCGCCTCAATCCGACCTCGTAAAGTAAGTGGATGGGCTGTGCTTACTGCTTCTCAGACAATTTGAAGCCCATCTTTTTCATTACTTCTTCAATGTCAAATTTAACATAGGGTTTCATGATAAAATGCTGACAATTTTGATCATAACTGGCAAAGATTGTTTCAGCGTCAGTCTTTGAAGTCGCCATGACAACACGGACAGGTTTATTGTCTTTAAGGTTTATTTTTTCCCACTCTCTAATCATTACTAATACTTGATCGCCTTCGATTTCCGGCATCATGATATCAAGAAAGATTAGATCATAAGGATTTCCTTCTTGATGAGCAGTTTCAAACATCTGAAATGCTTGTTGGCCGTTTCCCGCAAGGTCGTATTCCCCATACCCAGAAAGCATTTTTTCTAATAGCCCACGGTCTTGTTTGTTATCCTCTGCAATTAAGTATCTCATTTTATGAACCTTATCTATATACTGTGCGGTTTATTAAAAAATCGAGATGTTTAGCTTGAAACCTGCAAAAATTTTAGAAAAAATAAAACGATGATGTCAGTATATTGCCCGTTTTTTTCAACAGATTAACGGAAGATGTGGAAAAGATCAATATTTGGATATCTAGTGGCCGAAAATGAAATTCTCAAATCCAGACTCTGCCTGAAATTATTTATCAGGACGATATTTTAACTGAACACCCGTTAGGAATCTACGTAAAATCTGATCATTACAGTTACGGTAGTGTTTGTGCTTCGGTTTACGGAAAAACGCGCTTAGTTCATGTTTACTGATACTCAATTCGGCCAGCTCCATAATCTTTAATATATCATCCGACTTCAAATTTAACGCGATTTTCAATTTCACGAATATACTGTTGTTGGTTAAACGCTTCTCCGGCTCAGGTTGTGCCCCTTCTTTTTTACCTCGTTTATCATTTATCAAACCATTCAGAAAAATGGCCAGCTCAGGATCACTGCAGTTCTGATACGCAGGATCGTCGTCTTTTTTTAACCAGTCACAAACCTGTTCGCGGGTTACCTGATGGTCAGCCAGGCCGAATATGTCAATTATTTTCGAGTCACTGAAATCGAAGATAAAACGAATACGGCGCAGAATATCATTATTGGTCATGGGAAAGTCCTTTTATTTTAAGATTATATCACGCTCTTTTTTTAATTCATTCAGTTCTTCTTCAATCTTGATGGCAAGTGCACCCAAAACCACTTTCGTTTCTTCCTCAGAGAGAGCGGCTCCCTGATAAAATTCCTTGAACACCTTTTCCGCCCCCAGGTCTGCAGAAGTACGACGTCCTCGAGGTTTGGCCCAAAAGTACCAGTTCCTTTTTTCTTCTGTCTGAATTCTTCCTTCAGCTCCCTCAATCACCATGTGGTATGCTGCTTCAATTTTTTCGGGGTCGGCAAGTGAACGGACTTTTTCCAGATCACCATCTCTTAAACAGGCTTCCAGATTATAAGGAACGGTTCGTCCGGACCTTAAGACTTCCGCAAGATGTTTATGTCCCATCCCTAACGCTTTGATTGATAAATTCATGAGTAACTCCGAATAGGACTAAGTTGAACAATTTTCCTGATTGAGGGGTTGTAAAAAGATATCCTTTATTGTTGTTCCGAAAAAGCTCTTTGTCATCCAAATCTTATAAATTTATTGAATACAGCACTGGATTCTTGCCTGCAAAATGCGAAAATGATAGGATTTGGCTTTCAATTCAAATAATAAAGTAGAATCATTTATCCGGGATATCGCTATTATGGGACGTTTGACACTGTTTTTTGTTTGCCTGACCTGGGCTTGTGTAGGCGCTTTGGGGTCGCTTGTATTTTTTTTCGACTGGATATGGATAGGGGTTATCACCATCAACATTATTGCCATGTTGATCGGGTTAGCTTACTATTTTTTAAACCGAAATTTATTGATTAATACAAACAATGTGTTACCAGGGATAAAGTTTGCTTTATTAAACGATATGAATTCGGCGGGAAGACTTTTTGGCAGCGCGTCGACAAATATCAGAAGCTATTTAGTGACTGTATTTAAAGAAGAAATTAAACGATTTCAGCAAGTCGAAAAAGCGCACGGTTCAGAACTGATCAACCCGGGTAACGTACTGAGAGGCATTGAGCACTCCCTTGACGACAATTTTATCGAAGCAGATAAAATTTTAACACCAGGTCTCGGTAAACAAATCAACCAATTAATACGAGAACATGTCCAAGTTAGTAGAATAATTACACCTCATCCAGATCGGGTAAAAGCTTTAGACCAGGATAAAGTTGAATCGTTGATAATCGACCTTAAAAATCTGGTTGACTCTATCCTGGGATGTTCCAGAAACGCAGCCAAGGCGAACCAGATTGCCTTCAAAGCGAGAGACATTGCATCAGAAAACCAGGATGTGGTTAAGGGTGCAGTCGAATCAATGGAAGCGATCAATAAAAGCTCGGAAAAAGTCGGTGATATTGTCAAAACGATCAATGATATTGCTTTTCAAACCAATCTGTTAGCGTTGAATGCCTCCGTGGAGGCAGCTCGGGTTGGCAGGGCTGGCGCGGGATTCGGTGTTGTCGCTGAAGAAGTGCGAAACCTGGCCCAAAAAGCTGCGTCAGCAGCTCAATCAACTGAAGACTCCATACATGAGATCATCAAACGAGTTGGACTGGCGGAAACCCAGGTGCGTCAAACAACGACCTCCTTTATCGATCTCGCTGAAAAAGCCGGTAACGTGGGTGGCATTATTGAAAACATTCAAAAAGATACGTCCAGTCAAAGTCATGAAATTGATAGACTTCACATCAGCCTGATGCAAATAGCTGCAAAACTGAAAAAAGAACAGACTCTCGCTGGAGAAAGCGAGCGTATTCAACGGCTCCAGAGCCCAAATCTGATTTTGCCACGAACATACAAGATTCAGACACATTGGATGCCCCAGGCTCAATTCGCTGGTTACTATATGGCACTGGAAAAAGAGTTGTTTAAGAAAAACGGAGTCAAGGTTGAATTGCTGGATGGTGGACCTGAGAATAATACATTGTTTGATTTGATAAAAGGCGAGATTGACTTTGGAACAGCCTGGATGGCATCGGCGTTAACAACTATCGCCAGAGGCGCTGAGCTGAAGTTACTGGCCCAGGTTTTTGAAAAAAGTGGATTAATGCTGGTTTGTTTAAAAGAGTCTAACATCAGAAAAATTGAAGATCTCAAACACCGGACAGTCAGCTCCTGGGGAGGTGTCTTAGCCTATCCGATCTTAGCCATCGATATGGATTTAGGGCTGGAACTTCACCATCTTGAAGATGGCGTAGACTATGAAAAAATGGTTCAGGGTGAAATTGATGCACTCGCAGTCATGAGTTACAATGAAATTTTTTCTTTTTATGACAAGGGCGTCAAACCAGAAAATCTCGTTACCTTTCGATTGTCCGAATTCGGTTATAATTTTCCGGAGGATGGATTGTATACCAGTGATGGGATTCTGGAAGGTGATCCCGAAATCTGTCAGATGGTTAAACAGGCCACCATTGAGGGCTGGAGGCAGGTCGTACTGGATAAAGAAGCAGCTCTGGATATTGTGATGAAGCACCACAAAAGAAGCGCGGCACCAACTGATCGGTTGCATCAGCAACGAATGCTGGATGAAGTTACCAATCTCGTCGGGACCGCCAATAATATCTCAGGATTCTTAAATAAAGATGACTATGATCGGACAGTCAAGGCATTAGTAAAAATTGGCATGATCAAAAAAAATATAGACTACAATGATTTCTTTATTGCCACCTGACATCTTTAACCGTTTCTCAGCAATGTCCGGTTAGGTTTTTGCAGAAAGCTGAATGATGAAACCTGGATCGAGCTTATAAAGATTTATTAGATTTTCTTAGTTTAGCCTAGCGAAAATGAGCCTGTTTGAGCGAGGTAGGCGAGTTTGGCGGTTTTTCGTGAAGCAAACTTAGGAAATCTTTAAATCCTTATGCGCACAGACGGGTTTTATCATTCAGCTTTTGTGTAGCAAAAACCTAACCGGACATTGCTGACCATTTCTAATCTTTTTTTAACTTTTCAAAATCTAAGCATCGGCTTGAAAACATCAACATGACTTTAGAAGCCAACTCCCATTTCAGGATTGCCGAAAGGTATTTTGACTATCTGGCCTGGAGATTTCCTGTCATGTGCGCCAGCGATGAGTTTCATTTTCTCCCGCGGGCCGAAAAGGCGGGGGATTTCTACCACCGACTGGACAATCTGGATCAGGAAGCGATTACGGAGTCTGTTGAGTTTTTGAAGAAACTTCAAAGAGAGTTGAGGGTTCTGGAACCCGAAATAATCAGTCAGGAAACCCTTTTCGATCTAAAGCTGCTAAAGGCCAATCTTAATGGTGTTTTAATTGAGTTGGAACAGAACAGGTCCTGGAGTTACAATCCACTACTTTACCTCAAGATTGCATTTATCGGGCTTGACCACGCCCTTCATAAACCATCTGCATCGCAGGCAGAACGGACTGAAAGGATTAATGCCCGCCTGCAATCCATTCCCGGCCTGTTTCAGCAGGCAATCCTCAATATCAGTTCTATTCCGACCTCTTATCACAATGCCAGCCTGTGTATGATTGTCGATTGTGAAGCGTATTTAAATGAATTCACGTTAATTCCA
>Ga0209249_1002125_pt1 | contig 16945 bp, 16 predicted proteins | sample SaaInlV_200m_DNA_4_FD_184653 | JGI IMG/M metagenome (GOLD analysis project Ga0209249, IMG submission 184653) | Marine microbial communities from expanding oxygen minimum zones in the Saanich Inlet - SI037_S3LV_200m_DNA (SPAdes) (version 2) | ecosystem: Environmental > Aquatic > Marine >...
CTGCTGAATACGACCTTAAATTTGGCCAAGGATTGAGGATGGCATTGTTAAAAACCGACCTTCCGCGAGAAATACTGAAATCCATCGCTGACGGCACTGTTATCCCGGCACATCCGCTGGCCATCAACAGCGATCGTCAGTTCGACCCTGTGCGACAACGGGCACTGACACGGTATTATCTAGATGCAGGTGTAGGCGGAATTGCCGTCGGCGTGCACACAACCCAGTTTGCCATTCGTGATATCGGGCTCTACGAGCCGATCTTGAAGCAGGCAATTGAAACTGCCCACGATTGGTGTGACCGTCCTGTTGTCTGTATTGCCGGTCTGGTGGGTCAGACACAGCAGGCGATCTCCGAGGCACGGTTAGCGGTCGGCCTGGGATACCACGCTGGACTGCTCAGCCTGGCCGCATTCAAGTCTGCCAGCGAGGATGAGATTGTTGAACATTGTCAGCGGGTGGCTGTGGAGATACCCCTGGTCGGGTTTTACCTCCAGCCGGCAGTTGGTGGACGTTTGCTCTCATCGGGCTTCTGGAAACGATTTGCAGAAATCGAAAACGTGGTGGCCATTAAAATGGCACCTTTCAACCGCTACCAGACGCTTGATGTGATCAAAGGGGTCGTTGCTGCGGGTGCCGAAAACCGAATTACGCTTTATACGGGGAACGACGATCACATCGTCCTGGACCTGGCCGTGCCCTTTAACTGTGTCAGGGACGGTGAGTTGGTCCAAATCAGGATCAAGGGAGGCCTGCTGGGACACTGGAGCGTCTGGACATCTAAAGCGGTCGAACTGTTCGTAAAAATCCGACAGGCGGTTGCTGACGATCAGGTCGATGCCGATCTGCTGTCCCTCGATTCAATGGTCACTGACTGCAACAGTGCCTTTTTTGATGCAGCTAACGGTTTCCAGGGTTGTATTGCCGGCTGCCACGAAATCTTGAGACGCCAGGGACTTTTGGAAGGAATCTGGTGCATCGATCCAGAAGAGACCATGGGACCCGGACAAGCCGCTGAAATTGACCGTGTCTATCAATCCTATCCGCAACTTAACGATGATTCGTTTGTAAGCACACACCTCGAAAAATGGCTGACCTGAACAAGGCTATTTTAGCATGAGCTCTTACTATGAACCCTATTTCAATCTGGCTGTTAAATGACTGATTTTTCAAAACAGATTCGCCGCTACACCTTGATCATTCTCGTCCACCTGGGAGTGGTCGTCTTTTGGCATCTGAGTGTCGTCATCAGTGATATTCCCGACTACGTCATGCCCACCCCTGTGGCAACGTTTCTCTCCCTTCAATCTGACTACGGCTGGTGGCACAACACACTGATTACTGGCTACGAGGTTTTTGGCGGGTATGCGCTGGCGATTGTGGTGGGGGTAACTCTGGCACTCATCTGTAGCTGGTTCAAGATTCTGGAAACACTGTTGATGCCCTTGATGGTCAGTCTCAATATGATCCCCAAAGTCGCCCTGGGACCCCTGTTCATCGTCTGGTTTTCTTATGGTGTGGATTCCAACATCCTGATTGCTTTCAGTATCTGCTTTTTACCTATTCTGTTGACCATGGAGAGAGGCCTCAAGGAGATCGATCCCGATCTGATCGATCTGGTTCGCGTTCTTAACGCATCTCGCTGGCAGGTATTTACAAAAATTCAGCTTCCCGGTGCGCTCCCCTATCTCTTCTCCGGCATGAAAGTCGCGGTAGTTCTGGCAGTTGCCGGTGCCATTGTCGGTGAATTCATTGCCTCGGAAGAGGGGCTCGGATACCTGATGATGCAGGTGCAAGTGACCATGGAAACCTCAGCCATGTTCATGGCGGTGCTGCTCATAACCCTGATTGGGGTTGTCCTATACGGGATTGTGCTGCTGCTGGAAAATCTGGTCGTGGGTCGAACAAATCAAGTAATCAGAAACTAAGGGAAATAGATGAGTGAACCGTTTATCAGTCTTTCTGAAGTACGTAAGGTGTTTAAGAGCAAAAAAGAGGATTTCCTGGCCGTTTCCGAGGTGACATTTGATGTGAACGTCGGGGAACTGGTGTCAATTGTAGGCCCATCCGGTTGCGGTAAGACAACGATCCTTAAGATCCTGGCAGGTCTTTTTCCCTACGACGGGGGCACGGTAAAAATCGGAAACGAGACAACCCCGTTCGATCAATCCAAGGACATCGGCATGGTGTTTCAGCAGCCTCTGCTGCTGAAGTGGCGCAAAATCCTGGACAACGTTCTTCTACCCGCAGAAATCCTGGGGCTCCCACACAAAGAGAGCGTCGAACGAGCCCATTACCTGCTGGATATGGTAGGTCTACACGGATTTGAAGATAATTATCCCGATGAGCTGTCAGGCGGGATGCAGCAACGCACCTCAATTGCCCGGGCGTTGATTCACAACCCCAAACTGATTTTAATGGATGAGCCCTTCGGTGCCCTGGATGCCTTGACCCGGGAGAAGATGAACCTGGAACTGCTGAGGATCTGGGAGGAGTCTAAAAAAACCATTCTCTTTGTCACCCATGGCATACAGGAAGCCGTCTTTCTGGGCAGCCGCGTCATCGTCCTGACATCGGGTCCCGCCCGCATGGCAGATAACCTCTCTATTGACCTGCCCTATCCACGGGAACTCGACATGAAAACCCACGAAAACTTCGGGGCCTATACCCGGCATCTGTACAAGCATCTCGGCTTGAATTAAGGGTCGGCTCACTTCGGTCATCCCTGCCCGTTTAAAGCGTCGCAAGATAGTCATTTTCTATTTTGCGCAGCTCCGCCTGCTGCTCAGCCGTCAGTTTTGCCGGGACATCATTTGCCATCAAGGCTTCCGCTTTCTCTTCGGCAACTTGTGCCAGCAGTTTGCTGCCTCTCTTATCCCAATTATCACGGTTTTTCCGAAACAGAAGTGAGGGTTGGAAGAATTCTGACCGAAAATGTTTCATGGTATGGGGCTCGCCCAGAAAATGGCCGGCAATACCAACAGAACGGGTAACATCCACTGCCAATGTCTCCGCATTCACAGTAACCCCTCTCAAGTATCTCCGGGCATAGGATATGGCTTCGCTGTCGATCAGGATCTGAGCTGGCGAGATGGTCAATTCGGATTCCAACTGTCCGGCACCCCAGATCAGGCTGACGCCACTTTGCAGATGGGTAAAATAACCAATGGATTTTTCCATCCCCGTCTGACTGTCCATTGACATACTTTCAGTGGAGACCCAGGAACAGGAGGGAATGTTGTAATAGCGTCCCATGGCGGCACTGATATCAGCAAACAGATGATTTTCGGGGGCTCCGGTCACCGCAATGCTGGTTTTCATATCGAAAATATGGGCCAATCCCAGGTTGTAGATACAGGGACGACCGGGTTCAAGTAGCTGATTGATCACCAGACCGGCCAGTATTTCTGCATTTCCCACTGCCGCCGAACCCGCCAGGGTTGTCGGACCGGATGCTCCGGCCATGGGTTCCCCGTTGATCGTCGTGAGCAGGCCCTTTCCGGCAGTCCGTGCAAAAATTTCCAGCGCCAGATAGGTCCAGCGTAGTGGGCCGTGCGCAGTGAATCCAACACTGAACCAGGAATAGTCACCGACTACATCCTTCATGCGGCAGAGAACATCGGCACCCTCAGCTGTAAAACTGAGTACCCGAATGTGTTTACTGGTATTTTCCGCCATCGTGCGCAATCCGATGACATCCTGAGCATTGGTAGGAACGTCCGACAAAGCCATGCCGAACATCCCATCAATATTGGGGACCTGATCCACCAGGCGGGACACATCTGCCAGATCTTTGCTGGTGAACGTCCGATGAACTCCGTCCCGGAAGATATACATCCCGGGATTGGTCCAATTCTGCGTTTCGTTGGTAACCGAGAGCATCTTTCCCGATCCGTCCCGATCAGCCAGAAAAACCTCGGATGGGGTCCGAGCCAGACAATCCTTGACCAACTCTGGTGGAAAGCGGACAACCTGAGCATCGTGACCCAGCCTGGCGCCGGCATCTAACAGTTTTGCGATGAGTCCATCGTGTTCGATACGAACACCTGGGTCCATCAAGAGCTCCAGTGACGCCTCAGATATCTGTGCCGCCGTGTTTTGATCCATCATGTTTCTTCCTGTTCAAGTCAATAATCTGAGTAACTATTCAGCATGATACCCTCGACTCACGAAAAGTGGTGAATAGTTACTAATCTGAAGACCGCAGGCTGAAGTCAATTCACATTCAGTCTTCAACCTGTCTTTTGCTATAAGTTATCCCAATTCCGGGCCGGCCATCGCGAAAATGTGGTCGGGAGGATCGAACAGTGCGGGGTCTCCCAGCACCATCCGTGTAAATGAGCGCTGAGGGACAAATCCACAAGCCTCAATCCAGACCAGAAAACGGTCTTGCCCATCCAGTGTATCAATATATAACGGACCGGACTCCTTTTCAAGCAGGGAACGCAGGAGTGCCTCGGCGATGTCCGGACTGCGAGCCAAAACAGGTCCCAGATGCAAGGCCTGCAACCCTTCTCTGGCCATTACGAAGCCGCAGATCTGCCGGGATCGATCTCGACAGAGGATGGCATAATCCGGTTGACGTGCGTGAAGATGAGACAGAATAGCGGATCGATCCGCACCAAAAAGGAGTCTGTCAAAGGCAATGATTTCTGGAAGGTCGGAAAGCAAAACAGGAGCGAGCCTATGATCTTCAGGCAGCGGAACTGTTTCCGGTATTGATTTGGGAACCTGAGTACACACCCGGCGTTGCATCCCGTAGAGTGGTCGAAAACCCATTTTTTCATAAACCGGCTTTCCGTAGACCGTTGCATCCAGCAGGGGACAGATCGAACGACGCGTCAGCTCCTGAACACAGGTTTTCAGGAGTCGGGTTGCCAACCCCTGCTTTTGAAACGATTTCGTGACCAGCACCATGCTGATCCAGGCAATCCGCTCACCATGAGGTAAGGTGACTGCCGTTGCCACGACACTTCCATCATCGGAGCGGTAGCAATATCCCTGGCCGACATCCAGTAAAATCCGCCAATCGGCCTGGGTCTGGTTCCAGCCAGCCTCACGTGAGAGACTCATCGCAGCATCGATATCGTCCGGTGACAGACGTCCGGCCTGAAGGTCTTTAATAGGCCCCGTCCCGAACTTCATAATGCGTTGCCTTACCCAGTGTTTTTTTACCTTTGGAGACCCAATCAGCCACCCAGGTGATCATGTTGGGTAGTGTGACACGGGGATAGCCGAATAACCGCAGCGCCTGGTTCGTATTGACCAGCCAGGCGAACTCTTTCTCTACTCCCTCCAGGACCGGTTTTTTACCGAACAGCCGGCCAAACTCAGCAGCCAGCGCCCGAATGCTGACCGTTTCCGGCCCACTGACGTTCAGTGGGGAGGCCGGTGTGGTGCAATGCAGGAAAGAGCGCAGCACGTTGGTGTTGGCATCTCCCTGCCAGATCACATTCACGTGACCCATCGACAGATCCAGCGGCTCACCCTTCAACACCTTGCCGGCAACGTCGTGCAGCACACCATAACGCATATCGATGGCATAGTTCAAGCGAATGAGACGTCCCGGGGTTTGATGAAGGTGGGAGAAATATTCAAACATCCGCTCCCGCCCCAAACATGAATTGGCATAATCTCCCGGCGGAGGCACCGCCGGAACATCCTCCGTCGCCCCTTGATGCAGGACACTCACGTATGGGTAAACACAGCCGGTTGAAAAAGCAACCACCCGGCTTTTCGAAAAACGTTCCGCCACCAGAGCCGGGACATAACTGTTCATCGCCCAGGTCAGATGGGACGCACCCGATGTTCCAAACTTACGCCCCGCCATGAAGACAATATTCTCGACTTCCGGCAGTGCAGCAACCGCGTTTCGATCCAGGAGATCGGCGGTAATGGTTTCAATGCCCCAGTTTTCGAGTTTCTCTTTGACAGCGAGATCTGAAAACCGGGCTACACCAATCACTCTTTTATCCGGAGCCGCCCTTTTCGCCAGGCGTGCCAGCGTAGGGCCCATTTTCCCCCCGACACCCAGGATCATCAAGTCCCCGGACAGGGTTGACAGCTCGTGACACAGCGCTTCACCCGGCCGGGTCATGAACTCTTCCAGAGCCTGCTCATCATTAAAAGAAACGGGTAATTGCTCGATGGTCATCCATGCACCTTGAAAAAATTAATTTGGCATCTTGATTCTACGATCCAACATGTCATTCGTGAAAACCTTAAAGATATTATAAGGCTTCTTGAGATTGAAGTACTTCTCGATCAGCTCATAATCTTCTTCCATCCGACCCGGATCGAAATATCCCAGGGCCACTGTTGTTGAGAACTTATCGGTCATCAATTCAGTAACCAGCTTCCAATTCTGGCTTTCATTGGCGAATGTCAAGCCGGTATTGGCTTTGACCAGCGCTTTGACGCAGGGATCAGGATCCACAGCACAGACATAAAAAGCCTTCTGGTTCACACGAACAAATTTCTTGATAATCGCCGCATTTTTTTTCAGATACTTACCGTTGACAATAATCGAATTTCCATACGGATTGACACCGTATGTTTTCCAGGGGAAAAAGCCCATATTGTCACCCAGCTTCGCCTGGAATATGTGATGGATATTGTAGAAACTGGTCGTGGCATCGATATCTCCGCTGAGCAAGGCTGAAAGTTTCGCATTGGGCTGGATGTTCACCCACTTGACAGACTTCGGGTCTATCCCGACTCTTTTGGCCAGCGCAGGCCACATCAGCCGTGCGGCATCCCAGGAGGGATTCCCGATTTTCCTTCCCACCAGGTCTTTGGGTCCTGCAATCCCGGAGTCTTTTCTCCAATACATGCCGTAAGGAGAGTTGGCATACACATTCATCACCGCCACCAGATCAGCCCCTTTTCCTTTTGCCACCAGTGCTGTTCCCAGATCAGCCAGGCCGACCTGGTTTTTGCCAATACCAGTTCGTTGGGCAGACATGCTGGATCCTTTTCCCTGTTGAATATCTAGTTCGATACCAGCATCCTGATACCAGCCCTGTTGCTGAGCGTAGTAGTACGGCGCGTGGTCACCGCCAGCAATCCAGTTTAAAATAAAATCCAGTTTTTCAGCCGCATACACCTGACTTGCACCAAATACCAACGATAAAGCAAACACCACTGTCAAAGCCAGTCTTTGAATACGCATTTTTCTTCTCCGTATAGGTTTAAAGCTCTTCACGATTTTTTAAGGGACCTCTAAGATAACTGCTCAGCAATGAACAGACTGTCGGCTGCAGGGTCTATGGTTTAGCTACAGCGAATGTTCACCTGAAGAGTTAAAATGACTTCTCAAGGCAACTATACCCGAAATGGTAACCTACCAATATCAAATGACAGAATTTACGTCAATATTGTTAAAATTATCGAAGCCTTAAAACAACCAACTCTGGATAAGATTACCAATGCCAAGAGGGCGTGAAATCGGTTGGTTTTCCGTTGACATATCAAGTTGAAGAACTTAGTCTTCAAATGGAAAGAGATAAAACAATATAAACACAGCTTAAAATGACACTGAAGCATATCCCAACAAAGTATTGGTGCAGCACCAAATCATGGTGGTGGCGTCTGCCTGTTCCAGATGGAAGTTGGTAATTTCATACAAAGCTTAAGTGTCTTAGACACGATATAGCCCCTGTGAACCGACTCCCGGTTGGCAGGGGCTTTTTTTTTGGGGTGAAAGCTTGTCTAAAGAGGATAAAATGAGTGATGCACTAACGAAGATTTTTGAAACCGCCCAGCCTTTCTGCATAATTCAAAAACAGGATAGCGAAGACGTCTTGATCCTGGAAGGGGAAGCGCTGCAGTGCGACCAGATCGATGACATTCCCCGGCAAAAAGGCGTATCAGACCAGGGAAAGTCCTACGATACCATCAGCATGATCCCCTTTTCGCAAATCCGGGAGAAAGGATATCAAGCCCTTAATGATGGGGAACAGATACTGACGCTTGAGATTAAGCGGTTCTGGGATCTGGCGGTGGAAGAGCTGCTGGAGCAACTGACTCATTGTGACATTGGCCTGGAAAACGGGTTCGAATATGACATGACCAAGGCAGAATACGAAACGTTGATCCGACGTATTGTTGAAGATGAAATCGGCAACGGAGAAGGGGCTAACTTCGTGATCCCTCGCACTCTCAGTGGTCGAATTAACGATTTTTCAGTCCAAAGAGCTCTGTCCATTTTCAAGTACCTGCTGGAGAACGACTACGGAACCTATTGGAAATTCATCTTTTACAACGGAACGCGCTATTTTATCGGCTCAACACCTGAGCGCCATCTTTTCGTCGAAAATCAAAAAGTTAAGATGAATCCAATCAGCGGTACCTTTCGTAAAGACAAAGCCTATCAGCGACGCAGCGAATTCAAGGGGGACCTTCTCTCGTTTCTGAACAATCCCAAAGAGATAAATGAGTTGTTTATGGTGGTCGATGAAGAACTGAAGATGATGTCCCGCATGTGTGAACAGGGTGGGGCCATTATCGGACCGCTGCTGAAGGAGATGTCCAAACTGATCCACTCGGAATATCTGCTTTCCGGGGAAAGCGATAAGGACGTCATCGAACTGTTCAAAGATTCCATGTACGCTGCAACCGTCACCGGCAGCCCGGTTGAGAACGCCTGCAACATCATCCTTAAGTACGGCAAACACTCCCGCAGATATTACGGCAGTGCCATCCTGCTGCTGGGACGGGATGAAAAAGGGGGCGATACGCTGGATTCCCCCATCACGATCCGCACGCTGGAAGTAGATAATGACGGACAGTTCGAGACAGCAGTCGGTGCGACTCTGGTCAGGGATTCAATTGCTTCCGAAGAGGTGCTGGAAACCGAAGCGAAAAGCGCAGCCCTGCTCGCCAGTATTATGTCCACGGGAAAGCAGGAGGTCATTCCACCGTTGCTGAGTCGGCTGGCGAATGATGATGAAATCGTTGAAACCCTGCAGTTCCGGAATCAATATCTGTCCAATTTCTGGTTCTTCAAACAGGAGACCCGGCTTCATTCAGAGTTTGACAACCGGCACATCAAGATCACCATTATTCACAATGGCGATGATTTTGTTTACATGCTGCAACACATCTTTAACTCATTCGGGATGGACACCACGATTGTCCCCTACCAGGACTACGACCTGCAGCGAGACAAAAGTGCCATTACCCTGGTGGGCCCGGGACCGGGAAATCCGAACCGGGAGGAAGACCCAAAAATGAAGAAGAATTACACCATCGTTGATGCGCTGCTCGAAAACAAAAAACCGGCGCTGTTTATCTGCCTGGGGCATCAATTTCTTTGTCACCAGTTGGGTTTTACAGTGGCCAAGAAAAAGGTCCCGTTGCAGGGCGTGCAGGAAAAAATCGGGCTTTTCGGCAGAGAGGAACGAGTGGGATTTTACAACACCTTTGCACCCGTAAACAGTGAACTGTCCGAAAACTACGAAGTCTCACTGGCCCAGGACAAGCAGGAATTATTGGCCATCCGGGGCGAGAATTTTATTGGCTTTCAATTCCACCCGGAATCCATCCTGACCAAAAACGGCGACGCTATCCTCAAGGAGGCCATCGCTTACCTGCTGGGATAAGAACCTCACCGTACCCTGTTCAGTATCTGGTGCGGTAGACATTCAGCCACAAGGTATCGTGCTTTTGACCTGCCATGCGATAAATGAGGTCATTGATCTCTTTGTCATCGTGGTTCAGCAACTGATTGGTCCTGATAAATCCGACATCTCCCCCTTTGGGATAAAGAAAATAGGGACTGTGATGTTCCGCACTATCGGACATGGCTGTTCTGTTGTCGGGATCAAGATAGTCAATGGCCCCGTTACAGATGCAGAAATACTCCGTCGCCCGGGATGGAATTTTTGGGTCACGGTCTGCTCCCGGTTTAAACACCTGGAGAAAACAAACAGTTCCCTTCACACCGATCAGCGCGGCAGTACCCTTGATCCGATAACGCCTGCTTCGACGTCGGGGGGTGACCACTGAAAGCAGCGAACCGTACTTCAAAGTGAGGTCTCCACCCTGTTCTGAGTCGAGGTCCAGTCTCAGCCGGGTCTCATCCTTTAGCTGCAATACGGAACGATCCGGCAGAGCCAGTACCAACTGCCCTCCTGCGGCCAGATCCACAACCGAGCCACTACTGAGCCTATCGCCTGCAAAAACCGGTTTAGTGTCTGCAGATGCCGTCCCGGACAGATGTGTCACCGTAGCGACGCCTTTCTGATCAAGCGGTTGTATTTCTTTTTGCCAATCTACTTCACCAATGGGGCGGCTGAGACTACATCCCACCGGAATTCCTGCTACCAGGGATGTCAACAACAGGTTTTTCCCCAGGACCAGGATTTCCCGTCTGTTCAGGCTTTCAGCTTTCATGGAATCTCCAATTGAAAAATTCAGATTCGATCACTTCTCAATTCCGTCCCTGGCTTCAACACCTTCGGTATAGTAGTGTTTTACCTCCCTCATCTCCGTGACGAGATCTGCCAATTCAATCACAGCCGGATCTGCCTTTCTTCCTGTGATGACCACTTCCACAGAAGCTGCCCTGCCTTTGACGGCCTGCAGTAGTTCATCGATACTGAATAACCGGTAAAAGGTGGCGATATTGGCCTCATCCAGGATAACCAACTGGTAGTCTCCCGATGCCATGACCGCTTGCATCTCCTGGAGCCCCTCTCGCGCCAGTTGAATATCTTCCGCTTCCGGGTCTTTGTGAATGAAACAATCACGTCCGTACTGCCTGACTTCAATCTCACCTTTAAAGCGCTCCAGGCTTTCCAGTTCAGAATATTTCATGCCCTTGACAAACTGTCCGATAAAAACCTTCAACCCGGCACCCACAGCTCTCAGTGCCAATCCGAACGCAGCAGTGGTTTTCCCTTTACCGTCGCCGGTATACACATGCACATACCCTTTCACCTTATCTCCTGTATTAAAAGTGGTTGAAGGATAAAGTCCTTCTTGTCTTCAGTCTATACAACTGTAAGAGAGTTGCCCTGGCTGTGTCAATAATTTGGGGTCGTTTGGGGGTCAGAATCACGCTTCGATCACAGACATGGCTGACTCTTTAAGCCCGAGGCGGACCTGCTGGCCCGTCTGTGGCGCCTGAATATCGTTCGGCAGGTTAACCACCAGACACTCTCCTTTTTCCGTCCTGATAGTTAGCCGATATTCCGCACCCTGAAAGCGAATATCTTTGATCTGTGCGGTCACTAACAGTTCCCCTGCAGCAGGTGTTGCTGAAGGCTCAACCAGGTGAGCCGCTTCCGGGCGGATCAGGACTGTCACAGTTTTTCCGGCAGACGGCTCTGCCTGCGGAAGATGGACTGTTCCCAGAGGGGTATCGATCCCCCCATCTGCTGAAACCGTCCCTGAAATCAGGTTCTGAAACCCTAGAAAAGAGGCGACAAAACGGTTGGCCGGCTTTTTATAAAGATCCTGCGGCCTGTCAATCTGCTCGATCTGACCGGCGTTGAAGACCGCGATGCGGTCCGCCACGGCAAAGGCTTCGTTATGATCGTGAGTCACAAAGATGGTCGTAATCCGAATCTTTTTCAGAATCAGTTGCAGATCAGTCAGCAGTCGCTCCCGTAAAACTCGATCCAGAGATCCCATTGGTTCATCCAACAGCAGCAGACGGGGCTGCGGCGCCAGACTCCTGGCCAGCGCCACTCGCTGTCTTTCGCCGCCAGAGAGGTCATTGACATTGCGCTGACGCAGTTCAGTCAAACCAACCAGCGCCAGAACTTCCTGCGCCCGTTTTTGGATGTCGGACTCCTGCCAGTTTTTGACCTGCAATCCGAACACAACATTCTCATAAACATTTTTGTGGGGAAACAGGGCAAACTCCTGAAACATCATACCGAAGTTCCTGAGGTGGGGATCCACAGGGGTAATATCCCGGCCCTCATACAGAATGCTGCCACTATCCGGTGTTTCAAGGCCGCAGATCAACCGCAACAGGGTCGTTTTGCCGCAACCCGAAGGACCCAGCAGACATAGAATCTCGCTTGCCTGCAGACTCAAATTGATATTCTGCAGCACCAGATCCGATTCGATCACTTTTGCCAGGTTTTGAATATCGAGAATACCCATTTTAAAATTCTCCCTGTCCTTCCACTCTTAATTTCTCCAACATCAGAAAACCGGCTGCGGTGACCAGCATCAGCAGGCTGCTCATAGCCATAGCCTGCCCATAGTTCATGGCCCCCGGTTGTCCCAGAAACCGGTATATAGCCAGCGGCATCGTGGGTGTTTGTGGCCGTGCCACAAACACTGTTGCGCCAAACTCCCCCAGACTGATGGTAAACGCAAACACTGCGCCGACAATCAGGGAACGGCCGATAATGGGCAGCTCAACTGCCCGCCACACCCTGAACGGGGAAGCTCCCAGCAGCGAGGCGGACTCCTTCAAGCTCTGCGGAATACTCCGCAAGGCAGGTAAAACGCTTCTCACCACAAAAGGGAACGCCACCAGTGTGTGAGCCAACGGGACCAGCAGCAAAGACGTTCTCAGGTTCAACGGAGGTCGGTCCAGGGCGATGATAAATCCAAATCCGAGGGTCACCGCTGAGGTTGACAGAGGCAGCATGAAAATCGGATCGAACATGGCACTGAGCCTCCCCTTTGACATTGACAGAAACTGAGCCGCCAGGAGCCCGATCACCACAGAAAAAAGCAGGGTCACCAGGGCAAAACCACAGGAGTACAAAACAGCTTCCAGCGGGGGCACGAAAAAAATCGACTGGACGGGATTTTCGAACAGTGCCCGATAAAATGCGAACGTCAGGCCTGTTTCGCTTAAAAACGATCTGAGCACCAACGCGAACAGTGGCGTACCAACCAGCAACAAGATCAGGATTACATTGCCGCCAACCCAAAACCGGTCCTTCAATGACCGCATGGGAACCTGAATCCCGCTACGCGCAACAGGCCCTAAAGATACCACCTGTTTCCGCTGCAAAGCCGTATAAATCCACATCATCAGCAGAATAAACACAATCTGAATCAGGGAGAGGGCTGCAGCCATTGGCAGATTGAAAAGATGGACAGCCTGTCGATAGATTTCCACTTCGATGGTCGCCAGCCTCGGCCCCCCCAGGATCAGAATGACCCCAAAGCTGGAAAAGCAGAAAATAAAAACCAACAGAGTAGAAGCCAGGATAGCCGGTTTCAGCAGCGGCAACGTCACCTTAAAAAAAACTTTGAGAGAAGAGGCCCCCAGCACTCTGGCCGCTTCTGCGATCGATGGATCGAGACGGGACCAGAAACCGCCGACGATGCGGAGAATCACTGTATAATTAAAAAAAACATGGGCCAGTAAAACGAAGAGAACCGAATGGTCAAGTTGAAGGGGTGCTTCGGCAAGCCCGAACAGGTTCTGCAGCAGCACATTGATCATTCCCCTGGAACCCAGCAACGCCTGGAAAGCAGTTGCGACAACAACCGTTGGCAAAACAAAGGGTACCGATGCAAACGCCTGGAGTAACTTTTTCCCGGGAAAGCGGTAACGGGAAACAATATAAGCCCCGGGCAGGGCCAGGATCAACGTCAGCAGTGTCGAAACCACGGCCTGCCAGAAAGTGAACCAGAGGGTTCTGGCGTAGTATCCCGATGTAAACAGCTTGCGTAGACTGGCCAGCGCCCAATTCCCATCCGGCATAAAACTCAACCCGAATATTCTGAACAACGGGTAAAAGTAGAATAGCGCCAGAAATAGAATCGGAAGCCCGGCTATCAGCAGTTGGGTTCTCTTTTTGATGGCATCACCTCAGGACAGTTTCGGTCCAGGCTTCAATCCAGTTTTCCCTTTCAGACGCGATTTTCACGGGGCTCATCATAATCGGGCTTTCGGCACTCACCGTGTGTCTGGTGAAAACCTCGGGCAAGCGCGCTGTTCGGTTACTGGGAAACACAAACATCTGCAGCGGAATATCTTCCTGAAAAGAGGTATCCAGCATAAAATCAATCAATTTTTCAGCCAGGGCGGTTTTCCGGGTTCCCTTCAGTATGCCTGCAAATTCGATCTGCCTGAAGCAGGACCCCGCTGACGTCACCGCTGCTGTCGGCGCCTCTGTGAGCTTCTTTTTTGAGTAATAGACCTCAGCCGGGGGACTGCTGGCATAGCTGACAACGATAGGCCGATTCCCTTTGGAAGCAGCTGAGAATGATCCCCAGTACGCTTCCTGCCAGCCGTTTGTGACCAGAACACCGTTATCTTTCAGTTTCCGCCAGTAATCCAGGTAGCTTGCTTCGCCAAAACGACCCACCGTCGTCAAAAGAAAGGCCAGGCCCGGAGAGGAGGTCGCCGGGTTCATGACAACCGTCAGATTTTTGTAACGGGGGTCGATCAGCGCATCGATGTTACGAGGCGGTTGCAGCCCCTTTTTGGCAAACCATTTTTTATCATAGTTGAGGCAGACATCCCCAAAATCTACTGGCAGCAGTCGGGATTGACTGTCCAGTTTCAGCTCGTCCGGAATATGGCTAAGTTGCGGGGAACTATAGGCAACGAAAATTCCGGCTTTCAAGGCTCGGCCGATGAAGGTGTTGTCCACACCGTAAAACACATCCGCCAGGGGATTATTTTTGGAAAGAATTGCCTGGTTCAACGCTGCCCCAGCGTCCCCGGCTTTCAAAAAACGGATTTTGACATTCTCTTTCTTTTCAAAGATGGCTACCACGGCTTTACTGACACTGAAACTGTCGTGTGTCATCACCGTGATTTCAAGCGGAGCGCTGACAAGCAAACTCGGAAAAGCGCCTGCAGTCAGGAGCGAAAGAGAGATCAGAAGGGAGATGAAAATCGGTTTCTTCATGGCTTTGTTTTTTTCATTATTAAATTGAATAGCGACGATCCCCGCGTTCAGGTTCTCAACCAGGGTTGACCACCATCACTTCTTCCAGAGGACGCCTATTAATGGCAAAATCCAATCTAACGCCACCGATTTAAGTCTGAAACACCTCAAAAAAAAAGCCATCTCAATAAACGTTGAGATGGCTGAAGAGGGATGCAGTTCCCTACACCGGCATTATCCGGATCAGGTTCAACGGTAAAACCAACAGCTATAAGCAAAGGTTCCTCTCAGCCTGGTTTATCCAAGCTCCCGGTAGTCTTTCGATTGGTATTTGTAAAGTTTAGGCCTTTCACTACCTTATGTCAATTCATACACCCTCAATGAACTGTCAAGCCTTTGATGGTCGTTGAAAAAAAGAGGACACGCCGTCTCCGTATCTATCGCAAATCACATCGTTAGTGAGCAGCTATGGACCAGAATTAGCAAAGCTCAGGAGTGCTAAATTGACAATTTTGGGGATAAAACCGGAAAAAAGGGGGAAACAGTCATATTGCTGTTCCTAAGCTTGCACGTACATCTGCTACTGAAATGAACAATTTATTTGGCGTATCTAAAAAAGCACAAAAGCCAAATTTTTCGTAAAACTGAACTGATCCCTCTTTGGCATCAACTATAATAAGCGGAAAAGCGACAGTTTCACTGGCTGAAAGCAATTTTTTTAATGCATCAATCAATAACCATTCACCGAAACCGCGTTGAGCATACTGTTTATCCACTGCTAAACGAGCAATCAAACCACCTGCATGAGCATATTGATGCTTTTTCCTTAGTTTTGTTGGTAACGCATCCAGATCAATTGGTGTCATGGTTAGTGTGTAGTATCCAATAATATTCTCAGGCTTATGTTCATCTACCAAAACAAAGGTTCTGCTGTTGTCTTTGCTTGACTGCTGGTTGGCCATAATGCGCAAATAATTGTTCAAAGCGTCAACCCCACAATCAAAGCGATTTCGGTTATGCATTTTTTTGTCAAGCTGTACCGCAATCATGGCTGGCTTTTGTTTTCGTAGTTCCTGGCGGCTTGCTGTAATCGTGAATTAGGTTTTGCTGGTGTATCTAAAGCATTAACAAGCATCATGGCATCACGTTGGCTGAGTTTTAACAAACGTTCACGTTCCATAATTTTGTTTGCTTTTTCAACTGCAGCACTTAATACAAAAGAATTAATGCTAGGCATACCAGCAATAGCGGCTGCTTGCGATAATAATTCCTGTGTATTGTCATCGACTCTCGCCGTGATACGAGGTAAAGTAGTAGCCATATTTTTTTCTCCTTATTAAAGTGACAAACTGGCACATATAGAGAGTATGGCATTTTTTATTTTCTAAGTCAATACGTGGCATATTGGCACGCACGGTAAATTTTATCTAATCAAAAAAACGCCAAGCACGACCTCCGCTACAGGGAATGCGCAAGTACTTCTATCGATGTTATTTCAAGTGGGGGGACACTGAATTGATCAAAGACGATTCGACTCGACTGGCTAACCGCATTGTCAACGCTGGTGGCAGGGCCAAATGTGAGATATGGAAGGGTGAAAGAAAAAATAAAAAAACGCTTGACAGGTTTGAATAATTGTAAGTAAATTTTACTTACAATTATTCAAACCTGATATTTTCAAAATCGGTTTCCGAATCGCAAAGAGTGAGTAAATTGAAAAAAGCCCATACAAAAGCGAATCCCAGGGAGATTAGCCCGTTTAACGGCAGTTCATCGCCTCCCGGAAGGGAAAAACTGGCGAATGGTCTCAGGGGTCTTCTCAAAACAAAAGACTTTGGTTCGATAACCACATCGGGGATAGCAAAGGCATCCGGTGTCAATGAAGCGCTCATTTATCGATATTTCGGGAATAAACGCGGTTTGTTACACGGGGTACTGTCCGAACATCTGCATAAATTTACACAGCAGGTCACCCTGGATCTGAAAGGGATTAAAGGTGCGCAGGAAAAGCTTAAAAAACTAATCTGGAGTACAGTCCATTTTTACGACCAGGACAGAATTCTGGCTAAAATGCTGGTGTTGGAAGTACGTGCCCACAAAGATTACTTTAAGAGTGAAACATACCG
>Ga0209249_1002126_pt1 | contig 16945 bp, 15 predicted proteins | sample SaaInlV_200m_DNA_4_FD_184653 | JGI IMG/M metagenome (GOLD analysis project Ga0209249, IMG submission 184653) | Marine microbial communities from expanding oxygen minimum zones in the Saanich Inlet - SI037_S3LV_200m_DNA (SPAdes) (version 2) | ecosystem: Environmental > Aquatic > Marine >...
TTTTGTCGGTAGAGTTCATGTTTTTATTTTTTGTTTACGCCTCTAAGATAGTAACTTATTGGAAAAAAATATACATGAACTCCATTTTTATTTAAAAAATTAATGTTTTTTATCAAAGCTTGCATTTGTCTGTATTACAGAATATTAACATCATTTTGCTTGTTTTTATGAATTATGCAGGTTAGGAACTGTGATATTATAAACAACATTTATTAAGCCCGCTTTTCTAAGCCATTCAATGGTTTGCTCGAATGTTGTTGACCTTGCATTTTTGCGAACATCACCATACTTGAATTTTTTGTTTTCTTTTGCTATTTGTCGAGGTATGGAGATCCATAGTTCAGAAGTTTTTATTGATTGCGATTTTTCAGTATGTTTTGAAAAATCTCTTTTGTAGGCTTCGACTATTTCATTTTGAATTTTTCTGGCTTCTGTAATGTCTTTATTATGAAAATAATTTTGTAGAACTTCAGGCATTCCTCCTAAGAATATGTACATTTTAAGAAGTCGAAGGATTTTTTCGTGCAAGATTTCGGGAAAAGGTTCAACTTTTTTCACAGATAAAAGCTTCTCTGCCAGCAATTCCTCGTCCGAAGCAATAAGAAATTCTATAAAATTCATCGGGTAGAGTGTCATGAAATTTACTTTTCCTACAGGGAAACTGGTTTTTTTGCCAACACTCACCCCCAGTAAAGAACCCGCTGCAACAATATGATAATAAGGACCTTGTTCGCAGAAATATTTCAGACTTGTTAGAACTTCGGGAACTGTTTGAATTTCATCAAAAAAAATTAGAGTATCGCTGAAGGCAATTTTTTTCCCTATATACAAACTTATATTATTAATGATTTCTTGAGGTTTTAGCTCATTTTTAAACAGAGTTGACAGATTAGGATCTTGTTCAAAATTTAAATAAATGTAGTTTGAGTATTCCTTTTGCCCAAATTCACTTATTAGATAAGTTTTACCAACCTGACGAGCACCTTGCAACAACAGTGGTTTACGATTTTGGCTATTTTTCCAAACCAACAAATTTTTGTATAAACTTCGTTTCATAATTTTATCTCCAAAAAAACGTTACAAACATACAAATATATCTCCCAAAAAGTGTCATACCTGTGCAATTTTATCTCCAAAAAAGTGTATTTCCTATCAAATTTTTAATAAAGAAAATGGAGTACAGCCACGTTTGGTGGTTGTTGCGGGAACTAAGTCAATCTTTCGCTATCAAGGTGTAAGTGCATGAAAATCAAAAGCTACAGTTAATAGGCACTCCTCAAGTTAGTTTAACCAAAAGAATAATAATAAATCATAAAGAAAATATCTTCATCATCAAGGCTTGAGTAGAATCAACGCCAATTTTCGAAAGTATTTTCCGCCGATGTGTATCTACCGTATGCTTACTGATGAACAATTCGTCAGCAATTTTTTTGCTGGTAGTTCCATTTATCATGTATTCAAATATTTCTGTTTCTCGCTCCGAGAGCTTATAATCTAAAGCATATTTTTTAGCAATATTTTGTATGTCAACTGATTTGCCATTCAATCGGGAGATACATGCTTTCAACTCAACAATATCAATGGGTTTTACAAGATAGTCGAAAGCTTCTTGTTTAATTGCCTTTATCGCATAATGATTGAAAGCAGTTACAAAAACAATTTTTGATTTTAAGCCCGCTTCTCGCAGAGATTTCACCAAATCGAAACCTGTCATCTCCGGCATTTCAACATCAGTGAAAACTATATCGGGTTTGAGTTTGATAATTTCAGGAATGGCTATTTTTGGATATATAAAATCTGCTACAAGCTCAATTTCAGGAAATGATTTTAAGAGAGATTTAAACCTTCTTATTGCAAATTGTTCATCATCAACCAGTATTGCAGTCATAATCTTATTTTAAATTGATCATTGATAATTGAAACATTTAGTCATAATGAAACCTGCATTTTGCTATGTGTATTTCATTGTCCTTAACCCGATAAATAAGTCTGTGTTCGCCATCAATTCTACGCGACCAGAATCCATTATATTTATGCTTCAAAGGTTCCGGTTTCCCAATTCCTGAGAATGGTTCACGAGAAATATTTTTTAGCAAATCATTAATTCTTTTTAAGGTTTTTTTATTGGATTTTTGCCAATATAAATAGTCCTCCCACGATTCATCTACAAATATATATTTCATGAATCAATGAGGTCTTTATGAAATGACGACTTGCTTTTCAATTTTTCTATTGCTGAATCCAACCTGCTTTCATTTGTTCTTGAAGACAATTCATGTTTGGTCGCATTTAATGAATTGTATTCATCTAATGAAATTACAACCACTCCTGAGTCTTTGCCGCGATTAATAATCAAGGTTTCAAAGTTATTAGTAACATTATCAAGATATTTTTTAATATCCTTTCTGAAATCCGAAATTGATGTTGTTAACATTATCCGTCTATTTTAGTACACAATAAAGTACAAATATATGTACTAATATTTAGAATTCCTAATTTTTCTTTTCATGCACAAATTTTCCTTTAATTGAGTACCATTGTATAATTGAACCATTGAATAATTGTATAATTGTATAATTGAACCATTGAATAATTGTATAATTGAACCATTGAATAATTGAATAATTGAACCATTGAATAATTGAATAATTGAACCATTGAATAATTGAATAATTGAACCATTGAATAATTGAAAATTTACACAGGTATTTCAATTCTTACTTTTGTGCCACTTTTGTCCGGCTCATTTTCTTCAATATCAGTCATATTATATTTTATTCTTTTGCCCGATAGTTTTTTGTAAAGCTCCAAAATTTCATCAGCTATTCCGATGCCTTTTCCGGTTCCTTTAGTGTTTTGTTCTTTTGCTTGCTTTCTGCCAATTCCATTATCTACGATTTCTATGAAAATATTTTTGCCGGTTTTCGATGCTTTTATTGTCAAATATCCATCCTCTCGTTTCGGAAGCAAACCATGTTTTATGGCATTCTCAACAAAAGTATGAATTATCATTCTTGGAATTTCTATTGATAGTTTCACTGTTTCGTCCACCTCTATAGAATAATCGAAACAATTGCTGTAACGAACTTTTTGTACCTCAATAAAATTCCGGCAAAACTCCAGTTCTTTTTTTAAACTCACTGTAACTTTATCGCTATTCATCAATGATTGTTGCATCAGATTCGAAAAACGCTGCATAAATTTTTCAGCAAGTTTAATTTGTTGCTGGTCATACATTCCTGAAATTGAATTAAGAACATTTATTGTAAAATGAGGGTCTATTTGGTTTTTCAGGGAAGAGTATTGGAGTTTTAAAACTTGTTTTTCTTTTTCGTATTTTTCTTTGGCAAGTCTATTTTGAACCTGATTTAAGGAATAAAAAAACAAATAGAAGATTAGAAAAATGGCAATGTAGATTGGATATTGCCAAAAATACAAAGGATTAATTGTGAATTCGTAAGTATATGAAACACCCCCAGAATTAATGTGTAAAAATCTTCTTTTATCCTTGGTTACTTGAGTTTGTATTTTTCTCGACATTCCTGTTCTTGCTATCGTTCCTAATTTATGAATTTCTTTAAGATGCTCATCAAGAACAGTCACACTATTGTGCCCATCAGTAAAAATTATAAACTCCTCTATTGAGTCTCCATCAATATCGAAATTAACAACTTGTTGTTTTGGGATATTCCTCATGCTTGCAGGTAGATTGATTGGTTGAATAAGTTGTGGCGAAATAATTTCGAAGCTTTCGTTTTTGTTATTTGAAATTAATAATCGTTCCATACTTTTTGATTTTAAATGTAAATAATTGTACGAATTAGCATCTGAATATTCAAGCAAATTTATTTCAGAAACCTTCTTTCCCAAGGGTGTATAAAAAAAAGTTTTTGTATACTTCCTTCTTCAACGGTTCGTATTTGATACAGACAAGCAAAATAGTTCTCATTATTAAAAACAATATGACAAGGGTCAACAGTACACATATCTCCTTCAAACTTTACTGGTTTAAATTTGAATTTTAGATTGGTGTCAAATACCATTAAATATCCATTATTGTCCCTGTATGGGATATCTTCAGTATAATTATCTGGTGAAGTAACCATTCCAAATATTTCATCTATAGAATCGTTATCAATATCAGCAAAATGTACATAATTAGAAAAACCTGCACCTGATTTTGGGGAACTATTTATTGTTTGATTCTGAATATCGTAACAAAACAAATTTCTTGGATATCCTGAGTACCCACTACCAAGATAAAAATATACTTTTTTTGAAGCATTTTTCTTAGGACTCATTACCTTCCCTCCAAACAAAAACACATCAATATCATTTGTTTGATTATAATTTGATTTTGCAATAAATTTGTGCCTAATTATAAATTCTTTTTCTCCAAAGAACTCAATCCCATACAAAAAAAGTGAATCATTCGATTTGGTAACAGTGTACATTTCTTCCAATCCATCATTATCGTAATCTCCAAAAACTGGGATATGTATATCCAACCAACTTCCTTTTGGATTCCATTCCTTAAGTAAAAGACCATCTTCGTCCATAACTAAAACAATTGGGCAATTCTTGTCGTTGTTGTTTACGTTTATATGTATTGTTTCTTTTAATCCATTTCCATTCAGATCATGATAGAAGGTTTCCTGATGCTGATCAATTCTTCTACTATCCATTAAGCTCACATTTGTCTTCGAAAAGTCGAATGGTAGCAAATACAGAAATACAGAACCAAAAATTACAGTATAAAACACTGGGTTTGTTATTATCTTTCTATACATATTTAAGGTAAACACTTATGACAAAATTATATAATTACTAAAAATACTTAATTTTTGTTTTACAAACATACTACTTATCTTATTATTAGATAGATTAACATTCATAAATTTACAAAACATATCATTCCGTAATTATTGCTAATTTATTTATTAAGCGAGTAAAGGTATCCAATAATACTCATCTATTTGTATTAAAATCAATATTAATGAGTATTGTAGGATTTTTTAAATCGCTAAACCTTTGCCAACGAAAATTATTGAGATGTTTTATTTTTTAATATTAATTTAAATTATTGGTTATGAAAAAGTTTATTATTATTAGTGTTTCTTTTCTTTTTTGTGCAAATTTTCTATTTGCACAAAATTTATCGACAGGTTTGATTGCTTATTACTCATTCAATGGCAATGCAAACGATGAAAGTGGGAATAATTATCATGGTGTGGCCAATGGAGCAACCTTAACAACAGATCAATTTGGGAATCAAAATTCAGCTTATTATTTTGATGGTATCGATGATTGCATATTACTTAATCCCATAGGCTTGCAGGGCTGTTATTCAATAAGGCTATTACTGAAACCAGAAGATGTATCAAGTAGTACCCAAGAATTATTTATTTCAAATGGTTTTAGTAGCAATACTCAATTTGTACTTAGAAACGATGGTAGTATTGGTTTTGATTTTTGGCCCTTAGATTATCTGCATACTACTGATAACCATATAGTTAATAATTATTGGTATGATATTGTTCTAACAAGAGATTCATTAAATCGTAAAATATTTATTAATGGAATTGAAGTTGCATCAGCTACAACAAACCTACAAAATAATGATAGTGATGGCTGGTCTATTGGAGGGCAACAAGTTTATAATCAATATTATTATAAAGGCATTATGGATGAAATTCGGGTCTATAATCGCCAACTTTCTGTGAATGAAATTAATGAATTGTATTATGAAGGTAATTCGTCAACAATAACACAAGAATCATTAGGAATTGTTCCATTTGCTTATGGGAGTATGGTTTCAGTTCCTAATACTGTAGATGGTAATATTTATTTGTTAGGTGGTCGTGTAGGAGGTTCCGTTTACATATCGAGTGACACAATATGGAAATACAATCTTGCACAGCAAAACTGGAGTCCTGAAAGCTATTATCTTCCGTATGGGATTGACTATTCATCAGCAAGTTATTTGAATGATCATATTTATATGTCTCCAGGATTTGCTACTGGAAATTCAAATGGATGGGGTAGCCACAACAAAATGATTGATGTAGATTTGTCAAATCAAATGGCTTCAGAAACTCATGCTTTTACAGGTTTTTCAAGTATATGGTTTTCCAGTAATTGTGAATATAACGGAAAGATTTATTTCATAGGTGGTCATAATGGTTCAGACCAGACAGAAATATTTGAGTATGATCCAATATCAGATACATTAATTCATGTTTCTGATTTGCTTAATGCAACAACAGGAGCAACAGTATTTGTAGGTTCGGATAATTGGATTTATATTTTAGGACATCATGCTACAAACCATATTAATCAAAGATTTAATCCTTTGACTTATCAAACAGAATTGCTATCAACAAGTATGAAATCACCATGTAATTTTTGGCATATAGAGAATAATAATGAATTATACTATTTCTACCGAAGTGCAAGTGACACTTTAGTATATAAATATAATTACATTTTAGATGTGATTAATACGACAGAGTTTTCTGTACATGGTCAGTTTGAGAATGTTTTTAGTATTAGTCATCCTAGCGATCCAAGAGTAATTTATTCATTAAAAGTCAATTCAGCTTCTAATCAATCAGATGAATTAGTAAAACTAACTTTAAATATTTCTGTTCCACCAGTACAGATAATTCCAAATTTCATTGCTACTAACACAAATGCTTTTGTAGGTGATACAATTCAATTAACTGACCTTTCAACCGGAAATCCAATAAGTTGGTTATGGGATTTTGGAGACAGCACAACCTCTACATTGCAAAATCCATTGTATATTTATTCGAGTGCAGGACAATATGATGTTTCATTGATTGTTTCTAATGGAACAACAAGTGATACATTAGTTAAATATGGTTATATTCAAGTTGATAGTCCTGTACTAACAACACCAGATTGGTCATACACCATAACTTCCACAAACCACACAATCCTTATCCATGAATCCACTCCAATTACAATAAATGGAATTCAAATTGAACCTGGTGATTATGTAGGAGTATTTTACGATTCATTGGGAACTTTGAATTGCGGTGGTTATCGGATTTGGGAATCAACAAGTACAACTATTTCAGCATGGGGTGAGGATATTGGAAATGATGGCTTTGTTGCCGGAAAACAATTTAAGTGGAAAATTTGGGATGCTTCGGAGAATATTGTGTATGATGTATATGCAACCTATATACCAATTTCTATTAATAATCAAATATTTAATCAGGGGAATTTTGCAGTAAACGGAATAAGTGGTTTGTCTTCATTAAGCACAAGAGAATCTCAGGAAATTGTTTTACCTTATGGTTGGAGTATTTTCTCAACATATATTAATCCAATAAATTCATCTTTCGATACAACCTTTAATGAGATAGTTTCAAATGTTGAAATTGTTAAAAACTATCTCGGACAAACTTATTGGCCATTTTATGGAGTAAACTTAATTGGAAATATTTCTATTTGTGAGGGTTATCAAATTAAAATGAATCTTGAAGATACATTGATAATTACAGGTTTATCTGTTCACCCCGAAAATACAAATTGCGATATCCCTGCAGAATGGTCGATAATATCATATTTGCGTAAAAGCCCTTCATCTGTAGTTGATATGATGAGCACTATTGTTAGCGATATTGTAATTGTTAAAGATTATTTGGGTGAAATATACTGGCCATTATATGGTGTTAATTCCATTGGGAACATGGATCCAGGCGAGGGCTATCAAATAAAAATGCTCAATGCAACAACTCTAACATATCCTGCAAACACAGCAAATGTTTCAAAATCAAATATCCAAATTTTAAAACCTAATTATTTCAAAGGAGTGAAAAACACCGGCTCAAATATGACTCTCGGAATTCCAAAAACTGCTTGGGAAATAGAACCACAAATTGGAGATGAAATTGGAATTTTCTGCGAAAACGGAAAACTTGTTGGCTCATCAGTTTTTATCGGCGAAAACCTTGCAATTTCCATTTGGGCAAATGATGATTTGACGGAAGAAATTGATGGAATGATAGAAAGTGAGAAATTTATTATTAGAATTTGGGGTGGCGAAAATGAGCAAATTCTTGAAATCGAAAACTGGCTTGAAGGCGATGAATTTTATGGAACAAATAAAATCTCAGTTGCTGAAAAACTTTCAACTTTCCAACTTTCAACTTTCCAACTTCATCAGAATACTCCAAATCCATTCTCAGAAAATACAGAAATAAGCTTTTATATTTATGAAAATGCTTTTGTAGAAATTGAGTTGTTTGACATTCTTGGAGAAAAAATTGAAACTATTCAGGCACAAAATTATCCTGCCGGAAATCATTCAATTGTTTACGATAAGAAAAATTTGCAGTCAGGAGTTTATTTTTACCGACTTTCAGTTAAAGATTTTTCTGCAACTAAGTCTTTGAGTATATTTTAGTAAGGTGCTATGTTCAAGACAGATGCGACTGAAATAAAAATAAGCTTATTGTAGAAAAAAAGCTTAATGAATAAAAAAATGGGATTACAAAGCCTGACATTTGCAATCCCATTTTTTATTGCTTTTACAAGTAATAACATAAGTTTGCATAGTATATTGGATTTTCTGACTTCATCACAGATTATCAGATGGTATTAATTTATAAGAGGAAATAAAGACATATTTACTTATTGAAGCTTATAAAAAGTAAAAATATTTTCGCATATTTGGGTTTTTTAGTTGAATAAGATTAATATGATTAATGATATAGAAAAAACAAATCAGCATAATAATACAAAATTAAATGTTGATAAGATTGTTCACTATTGGGTCGAAATGTCCGATAACGATTTTGATATTATGATTGATATGTATAGAATAAAACGATATAATTGGTCATTATTCATTGGACATCTCGTTATTGAAAAATTAATTAAAGCTACATATGTAAAAATAAATCAAAAACATCCGCCTTTTTATACATGATTTACTAAAATTGATAAGTCGTTGCAAGATCTCAATCACAGGTGAACAAATGGATATCCTTGATACCATCTCAACTTTTAATATAAATGCACGCTATGATGACTATAAATTAGCATTTTACAAAAAGTGTGATTTAGAATACACAAAAAAATGGATAAAGAACATTAAAATTATACGACTATGGATAAAAAATACGCTATTAAAATAGTGAATGATTATATTTCCTTTTTAAAGAACGAACAAAAACTTGATTTGCACCAGGTTTTTTTATTTGGTTCATATGCCAAAAACAAACAAAATCCTGATAGCGATATAGATGTAGCCATTGTTTTCCACAAGCTAAGCGATAGGTTAGATATGCAATTGAAACTGATGAAATGGCGGCGTAATTTTGATTTATCCATAGAACCGCATCCATTCGATAAATTCACATTCAATATTGACAACCCTTTTGCATATGAAATAATTGCAAATGGATTGAAACTTACTAAGTAATTTTCACATAAAGTTCAAAAACCAGTTAGGGAGTATTTCTAAGCTCTATTTGTGAATATTCTCATTTCACATCAACATTTCAAAAATAGGAGTAATGTTCAATGGTTAAAAATAAATTAAAGTAAATCCGGCCGCAACCTCTTAGTCCGCTCAAGTGCCTGTTCAAATTTCCATTCCTCAATTTCTTTGTCGTTTCCCGAAAGCAAAATATCCGGAACTTTCCAGCCTTTATATTCTGAGGGGCGGGTATAAACGGGCGGGGCTAACATATCGTCCTGAAAAGAATCGAACAATGCTGATGTCTCATCAGAAATTACACCCGGAATCAATCTTACTAAACTATCAACAATTACTGCCGCAGCCATTTCGCCACCCGTGAGAACATAATCGCCAATGCTAATTTCTTTAGTGATAAGATTGTCTCTAACCCTCTGATCAACACCTTTGTAATGTCCACACAAAATTATTAGATTTTTTTTCAGTGAAAGCGAGTTTGCCAATCCCTGATTAAATTTTTCTCCATCGGGCGATGTGTAAATTATTTCATCATATTTGGTTTGCTCTTTTAAATGTTGTAATGCAATATCAATTGGTTCAATATTTAAGACCATTCCTGCCCCACCACTGAAAGCATAGTCATCAATTCGCCTATGTTTGTCTTTGGTGAAATCACGCAGATTATGAATATTAATTTCAACAATTCCTTTATCTATTGCTCTTTTTACAATTGAATGCGAAAACGGACTGTCCAGCAATTCTGGTAAGGCTGTAATAATATCTATACGCATAGATTTTCTAATTGAATATTAAAGAATTTGAGATCTTTTGATTGCACTTAAAATCAGAAACTTACTAATGAATCTATTCCAAATTGTTTGTAGAAAAATCTACACAAAACTTTTTAATCTCGTCTCTTATATGCCTGAATTTATCTAAAATTTCTTCTTCAGTACCTTTTGCTTTAGCCGGATCTTCAAAACTTTTATGAACTTTTTGGGCTCTATTTGGAAACACCGGACAATTTTCTTTTGCGTTTTCGCATACAGTTAATACAAAATCGAAATCAATTCCAAGAAAATCATAAACAAGGTCGGATGTGTTAGAACTGATATCTACACCTACTTCAGCCATTACTTTTACTGCAGTTGGGTTGACACCATGTTTTTCCACTCCTCCACTATAAACTTCAGCTTCATTCTTAAAAAAATATTTCATCCAACCCTCTGCCATCTGCGAGCGACATGAATTTCCTGTACAAATTATCAAAATTTTTTTCATTCTTAAAAAAACTTAAAATATTTTTTAATAGTACAAAAATAGATTTATTTCCGTTTATTGTACATATTTTATAAATATTAAACATTTTATCTTCGTTTGAATGACTGATTTGAAAATGAATTTATTTCGCTTGAAAGCTATAATTATTGCATCCATTTTTATATCCATGTTTTCTATGAATTCGTTTTCGCAAGAGCGGAAATTAATTCAAATTTCAGGTGTAATTCAAAATGACAGTTTAAGTACTTTACCTTTTGTTACAGTTCTGGTTGAAAATACAGGTAAAGGAACAATCTCAAATTTTTTTGGATATTATTCCTTGCCAGTTCATATTGGCGACACATTGAAATTTTCTTTTGTTGGCTGCAAAGACTTCCAATTTATTGTACCCGACACAATAAAAAACAGCAATTTTTCCTTCGATTTTGTAATGGATATGGACACAATTCTTTTGCAAGAAGCCATTGTTTTTCCATGGAACACCTACGAGCAATTTCTTATGGCTGTAGTCGAAATGGAAATTCCTGAAAACGATATGGATAGAGCAAACAGAAATCTGCTCCGCCTAAAAGAACAAATTCTGAATATGGAATATTATCCTGTTGATGCCAGTTTAAATTACAAATACTTTATGCAAGGACATTACGACAGAATATATACTGCAGGACAATATCCTGTGGTGAGCCTCTTAAATCCATTTGCCTGGGCTCAATTTTTTAAAGCTCTGAAAAATGGAGATTTCAAACGAAAAGATTAATTGCCTTTCGATAAAACAAAATATTCTAAGATAATTACCTCAATTTATCTAAAATATAAATATTTACTGAAATTTTCGTTGCAAATTAGTATGCTTAAAAGCAAGAATGATGCAAGGTTTCAATAATTTCTACTTAATCTTTGAGCAACTTAGTGCAATAGCTCTTTCACAAAGAACCACGAAGAAAACACTGAGTTTCACAGATAAAGCCTATCATTATCTTCGAGTATCTGACACAGATTAGTTGCAAATTTTCTAACTAAATATTTCCCAATAGCAACCTTTTTTTGAATTCTGTCATCTGTGAAAGAAATCAATTAATAGATGATGGATTTAGTATTTCTGTATATTAAGAAAAAGACCATAATAGTTGGCTTATTGGTATTTGCATATATTTCTATTGTTTCTTGCGAAAAAAAAATAGATACACAAGATGGTTCTACCGATGTTGAATTTAATCTTAAAGAATTAGCTTTGGTAGAATCTGGAAACGAATTTGGACTTGATCTATTCAAAAGAACAGTGCAAAATGAAGCTACCGATAAAAATATTTTTGTCTCTCCCACAAGCATTTCAATAGCCTTGGCAATGACCTACAATGGAGCCGATGAAGAAACCAAACTTGCATTCGAAAATGTTTTAAAACTTAATGGACTTACAGTTGATGAAATAAATCTTTCATATCAAAGCCTCATAAATATTCTTACAACAATCGATAATGATGTTTTGCTAAAAATTGCAAACTCAATTTGGTATAGAGATACGTATTTTGTCGAACCCAATTTTCTTGATGTAAATTCTACTTACTATAATGCAGAAGTTTCAGCTCTCAATTTCGAAAACCCACAGTCAGTAGATATTATAAACGATTGGGTTTCGCAAAATACCAACGATTTGATACCTGAAATTGTAGATGAAATTAGTCCAAATACTATTATGTTTCTAATAAATGCAATTTATTTTAAAGGAACATGGACCTATGAATTTGATATTGATAATACCTTTGAAAGCCCGTTTTATTTGCAAAATGGAAATTCAGTTTCAGTTCCGACCATGAATCAGACCGGTGAATTTAATTATTTTGCAAACGAACAAATCGAAATTTTGGAATTGCCATACGGAAATGCCAACTATTCAATGTTAATTATACTTCCAAAACCTGAAATTCATATAGACAGCATTGTTTCTCTGATGGACGAAAATGTTTGGGAAGAATGGATAAACAACTTGCTACCAACAGAAGATGTTCATGTGTATTTACCGAGATTTAAGTTTGAATACGAAAAAACTCTAAACGAAATATTAATAGATATGGGTTTGGGCATTGCATTTTCAGGAGCTGCCAATTTTTCAAAAATCAACCCAAACAACGAACTGTTCATCTCAAAAGTTAAGCATAAATCATTTATTGAAGTAAACGAAGAAGGAACAGAAGCAGCGGCTGTTACATCTGTCGAAATTAATTTAACAAGTGTCAACGGTGTTTATTTTAATGCAAATCGTCCTTTTATTTTTGCAATTAAAGAAGCAAACTCAAAAGCAATTGTTTTTATTGGCAAATTCGCTAAACCATAAAATTGTCCCCCCAATTTTATTGTAATTGCCATTACTAATTCCCCCTAAGCTAAGCTTCTCAGAATTCAAAACAACTGAGAAGCTTTTTTTTGATAAAGTCTCATCAAATGATAAGAGCATCATACAAAATCTCCACAGCATGAAAAGCTTGTCGTTGAGTACCATCTTTTATTTGGTGACGACAACTGGTTCCATCGGCTGCAATCACAACATTTTCATCACTTTTTCTAATATTTGGAAACAAAACCAATTCCCCAACTTTCATAGAAAAATCGTAATGCTCTTTTTCGTAACCAAACGAACCCGCCATACCGCAACAACCCGATGGAATTTCTTCCACTTCATAGTTTTCAGGGAACGACAGAATGGCTTTTGTAGGAATAGTTGAAGCAATGGCTTTTTGCTGGCAATGCCCATGAAGAAGAACTTTCTTCTTTTCTTTGGTGAACATATTTTTTGCAATTTTTCCGGCTTCAATTTCTTTCGAAAGAAATTCATCAATTAAGTAAGAATTTGCGGCAAGTTTTTTAGCATCATCAACGAGCGAAGAATCAACAAGTTCGGGGTATTCATCTCTGAATGAAAGAATTGCCGATGGTTCAATTCCAATCAATGGAGAATTTTCAGAAACAAAATCTTTAAGCCAACTCACATTTTTGTTGGCAATAGTTTTTGCTTTCCGCAACAAGCCTTTCGACAAGAAAGTTCGGGCACTGACTTCATGTTTTGGAATTTTCACTTCGTAGCCTAAAATCGTTAGCAGACGAATGGCATTTATTCCTACATCTGTGTCATTATAGTTTGTAAATTCATCATTAAATAAATATACTTTTCCATTCGAAAAATCGGAGCTTTTACATCCTATTGATTTTTTAAACCATTTGTTTAAAGTCGATTTTTGCAAAAGTGGCATTTTTCTTTTTGTAGAAAAGCCCAAAATAGATTGAAAAATATATGAACTTATCCTGTTTTTTAAGAAAAAGTTTGAAAATTGGGGTAATATTGAAAGAACTGCATTCAAATTAGAAATATGAGCAATTGCCTTTGCCCGTAGCGGAATACCATTTGCATCATAATAATGTTGCAGAAATTCGGCTTTCAGTTTTGCCATATCAACACTTGATGGACACTCCGATTTGCAAGCCTTGCAAGACAAACACAAATCCATTATCTCATAAATCTCTTTATGATTGAATGGGTTCGATTTTTTGGAATTAGTTAAAAATTCCTGCAAAATATTTGCACGTGCTCGTGTTGAGTTCTTTTCGTCGTGGCTTGCCATAAACGAAGGGCACATTGTCCCGCCAATTTTCTCCGATTTTCGGCAATCGCCTGAGCCGGAACACTTTTCTGCTGCCCGCACAATTCCTTTTGTATTTGAAAAATCGAAAATAGTTTTAATATCAGGGCTTGGTTTTTCCGAGCTAAATCGCAAATTCTCTGTAATAGATGGAGTATCAGTAATTTTTCCAGGATTAAAAATATTATTTGGATCCCATACAGCTTTCAACTTTCTCAGTAACTGATAGTTGTGCTCGCCCAACATGAGTGGAATAAATTCGCCTCTAAGCCTACCATCACCATGTTCCCCACTTAAAGAGCCATTATATTTTTTAACTAATTTTGCAATTTCTTTACCAAGATTGTAGAAAATTTCTAAATCGTTTTTGTCTTTGAGATTAAGCATCGGACGAAGATGCAATTCGCCAGAACCGACATGTGCATAAAAAATACATGTTGTATTATTTCTTTTTAAAACCTCCTTAAATTCAATAACATATTCGGGCAAATCGTCTGTAGAAATTGCGGTATCCTCAATAACGGTTGTGCTTCGTTTGTCGCCAGGAACATTCGATAAAAGCCCCAATCCTGCTTTTCGCAAATCCCAAACTTTTTTTATATCTTTTCCAAAAATTATAGGAAAATAATAGCCTAAATTGTTTTGTCTAAGCTCAGCTTCAAGCTCATAAGTAATTTCCTGAATTTCCTCCTTCGAATGTCTGGCAAACTCAATTATTAGTAGAGCCGCCGGATTTTCTTTTATAAAGAATCGATTTTTTCGCTGGCTAATATTATCTTTTGTGCATTCAATTATAATATCGTCCATGAGTTCAACTGCACCCGGAAAATATTTCAAAGCAATAATATTTGCCCGCAAAGCTTCGTCCAAACTGTTGAAATGTGCAGCAACCACAGCTTTTTCTTTTGGAGGAAGCTCTACCAAATTAAGCTTAATTTCGGTAGTAAAAGCGAGGGTACCTTCCGAACCGGCAAGCAATTTAGAGAAATTGAATTTCTCATCGGTTTCCGAAAATATTGCAGTTTCTAAAAGCAAATCTATAGCATAACCGGTATTTCGGCGGCGAATTTTCGGATTAGGAAATTCTTTCCTGATTTTTTCCTGATTTTCTTTGTCAGACAATATTTCGTGAATATTTCGATAAATTTCATTTTCTAAAGTTTCACCTTTGCATTTTTGTTGAAATTCTTCTTCTGAAAGTGCCGAAAATTCTGCTAACGAACCATCTGATAAAATTGCTTTTACTGATATTGTATGATCTCTTGTACTTCCGTAAATTATTGAATGTGAGCCACATGAATTGTTCCCAAGCATACCACCCATCATGCAGCGGTTCGATGTTGAGGTTTCAGGCCCGAAAAACAGATTGTACTTCTCCAACTCAATATTCAATTCGTCGAGAACCACGCCAGGCTCTACTCTTACCCATTTTTCTTCAGCATTGATTTCCAGTATTTTATTGAAGTGCTTTGAAACATCGACAATAATACCGGAACCAACAACTTGCCCTGCCAAAGATGTCCCGGCAGTTCTAGGAATTAATGAAGTATTATTCTCGGTGGCAAAGTTTATTGCTTTTTTTAAGTCTTCCTTGTTTTTTGGAACTACTACTGCAAGTGGTTTTTCTTTATATGCAGAAGCATCGGTCGAATATAATATTTTCGATGACAAATCGTGATAGAGTTCGCCATCAATGCATTCATTCAATTCCAGTAATCTATCTTTCATATATGTTATTTTTTTGCAAAAATAGTAGGAAGTTTGAAATTAGAAATTAGAAATTGGAAATTAGGAATAGGCTAAAGGCTAACAGCTAAAAGCTAAAACCTTTCCACCATCAAAACTATTGAAATACCCAGAGCTGCACCGGAAATTACCAGATTCCATTCTCTCTTTTTTACTTTTAGAAAATTTGCAAAAATGAAACCAACAAACAAAATTCCTATAATTATGACAATTTGCCCGAATTCGAGACCTAAATTAAAACCAAGTAGAGGACGAAAAATTCCATTTTCTGAGCTTATCAATTCTCTCAAATAATTTGAAAATCCTAAGCCATGAATTAATCCAAATATCATTGCAACAAAATATTTAAAGCTGTGAAGAGATTTCGAAAATTTCTCTTTTTTCTGAAAAATATTTCCAAGGGCTGTTATCAAAATTGTAATCGGAATCAAAAATTCAACCATCGAATTCGAAATTTTGATAATATTGAAAGTTGCTAAAACTAAAGTTACAGAATGTCCTATTGTAAAAGCAGTTACAAGCACCAACACATTTTTCCATTGCCTGAAATCGTAAACAGCACAAAGAGCCAGCAGAAACAAAATGTGGTCGTAGCCCGCAAAATCGGAAATATGTTCGAAACCTAAATTGAAATATAATTTGAAAATTGACATAAAAATATTTTTGGCAAAAATAAAAATTGTAATTTTAACCTGCATAATTCACAAAAACAAGCAAAATGATGTTAATATTCTGTAATACAGACAAATGCAAGCTTTGATAAAAAACATTAATTTTTTAAATAAAAATGGAGTTCATGTATATTTTTTTCCAATAAGTTACTATCTTAGAG
>Ga0209249_1002131_pt1 | contig 16916 bp, 10 predicted proteins | sample SaaInlV_200m_DNA_4_FD_184653 | JGI IMG/M metagenome (GOLD analysis project Ga0209249, IMG submission 184653) | Marine microbial communities from expanding oxygen minimum zones in the Saanich Inlet - SI037_S3LV_200m_DNA (SPAdes) (version 2) | ecosystem: Environmental > Aquatic > Marine >...
AAAAAAACAATAGACCTGTCGATAGATTTAATCTGCCATTAAGGTTTTTAAACCCCCAAGCCTTCCATCACAGGCCTTTCCATTAATCTTGAAAGCATCGCCCTGATTGTGGACCCTTTTCAGGATCTCAAATAAATTTGCCTTCATTAAAGGCAAAAGAATAGGACAAGAAATTACTTTTTGTCAAGGTAAAAAATAAAACTTTATGAATTCGATTTACCTTATGAATTCAATTTGCCTTCTACAGTGTCAAGTCAAATGAAAAATTCGATATCAGCTCTTTCATTCAAGATTCCCTGGTCAAGGAGGGAATCAAAAAACAGACCCATTGCCTGTACTTTTTTATCATCAAAGTCACAATACAATAGATCAAAATATTCCTTTATGACAGATCGCTCAAGGCCCAGTTTATTTTTCCCCGCTTCAATCACCTTATCAATATTTTGATAGCCCTGGTCTTTTGATGTTAACAGCAACTTGTGGATATCCTTTACCCGGGACGGGTATTTTTCGGCAAAAGAGCGCCTCACCACCCAGACTGCAAACACAAAGGGAAGCTTTGTCATCTCGTACCAGAGCTGGCCAAGATCTATACAATATTCAAAGGTTTGAGCCCAGGGATGTAAAAGAGCGGTGTCTCCTATGACCAGGGCGGCATCAGCTGAATTAAAAATCTGCTGATAATTGTTTACGGGTCCGACTTCAAATATGGGGGTTACCTTTTTCTGATGAAATATCATTTTCAGGAAAGCTGCTGCCGAGGCAGACTCATGGGAGAAAATCACCTTTTTACCGTCCATGTCATCAATGCCGTAATTGCTTGCCAGGATAACACTCATCACCCTGCCGTTACAGGATATGGACAGGTCGGGAAGCAATAAAAGGTCCTTGTAATTCATGGCGTAGAATGCAGCAGAAACCGGGCTTATTTTGATTTCTCCTGTTTTTATATGACCGTTTAAAACAGAAGGTACATCCGACACCATTTTCAACCAGGGGGGCAGAAGTCCGTGATCAAGGCCAAAGTAGACGGGTGCATCATTGATATATGAGATTTTCCCGATTTTTATCTTTTTATCATTCATTTAAAATTATTCTTTGTAAAAGGTTTTGTTTATTCAATCCTTTAAGGGGTAGATATAAAAATTGTGCTTTTTTCCCCTTTGAAAGGGTTCCTGTCACATTTTCAAGACCCAGGGCCCTGGCACCGTTTATTGTTCCCATGGCAATTATGGTTTCAGGATCAAGACCCTGGTAGCTTTTTTGCACAAAGGCCATTTCATCAAAGATATTTAAAGAGGCGCAACTTGCAAGGCTGTCTGTTCCAAGGGCCGGTTGTATACCCTTTTGAATCATCTTTTCAATATCCGGCAGTTTTTTATGCAGGTTCCAATTACTCCTGGGACACAGGCACACCTTTGTATTTGATAAGGCAAGTAAATCCATATCTTTTTCATTTACATTTAACAGGTGAACAGCAAGGGTTGAGGAATCCAGCAGCCCCAGATCATTGATATAGGAAACAGGAGTTTTTGAGCCAATATCCCAGGATGAAAAATCAATCCCCCGGGCCGTTAAAAAATTGGCCCACTCCCCTTTTTTATCGCGGATAAACTCTGATTCATCATCTGATTCCGCCACATGGATGGAAAAGGGCAGTGTCTTTGAAGCAGCACACTTTTTTAATGCCATAAGCAGTTGAGGAGAAGATGTATGGGGGGCATGGCCTGCAACTGAAAAAGAAACGGAATCATTTTTCAGGGTAAGGACACCCGGGATATCTGATCCTAAAAATTCGCGGAAAAAAACACCGTTTAAACCAGAGTCTTCCATAAGTTGCCGGCTTATTCCCAGAGTTGAAACATCACCTAAATAAAGGGTACCTGATTCTAATAAATCCTGAAGAGAATTTTGAGCTGCCTTTATCAGTTCTTCTTTGCCCATGGCATCTCGTTTTTCAAGAAGCAGTTTAACCCAGTGTTTAAATCCTTTGTCAAAGGGCAAACTATTTTTTAAGGCAGACAACTCCAGGTGCAGGTGTGCATTCACAAGGGGGGGCATTAATACGCCCGGACCATGATCAACGCTCTTTTCTTCTGGCCGGCCTTTGTGGACGCTGCGAATCAATCCATTTTCAATTTCAAGATATCCGTTCTCAATAAGGGTATGGGCATCCTTCATTATCCAGCCGGCGCGATGGAGTTCTCTTTTTCTACTGCCTTTAATACGGATAAGCTTTTTGGAATTCAGTATCATAGCAGGTTATAATAGCAGTCCCTTTGACAAGGTTCAAAGCCAGCCCTTGTGATCAATCGTATCAATTCCTCTTTGGGGAGCATAAAGTCAACACCGGCGGAAGCCACAACATTTTCTTCAATCATGGTGCTGCCCATATCGTTTGCACCAAAAAAAAGTGCGGTCTGGGCGATTTTATCTCCCTGGGTCACCCAGGATGCCTGGATGTTATCAATATTATCAAAAAACAACCGGCTCATGGCCAGAACTTTCAAGTATTCCACGCTGGTCTTTTTTTTAACAGAAATCTTTGTATTGTCCGGTTGAAAGGTCCAGGGGATAAACGCGGTAAACCCATGGGTTTCATCCTGGAGACGTCTGAGTTTATCCATGTGCTCAAAAATATGGTGATCTTTTTCAACATGTCCGAACATCATTGTGGCACTGGACCGCATTCCCTGCTTATGGGCCTGCCGCATTACTTCCAGCCACTCTTCCGAAGAGCACTTGTCAGGGGATATCTTTTGCCTGATATCATCACACAAAATTTCCGCACCCCCTCCCGGAACAGAGGAAAGTCCCGCCTCTTTTAAAATAGACAGGGTTTGAGCAATGGACAAAGAAGACTTTTTAGCGATAAAATCAATCTCAGGGGGAGAAAAACCATGAATATGAATATCAAAATTGTCTTTGATACAGGTTAATAGATCCGTGTAATAGTCAATTTCAAGGTCCGGGTGCATGCCCCCCTGCAAAAGAATCTGGGTTCCGCCAAGGTCAATGGTTTCAGCAATTTTATCAAACAGATCCTGTTTTGAAATAATATATCCATTTACCATATCTTTTGTTACAAAAAATGCACAAAACCTGCAACCCGATGCACAGATATTTGTATAATTGATATTTCGGTCCACCACATAGGTGATAACTTTATCCGGGTGATAATAAAACCTTTTCCGGTTTGCAAGGCTTGCCAGGGTCAAAAGATCAGCCTGTCTGAACAGGGCAAGACCTTCGTTGATATCGATTCTCTCGCGTGCCAATATCTTTTCAATGATTATTTGCAAATTATCCATTTTAATCGCTCAACTCATTAATGGGATGATAAAAAGAATCTCTTTCAACAGGTTCAAACCCGGCTTTTGTGATCATGTACACCATTTGCTCCTTTGTAAGACCAAGGGCAGATTTTGCACCGGCCATATGGGTAATCCTCTCTTCAATGATCGTCCCATCAAGATCATCCGCCCCAAAGCTTAAGGCCACCTGGGCCAGTTTTTCCCCGATCATTACCCAATAGGCTTTGATATGGTCAAAATTATCCAGCATAAGGCGGGCAGCTGCCACATTTTTGAGATCATCCACGGCCGTTGTGGGCGGAATCTGGGTAAGTTGTGTATTTTCAGAATGAAAGGCCAGAGGAATAAAAGCTGAAAACCCGTGTGTTTCATCCTGTAATTCTCTCAAAGTAATAAGGTGATCCACTCTTTCTTCAATGGTTTCAATATGGCCATACAGCATGGTTGCATTGGTTGTGATCCCGGCCTTGTGAACCGCCCTTATAATCTCAAGCCAGCGTTTGTGGTTGATTTTTTTTGGAAATAATTCTTCATGGATTCTTGAATTTAATATTTCAGCTCCTCCACCTGGCATCATTTCAAGCCCGGCCTGCTTGAGCATTTCAATCGTCTTTTCAATGGAAAAACCTGCAAGTTTGGAAAGATAATCAATCTCAACACTGGTAAAGGCTTTGATGGTGGCACGGGGTCTCACTTTTTTCACGGTCTTTAGCAGATCAATAAAATAGTCAAATGTTAAGGATTCATTTAATCCCCCAACAATATGCAGCTCATTTACGGGCTCATCAATGCGTTCCAAAAGCCTTTTCTCAATTTCATCAATGGACCAGGTATAGGCGCCCTTTTCTTTGCGGTCCCTGGCATAGGCGCAAAACCTGCACCTGTTTTTGCATACATTGGTATAATTTAAATGCTGATTATAAATATAAAAGGCTTTATTGCCATGCAACAACTTTCTGACATGGTTGGCAATCTGACCTATACCGATCAGGTCATGGGTTTCATAAATATAAATCCCGTCTTCTTTGGAAAGACGGGAACCTTTTAAGACTTTTGAATAAATTCCTTCAAGTCTTTTATCAATAAAAGATGTATCCATTGGTATTTCTTTTTTTTCCTCAAAGCCCTGTCTGATGGATATTTGCATGAGGTTAAGCGTTTAGCATCGAAACAAATATCCATCAGACAGGGCGGGTTCAAGCCTAAGAGCTGAATAATTACAAATATACTTATCCATTAAAAATTCTTCCTGATATTAATCTCCCTGGTTTATTTCAAAGATCATATCTGCAATATTTGAAGCCATCTGGGCCACCTTTTTCTCCTGCTCAGGACTGATTGGAGAATCTGGATTCAGATCCGTATCCGGTGTATCGGAAGTATCGGAAGCGTCCACTGCGTCTACTGTTTCCAATGTTTCCAATGTTTCCAATGTTTCCAATGTTTCCAATGTTTCCAATGTTTCCAATGTTTCCAATGTTTCCAATGTTTCCAATGTTTCCGATGTGTCCGATGTGTCCAATGTTTCCAATGTTTCCAATGTTTCCGATGTGTCCGATGTGTCCGATGTATCCGATGTATCCGATGTGTCAGATGTGTCAGATGATTCCAATGTATCTACTGTATCTATTGTATCTATTGTATCCGCATCTTGAAACAAATTGTCTTCACCCGGTTCTTCATCCTTTCTTCCAAAGGTAGAAATATCTAAACATTCGCCCTGCCTGTTAACCATCACAGATAAGGGAACCTTGATTTCAAAATCAAATTTATAGGCAATCGTATCATTAAAGACCACAAGGTCGCCATTTTCACATTTTATTTTCTCTTGAAGTGTAAAATTATGTTTTTCCATGAGCATTTTTCCAATGGCTTTCCAGTCCAGCGCTGCATTTATCATATCGATAAACTCTTTTTCACTTTCCTGAATGCTCTCTGAATTTATAAGTTTCATAAAACACCTCTTTGTTTAAAGAAAAAATGCAATTCCTCAGCAGCCCTTAAATATGCCTCAGCTGCCCGGCTTTTTATGTCGTGCAGAACAACAGGGATCTTTAATTCCATAGCTTTTTTAATAGCTGCATCATTGGGAATAACTGTATTGTAAACCAATTCTTTCACATCAGACAAATTCTGATTTTCAATAAAGGATTCAATTTCTTTTTTAGTTTCACTCCTGTTGAACAAAAAACCGGCTATTTTTAAAGGAACATTATGGGTTGTCCGAATATATTGTACCATTCGCAGCAGGCAATGAAAATCTTCAATAGTATTTTGATGTACAGACATACAGACCATCAGCCAGTCAGCAGCCGTCATTGCTGAAACACTTAAGAAACTATAGGATGACGGTGAATCAATAATAATATAATCATAATCATCTTCAACATCTTTTAAAAAAAAACGAAGAATCTTTTCATTCCCAGAATTTTTTGCCAGTTTCAAGGCAACTTGAAACAAGTTAAATCCTGAAGGCATTATATCCAGGTCCATGATCCTGGTTTTTACAATTGCATCAGAAACCTTTGCCCGACCAGACAGAACTAAGGTAATATCACCCTTATAATCCACATCCCTGATAGCACACCATTGTGTCGAACATGCCTGGGGATCACAGTCTATTAACAGGGTCTTTTTCCCAAACAAGGCTAATGATGCGGCAAGATTTACGGCTGTAACGCTTTTTCCAGTTCCACCCTTCTGACCGGCAATTGTAATTATATTACTCATAACCCCATACCTTTAGCATATTTATCTGAAAATTCAATCCTCTATTTTACCCAATTTTCAGAATAAGATCCTTTAAAACCCGATGAAATATCCTGAGTGAGTTGAAATAATGGAGTGAATATATCATAATGCAAAATAATATCAAACCATAAACAGGAGATTAAGGCCTCAATCATAGGATTTAAAAAATATTTTCTAAACTGTGCTGAAAAAATATGGATGAATTAACCCAAAATTATATTGACTACCTTATTATTGAAAAAGGCCTGTCAAAGAACAGTCTTGTGTCATATTCATCAGATCTTTCAAAATATATCACCTTTCTTGAAAAAAACAATATTCATGATTTAAATGAAGTGGATACCACCGTCATTCTGGCCTGGTTGATAGAACTTACAAAAAAAGGCCTGTCATCCAGATCAAGGGCCCGGCATATAATTACCATTCGCGGCTTATATAAATTTTTAATGGCTGAAAAAAAAGTGACAAAAAGTCCTGTAAAAGATGTCGATATCCCCAAAACAGGCCTTGCCCTTCCGAAAATCATGACCGTTGAAGAAGTTGCAATGCTTCTTGAAACCCCTGATATAAGAAAACCCAAAGGAATGCGTAATTCAGCAATGATGGAAATTATGTATGGTGCAGGTTTGAGGGTATCTGAACTTATCTCCTTGCAACTTCATGACATTAACCTTGATGCAAATTTTGTAAGGGTCATGGGAAAAGGTTCCAAAGAACGCATCGTCCCATTTGGTTCAAAGGCTAGAACCATTACTCAAAAATGGATCAAAGAAGGTCGTCCTTCCCATTTGAAAAAAATTTCAACCCCTTATCTCTTTGTTGCAAGGGCGGGAAAACCTATGACCCGTCAGTCTTTCTGGAAAATCATAAAAAAATACACCCTCATCGCAAACATATCAAAAAATATCACACCACACACCTTAAGACATTCCTTTGCAACTCACCTGCTTGAAGGTGGTGCTGATTTAAGGTCGGTTCAAACCATGCTTGGCCATTCCGACATATCGACCACGCAGATTTATACCCATATTTCAAGGGAATACCTGGTTAAAATGCATAAAAAATACCACCCGCGAGGCTGATTCAGTATTCAAGTTTTTTTGAATTTTTAACGACCTCAACTATCTCCATGGCCAGGACCTGGGCTGCATCAATTGTTTGTATAGGAAGTATGCTGTAAAGTTCACTGAGTTCTGTGCAGGCGACAATTGCAGTTTTAACTCCTTTTATTGAAAGATGTTCACAGACTTTTTCATATTTATTACAAACACCTGTGCCCATATTCCCTTTTTTGACTTCTTTGATTACATCAAACAAACTATCCTGATAATCAGGATCAGGCCATATATCCTTGATACCCAGTTTTTTCAATCTTTTGCTGTAAAGTTGTGTCATGGCCACAGCGGGAGATGCTAATATACCGATTTTATCCTGGCCGGGAAAATTGATTTTTACATGAAGGGATACAATATCTATCAGATTAATGACAGGGATGTTTACTGCATTTTGAATTACATCATAATAATAATGAGCTGTATTGCATGCAATGACAAGAAAGTCGGCTCCAAATGATTCAAGACATTTGCCCATATCTGCCATGCAGGGCCCGGGATCTTCTCCATTACCTTCAATAATGGCTTTTATCCTGGACGGAACCTTGGGATTATTATCAACAATACACCGGATATGGTCAATGTCATCCAATGCAGGTGTCAGGCGAATAATGCGCTTCATAAGATCAATAGTTGCCCCAGGTCCCATACCACCGATTATTCCCACAACTTTTTCTTTTTTTACCATACTCTTTATATTCCCTACTCTTTATATTCCCTAAAACTTATACCTTTCCCTGGGAATATCTTTATGACAGCCCAGTGGAGACTCAAAATACCCAAGTTCTATATTTTTATCTAAAAGTTTCCAAGTATTCATAAAGAGCAGGAGATCCTCCAGTGTGAAGGAACAAAACATTTGATCCCTTTTTAAACCCATTTTTTCTAACCAGGTCAATTAGACCGGCAGCTGCCTTGCCCGTATAAACCGGATCAAGAAGAATGGCTTCGTTTTGAGAAAAAAGTTTAACTGCTTCCACCATGGAATCGGTTGGAAGTGAATACCCCGGTCCCACATACTGGTCAAAACATATAACCTCATCCCTTTTAATAACATTTTTAATTCCAAGTTTTTCTGCTGTTTTCCCGGCCAGGTCAAGAACAAGCTCTTCCTGGACATCCTTCACCCTTGAGACATTAATACCATAGACAGGGATGCCTCCATTTACACCAATCATTCCGGCAACAATTCCGGCATGGGTTCCTCCAGATCCGGAAGGAACAACAATATAATCAATTTTTAACCGCAAATCATTTAGCTGGGCCATGGTCTCTTCGACACAGGCTGCATACCCGAGTGCACCAATATCATTTGAAGCACCACCAGGGATAATATATGGATTTTTACCTTCTTTCTTTAGTGCTTCAAATTTTTTTTCCATTTCAGCCATCATGTCAGACCCGGCTTCTACAACCCCTATACTTTTTACACCCAAAAGTTCAAAGAGAAAATTATTGCCGCTTGCCTCTTGTTTGTAAGATTTTTTTACCCTTTCTTCAAGAATCAGGTGGCAATCCATTCCTTCTTTGGCAGACCATGATGCTGTAAGGCGTGCATGATTTGACTGAACCGCCCCGCAGGTAATTATTGTGTCGGCACCTTTTTTTATTGCATCGGCAATGCAGAACTCAAGTTTTCTTGTTTTATTCCCCCCACCGGCGCCGGGAAGCAGATCATCTCTTTTAACATAAAGGCCCACATCATCACCCAGAATTTTGCTCAATGCCGGCATAGATTCAATGGGAGTTGGACCCTGAAGGTATTTTCGTCTTGGAAATTTTGTAAAATTCATTATGTATCCTTTTTCTTTTTTAAACAATAAAGATCCCTCACAAAAGAAGAACCGGGGAAAAGCCAATGTTATCCAGGCTATGTATCTTCTTTCATAAATAATTTATTATTGTAATAAAATCAATCGCTGTATCATGAATCCTATGCAGTATCGAGGGAAGTAAATGACCCTGATCCACCATCAAGGTACCATCTGCTGCGTTGACTGCGGTCGTTCCTCCCTGCGGAGTATGAATTATACGCCTCACTCGTCACTCCTTGTCGCCTTGCATCTGGCACCTTGCTGATGGCCAGGGATAGTGCACAACCCCATGGCTCAGCCAGCAAATGAAAATTTGATAGTGGATTTGGGTCGGCTATATACCGGTCACTATCACATGCAGGAATCAAACAGGGCAATCGCATGTAACTTTTTTATGATCACTCCATACCAGTTCAGGTCAGTTTACCTTTCCTTCGCTGGATGGGACATGTTGACAGGTCCCAAAAGGCTCATCCAAGGCAAACTGACCTGAACTAGTTGCTGTGCCGACAATTACAATCATTGTAGCGGATAGCAGAGCACAATATTGTGTAATTGTTCAGCCCGTTAAAAAAATTATCCCCAAAGCCCTGTCTGATGGATATTTGCAGGAGTTTAAGCGAATAGCCTCGAAACAAATATCCATCAGACAGGGCGGGTTCAAGCGCAAGAGCTGAATAATTACAATATTGTTTACATGCGTTAGCCCTGAGGTATCAAAAACACAGTATTGATTCTGCAGGTCCTTTTATGGTAATAGAGATGTCTGCCTTAAAAGAGCAGCAATAAAACTCTTTTTACCTCAATTTTACAGGGAACCTATATGCCTGATGAAACCCAAAGCCCTTTAAATCATCTTCTCATGAAGGTGAATAAACCCATTTTTGCTATTCAGACCGATAATACAATTAATTTTATAAGCAAAAATTTTGATTTTTTTACCACTGGATTTAAGGAAAACACGGGAAGCCGGATCTTAGCCTTTGTCCCTGCTGTCCGGCTTGAAAGCCTTGGTGATGAGAGTTTTAAAAAACGGCACAAATTAAAATATCCCTATATTGCCGGTGCCATGGCCAATGGAATAACCTCTGCCGCCATGGTAAAAACCATGGCCCATAATGGTATGATGGGTTTTTTTGGTGCAGGCGGTCTTTCCATTAAAAAAATTGAAGAAAATATTATTGACTTAAAAACATGCCTTAAAGATATGCCCTTTGGATTTAATCTGATTCACTCCCTGGGTGATCCGGATCATGAAATGGCAACTATTGACCTTTATTTAAGGCATGGGATCACAAGAATAAGTGCAGCAGCTTTTATGCGCATAACCCCTGCCCTTGTATATTATCGAATTAAGGGAATTTACAGAGACAGCCGGGGTTGGATTGTCACACCCAATAACATTATTGCAAAAGTATCAAGGATTGAAATTGCCCGGCAGTTTTTTTCGCCGCCCCCGGAAAAACTGGTAGCTCTCCTTTTGGAAAAGGGATTGATCACACAAGAGGAGGCAGATTTATCAGCATATATTCCCATGGCCCAGGATTTGACGGCAGAAGCAGACTCGGGCGGGCATACAGATAATCGCCCTGCACTGACTTTGCTACCCACCATGATGGCATTAAAAAATGAATTCATGGCAACCTATCATTACAGAGAACCCCTGTGTGTAGGACTTGCCGGAGGTATTGCCACTCCTGAATCAGCAGCAGCAGCCTTTGGAATGGGGGCAGCCTATATACTGACTGGTTCAGTCAATCAATCATGCGTTGAAGCAGGTATATGTGATGATGTTAAAAAAATACTGTGCCAGGCAGAACAGGCAGATGTTGCCATGGCCCCTGCCGCAGACATGTTTGAAATCGGCGCCAGGGTGCAGGTGTTAAAACGCGGAACCCTTTTTCCTTTGAGAGCTGAAAAATTATTTAAGCTTTACCGATCCCATGATAATTTTGATGACATCGACGAAAAATCAAAAAAAGAAATACAGGAAAAATTTTTACAGGCAGGATTTGAGGATGCCTGGAAATCGACAAAGGATTTTTTTCTTAAGACCGGAAACATGAAAGAAATTGAAAGAGCCCAAAATGATTCAAAACATAAAATGGCACTTGTTTTCAGATCTTATCTGGGTCTTTCTTCCAAATGGGCCATCCAGGGCAATTTAAAAAGGAAAATGGATTACCAGATATGGTGCGGCCCTGCCATTGGCGCATTTAACCAATGGGTAAAAGGCAGTTTTCTTGAAACCTGTGAAAACCGGAAAACCGCTGAAATAGCTTTAAACCTGTTGTTTGGTTCCTGTATATGTATAAGGGCATCTATTTTAAAAGCCCAGGGGATCAACCTGCCCATGGGAACAGGTGTATTTAAACCCATGAAACAAAAGGAGATTTGCACTTTTCTTTAAACTTTTTTTGTAATTGTTCAGCCCGTTAAAAAAAATTATCCCAAAAGCCCTGTCTGATGGATATTTGCAGGAGATTAAGTGTTTAGCATCCAAACAAATATCCATCAGACAGGGCGGTTTCAAGCGTAAGAGCTGAATAATTACCATGTTTTTTTATGTAAAACTTTTGTCAAATGCAGGCCTGTTGCAGTATTTATAAAGATTAAAATTGTATAATATTTTCCATGAAACCCATGGAGAATTCCCCTGAAAGGCCCTGTATTGCCATCGTCGGAATGGGATGTATATTCCCAAAATCCAGCAATTTAAAAGAATATTGGCATCTTTTGTCAAATGGGATTGATGCTATTGCTGACATACCCTCTGATACACACTGGAAGTTAAAAGACTATTTTGATAAAGATCCCTCTAAAGCTGATCATACTTATTGCAAAAGAGGCGGCTTTCTTCCCCCTATTGATTTTGACCCTTCTTTTTACGGAATTCCACCCAATAATATTGAGGCAACAGATACTTCACAGCTTTTAGGGCTTGAAGTCGCAAGGATGGCACTGGAGGATGCCGGGTACCCACTTAACCATCCTGACCTTGAACACAAAAAGGTCAATGTAATTTTAGGGGTTACCGGAACCCAGGAGCTTGTGATTCCACTAGGGGCCAGGCTGGGACATCCTATCTGGAAAAAGGCTCTGGAAGACTCTGGAATCAGTGGACAAAAAAAAGAAGAAATAATTCAGAGAATCCAGGGGGATTATGTCCAATGGCAGGAGAACTCATTTCCCGGCCTTCTTGGCAATGTTGTTGCCGGCAGAATTGCCAACCGCTTAAACCTTTGCGGGACAAACACTGTAACCGACGCAGCCTGCGCAAGCTCTCTTGCAGCAATCCATACAGCAGTGATGGAACTTGTTTTTGGTAAATGTGACATATCTATTACCGGGGGAGTGGATTCCCTGAATGATATTTTCATGCACATGTGCTTTTCAAAAACCGGGGTTCTGTCCCATACCAGTGATGCTAAACCCTTTTCAAAGGATGCCGATGGAACTGTCCTTGGAGAAGGAATCGGCATGCTTGTATTAAAACGTCTAGAAGATGCGCAAAATGATAATGACAGGATTTATGCACTGATCAAAGGTATTGGTACTTCAAGCGACGGCAAAACATCCGCCATTTATGCCCCTGAGTCAAAAGGACAACTCAAGGCATTAAAAGAAGCTTACAGGGAAGCCGATATAGCCCCCTCCACAATTGGACTTATTGAAGCCCATGGAACAGGAACAAGGGTGGGCGATAAAGTAGAATTTTTGGCCCTGAAAAAATGTTTTGATGCTTCCTCACCAAAAAATCAAATCGCCATTGGGTCCGTCAAATCAATGATCGGTCACACCAAGGCTGCGGCAGGGGCTGCCGGGATTATAAAATCTGCTTTGTCCCTGTACAACAAGGTCATTCCCCCGACCTTAAAAGCCCTGGATCCTGACCCGGAATTGGATATTAACAATTCTTCCTTTTATTTAAATTCTGAATCCAAACCATGGGTATCAACCCCTTCTTGCCCCCAGAGAAGATCAGGAGTGAGCGCATTTGGTTTTGGAGGCAGTAATTTCCATGTTGTGTTAGAAGAGTACAAACCTTTAAAAACACATATTTCCTGGGATGGAGCCATACAGATTGTTGCATTTTCAGCAGACATCAAAAAAGAGCTTTCAGATAAAATTAAAATAGTAAAAACGATTTTAAATGAAACAAAAGATGCCCAGGAGCTATTCCAGGAAACTACATTCCAGGCATATGAATCGCGGCGGACATTTTCAGGTTCACATAATTTCAGACTGGTGATGGTTTATAAAAAAGACGATGATATTCAAAAAAATCTCAGCCAGGCGCTAAACTGTATAGATGGTGAAAAATCGCCCCGTAATATCTATTTTTCCCAGGGTAGAAAAAAAGGAAAACTTGGGTTCCTCTTCCCTGGCCAGGGAAGTCAGTACACTGGTATGGGAAAAGACCTTGTTTCAATATTTCCAGAGGCATTAGAGGCATTGGAACAGGCAGCCGATGTCTTTTCAAGACAAAACAAATCATCAAAATTTAAGCCTTTGCAGGATTATATTTTCCCTTTACCCCAGCATTTGCAGACAAAAGATGTCTCACAAGAAAATCTTCGTCAAACCGACATTGCCCAGCCAGCCATCGGGGCAGTATCCCTTGCCATGATTAAGATATTAAAAAGATTTGGTATTGAACCGGAAATAACCTGCGGCCACAGTTTTGGAGAGCTGTCAGCTCTTTGTTCAGCCGGCTGGATGGATGAAAAATCTTTTATCCAGCTTGCTTCAGCCCGGGGCAGGCATATGGCAAAAGCCGGTTCCCGGGATGGGGATTCGGGCAGCATGCTTGCTGTTAAAGCCCCTTTGGAAGATATTAAGACCTTGATAAAACAAGAAAAACTTGATGTCATCCTTGCCAATAAAAACAGTCACACCCAGGGAGTTTTATCCGGGTCCACCAGGGAAATCCTCCGGGCAAAAAAAATCTGTAAACAAAAAAAGCTGCGGGCCATTAAACTTCCCGTTGCAGCAGCATTCCACAGCAAACTTGTGAACAATGCCGCAATCCCCTTTAAAAAAATTGTGTCTTCAAAAATTATTTCTCCCACAAATGTTGATGTTCTTTCAAATACCACTGGTAAAATATATGGTAAAAAAGAGACAGACATCAAAAAAATGCTTGGCAATCAACTGGCAAATCCGGTCAATTTTATTGATAATATTGAAACAATGGCTGAAAATAATGTCTCTACTTTTATTGAGGTCGGCCCAAAAACTATTTTAACAGGCCTGGTCAAATCAATATTAAAAGACACATCTGTAACAGCCATTGGAATAGACCAGTCATCGGGAAAAAAATCCGGAATAGAAGATCTTGCCCATGTTCTATGCATGATCGCTTCAAAGGGATTTGCAGTTGACCTGACCCAGTGGGAAGATGTGGCAAATAAACCAAAGCAAAAAAAAATGAGTATACAGATTTCAGGGGCCAACCCTAAACCAAAAAACAGGTGCCCTATTCCAAAATCAAACCCAAGCTCAAATCCAAAATCGAATCCGGAATCAGGCACAAGCTCAAATCCAAAGTCAAATCAAGACTCATCACAAAATAAACCACCTAATAAAAACAGGTCAGTTTTAAAAGGATCTGATATGAACTTTCAGACTACAGACAAGGCAAACCCAAAAAACAATACAGCCGGCAGTCATAATTCCCATGCATTGCAAGCCATGAAAATGGTTCAACAGGGACTTGAAGCCATGCAGATGCTTCAGACCCAGACAGCCCATGCCCATGAAAAATTTCTTGAAACACAGTCCCAGGCAAGCAAAACCCTGGCAAGCATGATGGAACAGACCCGCAATCTTGCCCTTAATCCATCCATTGCTTCATCCCCGGCTTCTTCATCAATCGCTTCTTCATCAATCGCTTCTTCATCAATCGCTTCTTTTGATAGTGCCCCTTCAGCCCCTGCAACTGCATCTGAAGAAGACAGACCAGAACCTCAAACCATGTCTGATAGCCAGGAAAACTATTCTGCCAAAACCCTCCAGGCCGTTTCAAACCGCAGTGCTGCAAAGAAGCATGAACCAAAAGCCCGGATAAAAAGAACACAAACTATTGAAAAATTTATTACCCCTGAACCTGAAACTCATGTAGTTGATGCTGTAATTGAAACTCATGCAGTAGATACTGAGCCTGAAACTCATGCAGTTGATACTGTAATTGAACCAATTTTATTTGAGATTATAAGCCGTTTGACAGGCTTTCCTGTTGAAATGCTGGAAATATATATGGATATAGAGTCTGATCTGGGCATTGATTCTATAAAAAAAGTTGAAATTATTTCAGAGCTTGAAAGAAAGATCCCTTCCTGCCAGGGATTAACCAGCGACAATATGGGGTCTGTCAAAACGCTGAAAGATATATGCCTTTCCATACAAGACAAAAAAAGCCCTTTTATGGAATCCAATACCCTTAAAACCTCTGCCGTTAAAATCACAGAGGATAAAGACCCGGCCATAAAAACAAGGAACCCGGGGCAGGATGGAGGTGGTATGGACCAACTTGTTTCAAGCGTCCTTATCAATACTATCAGTGAATTAACAGGATTTCCAGTTGAAATGCTGGAACCATCCATGAACCTTGAGTCAGATCTGGGGATTGATTCAATTAAGCGGGTGGAAATTCTTTCAAGATTAGAACAGGAGCTGGATCATGTTGAAACCATTTCTTCTGACGATATAGGAACCTTGAAAACCATTGAAGAAATCATTATTTATCTGACAAAGAGTGATGCTGATTCCAGTATCAAACCTAAACCAGATGTTGAATCTAAAAAAAATATCGCTGCTGTTAAAACTGAACCTGGAAAAAAAAACTCTGTTGTCCGCCTGGACAGAAAACTGACCAGGCAGATTGTTTCTTTAAAGGAATATCCCACCAATCAGATCAGGTTCTACAATGGCGCAAGAATAGAACTGCCGGTTAAAAAGAAAGTCTATATTACAAAAGACAGCTCAAAAATAGCTGCCCTGTTTAAAGCAGAATTTATAAAATCTGGAATTGATACTGAGCTGATTGATATCAGCAAAGGGGACATACCTGCATTAAAGGATGCTGCGGGCCTTATCCTTTTACCCGATGCTTTCGGCAAAAAGGGTCATGATACTGCCTTAAATTTTTTAAAATCTGCATTTTTGCTGGTAAAAAAGAACGCAGGTTATCTCATGGATTCTGCTACAGAAAAAGGTGCCTTTTTATCAACTGTTTCCTTTTTAGGCGGAAGGTTTGGGTTTTCAAAAAAAATCTTTCACACAGATCCTTATTACGGCGGCCTTGCAGGGCTTGCAAAGACAGCCGGCCTTGAATGGAAAAATATATTGTGCAGGGCATTGGACATGCCTGATTCCCTTGAAAAATGCATAGAGAATGCTGAAGCCGCGGTCGCTTTAATGATGACCCATGGCACTGTCGAAATGGGACTGGATGGGGACAGCTGTAATATTCCAACTCTGGTGGACCAGAAGTTAATTGAAACCCCACTCAACCTTACTCCGGATGATGTTGTTGTGATTACCGGGGGTGCCAAGGGCGTGACCGCAGCATGTGCCATAGAAATGGCTGAAAAATATTCACCGGTTATTGTTCTTATCGGAAGGTCTAAAGCCCCATTTGTCGAACCGGAATGGGCCGAAAATATTAAAGACCCCGGCATACTGAAAAAGGCCATACTGACCCATGAATTTAAAGGCCGGTCACCAAAACCTTCTGATATACAAAAAATATATAAAAAAATCATGTCCAACCGGGAAGTTAAAAAAAATATTCAATTGATGACAAAAAATGGTTCAAAGGTAAAATATTTTTCAGCAGATATTAGAAATCAAAATGAAATTAATGCTGTTTTTAATGAAGTACGTAACGAGTTCAATCATGTAACCTGCATAATCCATGGTGC
>Ga0209249_1002136_pt1 | contig 16866 bp, 8 predicted proteins | sample SaaInlV_200m_DNA_4_FD_184653 | JGI IMG/M metagenome (GOLD analysis project Ga0209249, IMG submission 184653) | Marine microbial communities from expanding oxygen minimum zones in the Saanich Inlet - SI037_S3LV_200m_DNA (SPAdes) (version 2) | ecosystem: Environmental > Aquatic > Marine >...
TCCAAGGTCGGTGCAAAGCCAAACCACCGGACCATCTGCTTTCAGAAAATTTATGAAATTACTGACCAGACCGGAATCATGGTCTAAGTATCCTTTCCAGCGGGTACCATCGTAACGGCTTAATCCAAAATAAGTTGCTACCCATAAAATATCATCTGCAAAAGTTACACCGGTTGTAATATCGTGGATTACTCCATCATCGGGGAAAAGGTCAATTTCCATCTCTCCATCCGGATCAACATAATCCCTGAATTGTTTGGTTTCTTTTGTATATTCTATCACACCACCTCCCCAGGCTGCAATAAATATTTTACCACCACCGGCACAAACACCGTATGTCCATGGCTCGTGCATGGGTGCATTTCTTTCTGTGTAAATGCCCCATTCTCTTGTATAAGTATCGTAGCTTCCTGCTCCTCCGCCGGTGGCTACCCAAACATCTTTTCCATCGCAAATAACCGTGTAAATTACATCGTTGGCCAATCCGCTGTTAAATTGCGTAAAAGTTTCAAATCTTCCTGCCGACCAACGTGTTAACCCTCCAAGTGTACCCAGCCAAACATCTCCCGTAAGTTCACTTACATCGATTGAAAGAACACCATTGTGAGCAAGTCCGTCTTCTGCAGTATAAGTTTTCCATGTTTCGTTTTCATAAACAGCAAGTCCAGCACTTGTTCCCACCAAAACCCGATCGCCATCAATACGAACACAATATGCTTTATCGGCTGGCAACCCATCTTTTACAGTAAATGTTTCCCAATTCCCATAAACAGGCATTTGTTGGGCTTCATCTTTAATGTCAGATCCGGTTTCCGGAGAAACCCGGGAAGAAATTTCTACAGGTTTTGCCTGATTATCTTCTAAATCATTTTGAAAAGATTTATCCTGTTTTGAAATAGAAAATCCGGATAAGAAAACACTTAGTAATATTAAAGACAGCACTTTAATATTTTTTTGAAAGAACCGATTATTATTTTTCATCTTGTTAATTTTCCTGGTTAATATCAGCTTTATATTCTTCAACGTCATCTTTATAATACTTAGCGTCTCTAATAGATTTAAGGTATTCAACCAAATCATTTAGTTGATCTTTCAACATATCGTTGGCAACGCCATGTTCATCATCGTCGTTAAATTTTGTCCATAATTCCTCCAATGTGGCTGCACTTCCGTCGTGTAAATAGGGTGCCGATTCGTATATATTATTTAACTGAGGCGCATCAAATAACATCGGATCGTCTGTGTCTGACAACGTTCCAACATCGGCCATTTGCATATTTGTAAAATAGGGTGGTGGATGACAAGTTGCACATTGATTCTCGACCGGAATTTCTTTTCCACAGTTTGTATGTGTCCGGTAAAAAACCTTTTTACCTCTTTTTTGAGCTGCCGTTAATTCGCCTGTTGGATTATATCTCAAGTTGGGAGGGTTTTTAATTCCGGTAACAATATAGGCTACGAGTGCATCCAAATCGTCGTAATTAAATGATTCAGTTCTTGTTAAAATAGTTGAGAAACGCATGCCATCCTGTTTGTAAATACTTGAGTTTTTCCCGTTCCATTTATACGGGGGGATGTCACCAATATCGCGCAAAGTTTGTGTGTTGGCAAGGTTTCTGCCCATATCTGCACCCGCCATATTATAAACGAGGCCATCTTCGTGCGAGTCGGGATGGCAAGTATAACAACCGTATTGGTTTTGAAAAGTATGTCCCGAGTTATTAAAAAGCCTGCGTCCCTGACGAGCAACGGTTATTCTCGAAGGCCCGTTAAGATCTATGGAATTAATGGTTTCGAGGGTTTCTGTATTAATAACAGCAATTTTGTCTTCTAACCTCTCGGCCACATAAAGATATTTTCCATCGGGTGAAAGCACCAACCCTTTTGGATTTGCGCCTGTTGGAATTCGTTTAATAACATATCGAGCGCTTATTCCCAGGTGATTTGAATAATAATCCAGTTTTTCCTGAGTCGATTCAGCAAGAAGTGCCCGAATTTCATTAAGATCAATTACTGTAATTATATCTACTCCTGAATGACTGATAAAAGCTTTTTGTCCGTCAGGCGAAATAACTATATCAAAAGGATCAGAATAATATGAATTTGGTTCGTCGGTTAACAGTTGAATCATCCTGCCTTCGTTGCCCGATTCAATAATACCAATTCCGTGAGTCATCATCCAACCACGTTCAACCTGAACAGAAGGAATCAGGTTTTTAGGACGGATGAGCGTAGAAATTGCCAAATCGCCTGATGGCGTAAATGCAGCATTCTCCATTAAATATGCATTCTCAAATATTTTGCGCTCTTTCACTCTTTGGCTTGCCGCATCAATTACGGTAAGTTCTGTCATTGGTGGAGTTCCGTAAGGAATTGGCAGTGTTCTTCTGCTGGTTACGATTGCCTGACTTCCATCGGGGGAAAATACCGCCGCAACCGGATTGTTCCCGGCCATCAAACGTTTAATCTCCGTTTTAGTTTGCAGGTTGAAAATTGAAACTTCCGATGAATAAGAGTCAACAACATATAGAAATTTTTCATCGGGACTAAAAATAATTTCAGCCGGGCCACTACCGGTTTTCAGGGTATCAATTACTTTTAATGAGGTAAGATCGATTTCATACAAATTATCTGCCCACTGGTTACTAACAAAAGCAGTTTCCCCGTCATTTTTTATAACAACACTGTGAGGTTTCTCACCAACTTCTATTTTGTCAATGACTTTGTTTGTTTTCGTGTCAACAATTAAAAGTGCATTCGCATCTTGTGCAATCACGTATAATTTTTTGCCATCGGGAGCAAGCGACAAATTATATGGAGACAAATAATCTTCGTTTATTAATTTCGCAGCTATCCCGTCTTTTTGAATGTACAAATGGCAAGACATACAATTTAAAGGATGATCGTCAACAGCAGTAATATAATTAACATGATGCACCGACCATTTATGAAATTGTATAAAAAACAGGCTAATTATTGCCAGTCCACCAAAGACTAAAAATATTTTTTTATTTCGTTTCATTTCTGTTCAGTTCTTTCGTTGGTGGAACTTTGTTCTGTTTCTGGAGAATTTTCAACAGGTATTGAAACCGGTTCTTTTTTAACCGCAAAAGGCACAAAATTATCAGGTGTTAATTCCGGATCTTCATGACAACCAACGCATCCCCGACGTTCAAACGGGCGAACCCACATCCATCCCGAAGGCCCGTTTACAACATTGTCATTTTCATCTAAAGTCTGAAAACGAACCGGTGTATCTGCAACTACTTTCAGATAAACAGACCCATCTTCTTCAACCGGAACAATACCCAAACTTTTATCGATACCCAGCAATTCAACTTTAGTTGCTTCTACAGTTTCCGAACTTGTTTCAGGTTGGAGTGCAACAACATTTATATCCTGACACAATAATAAACCGGTTGAGATTTCCGGATCCACATCATCGGGCAAATCTCGTGGTCTCGTAAAGGCTTCAACAAAAAGAGGTTCCACAATAAAATATTCAGGATTACTATAAATTAATTCTCCCAATGATTTATCTTTTACCGAAAAACGAAATAGTACGGAAGGTTCGGATTCCGAGGCTTGGTACGAAACAAACATTTCGCCTGATTGTGTTGGCAGCACAGAATAAAAACTTCCGGTAATTTCTGATGTAATATTTTCTTTGGTAAATAATGGCCTGTTTTGATGAATAGAAATTATATCTCCACCATTCTTTGCTTTATTTTCACTTTCGATAAAGTAAACCAGACCATCTTCTGTTTCGTAACTTTGGGTATTCAAAATACTGCCGATTTCCCCTTTATAAAAAAGTTCAGCTTTTGTTCCGTTTGGGCGCATTGCCATGTACACCATCTCGCCCGATTCAGGAAATAATTGTTTGCTTAGCATCAACAAACGACCATCTTTTAGTACTGTTGCAGTATAATCGAAATGTGGCTGAAATGTAATCTGACTAAAATTTGACCCATCCAAATTCATTGTGTGCAAGGCATGGATTTTACCGATGCCCGATTCAGGCATTTGTTTAGTAAATACCAAACGGTTGAAGGGAAGATAATTTGGGCCAAAACATGATTCTTTAAAGTCGGTAATCTTTTTACTTGTTTTTGTCTCCAAATCCATTTCCCATATTTGCCAGTTATCGTTTTCGTTTTGCTGCGCTGTAAATAGAATGCGTTTTGCATCGTACGAAATATTAGGAGAGCAGGCCGAGAAAAATTCAGTTGTTAATATAATTTCCGAACCTTCCGGATTATTTGGGTCGATTGCTACAATTTGTGCCCCGATAAAATTAGAAGTTAAATTGTTCTTTTGAATTTCGAAATTGTCAATTGGAATGCGGGTAAAAATAACCATGCCTTCGAGCGACTGGTTTTTAGATAAATTCAAAGACAGGCCTGCCAACACAATGGTAAGAATAACACCAACACTCCAAAAAATATTTTTTGACTTCATGGAGATACGATTTCAGATTCTTTTACTGTGAGAAATTGCCTTGCATCAATATTCTCAATTTTTTGAATTTTTCCCGATGGCCAAATAATTTCAATGCTTTCAACCATTTTATTATCGGCGAGGCCAAAATACATCCTTGGATCGTTTTGAGAAAGATATCCACTTGAACTTTTCTTTTGGGCGAATTGTTGAACGCCACCCGAAACCACAGTTACTCTTGCGCCAATTCCGTCTCGGTTGCTGGTTTCCCCGATAAGTTGCAAAGCAATCCAGTTATTCAGATTTCCTTTGTTATTACGAAGCAAAGCACCTTTGTCGTTAAGATTTACAATATATGCATCAAAATCTCCATCGTTATCAAAATCCCCAAAACTGGCTCCTCGGCCAACTAATTCCTGCTGAAAGTATTCGCCCCGGTCGGTTGAGATATCAATAAAATTTCCGTTTCCTGCATTCTCAAATAATTGGTCTTCCTGTCCGTATAAATGTTTCAACTCTCCATTTACCTTGAATAAGTCCAAGTCCGCGTCGTTGTCGTAATCCAGAAATGACGATGCCCATCCAACAAATTGTCCACAAGCCACGGCTATTCCCGCATTGTACGACATTTCGCTAAAAACACCATTTCCTTCGTTTTTATACAACGAACAATAAACATCATCAGAAACAAAAAGGTCAACCAAACCATCGTTGTTGTAATCGGCAAAATCGACCGACATACTAATAGTTGCCTCACCAATTTGATTGAATGCAACTCCCGACATAATTCCCCGATCTTCAAATCCTTTGCCCTGATTGTTGTGATACAGGTAATTAATCATGTGGTCGTTTGATACAAAAATGTCAACAAAACCATCGTTGTCGTAATCTGCAGCACCTACTCCCATTGCCCTGCCATCGCTGTTAAATACGCCCATCTCCTTTGTTACATCCGTAAAAGTTCCGTCGCCGTTGTTGTGGTATAAAATGTCGGGCTGGCCATCGTAAGCCATTGGTCCGGGAAATCCATCGGGTGCATAGTAATAATTATATTGAGCATCGAATTCGATGTAGTTGCCAACGTATAAATCAAGGAAACTGTCGTTGTCGTAATCCAACCAAACGGCACCAACGCTGCACTCATTTCCTCCTACACCGGCCTTTTTTGTGATATTCGAAAAAGTTCCGTTTCCATTGTTATGAAACAAGACATTTGTTCCGTGATTACTCACATAAATATCGGGGTAGCCATCGTTATCGAAATCGCCAACTGTCATTCCCATCCCATATCCGCGGTCGCCAACGCGTGCTTTTTTTGTCTGATCTTCAAAAGTACCGTTTCCAAGATTACGAAATAAGCGGTTTTCTGAGGTTTTTACTGCCGGGTGATCTTCATTCATACTTAATCCCTCGGTATAATTTCCATTGCTTAAATAGAGGTCTAAAAAACCATCCTGGTCGTAATCGAAAAAAACTGCTCCACCACCAACCGATTCTACAAGATTGCTCAAATGATCGTCTCCAATAGTATGGGTAAAATCTATTCCCGAATATTTTATGATCTCCTGAAAATAGTCGTCGTTTGCTGGTGGAAGTTTTAGTTCATTCTGTTCAGTAACAGTTTTAGAAGATTTGTTATTTGACTGACAGCCAATTATGGTAACGACCAAAATAAAAAAAATCAACACAAAATAAATATCGGCTTTCTTTAACGTATTCCTTAATTTCTTTATCATATTTAATTTGTCTATAAAAACATATTGTTTCGAACCGAACAAAAATAATAAATAATTAAAGTTAAAACTATCTTTATTGATATTTTTAAAACACAAAAATTGTGAATTGAAGTTTTATTATATTTTTTAAAAACTTGCAAATTTCATAAATGTTTTATTTGGTAGTTTATTAACAAAAAAGGTGTAAGAATTTTTAGTTATTGTTTATTGGAATCCTTTTAAAAAGGCAGTTGTGTAATGATTTAGAATTTGGATACAAAGAGGATTATAAAAATTTGAACATTCAAAAAAGAAGTTAAAATTAGTGAATTAAGTTTTTAGCTCTAATAAATAAAGATTGATTTATTTGAACTTATGTCCTTTTTATTGTTGAATCCTAAATTAAACATGTACAATAAACTCTGGTTGGTATTTTCTGGAACAGGTTCATTTGATTTAGTCTTTCTTTTCTTTTACTAAGGCATTTCCCACATTTTGAAAAATATTCGATATCCCAAAGATCGGCAAAAACATTTCCTGCATTTAATCCAATGCCATATTCAATAACATTTTCCAGAGATTCTATTCGCGGTTCTTCAAAATATTTTTCCAACTTTAATTGATCCATCGCCCCGTTTCCTGATCGTACAGGAATAATAGTAACAGATGAAACTCCAATTTTAAAAGCATAATCAATCGACTTTTTGGTCCAGATTACACCTTCCTTTTCAAACAAAAAAGGTGGACGTAGCAGGATAAAAGCCCGTGTTGAAATTTCAAGTTCAGTTAGATATTTTACGGAACGCTCGAAATCATTAAGAGTCATTTTTTTATTTAGCCGAAGAAGGACTTCAGGATGTACAGTTTCAAGACCTAAAGCTACTAGTAATTTGGGTTTAATCAGATTGCTAAAATGCAGAACATTTTCGTTAATAAAAGACGGGTGGCTTTCAACAAGAACGGTTTCAAAATGATCTACCAACTGTGCTATTTTCTTATAGTCATTTTTCGGTATCGCCCTGTTATCGAAAAAACTGCCACTATTATAAAGTTTTAGATGTTTCGTTTCGGGTAATTTTGATAGCGCAAATTCAATTTGTGCCGCAACGGATTTTTCAGGAACAGGTTTGTCGCTTGTGTTTTTCCAAAGATCACACATTAAACAATGGAAAGGACACTCGGAATTAGTTAATAAAATGGTTGATACATTTTCGATACTCCCCGAAACCGTACGTTCTTTTTCAACAAAATAGCCATACGGTTTTAGGGGATCGATCTTGTTTTTTTTTCCACGTTTAGAAATAATCCACTGATCGTCAAATCTGGTATCAGGGAATTTACTCATAAATGGCCAGAAATTCCCGCCGGTAATCTATCTCTTTTTCAGGGAAATGCTTATTAAAAGTATCCATATTAGATACTCCGTGCTGGAACCTTCGTTTTGTAAAAACCGGCATTTCCATTCCGGTAATAGTTTTAATGCCACTTGCAACCACTTGTCCTTTAAGTTCATAAAGTTTGTCGTGGTCCCAATCTGTCATTTTAATAAATGGAATGCCTTCGGCTATTTCAATAACATTTTCTAAAGTATATGGGCTGAAATTATCAAAACCAAGAATGTCGGCAGGTGTGTAAGTACGCATGTATCCACGACTTAAACCGCCGGAATAAGTTAACGAGTGTTTCATTTTACCAACACCCCAACCTTCATGATACAACATTAAATTATTTAAAACACTTCGGATGGTCAGTTCAGGATTTTCTTCAATGGGGTAATCTTTAAGATTTTCATCGCCACCATCACCATCGATAATATGTTTCCAGTCGGGGTATCTGGAACGGATACCTTCAAGAACCGCCAGATTCATTGTGGCAGCTTGAATGTCTAAAGGTTTGTAATCTTCAACAACTTTAATAGTTTTTTTCCAGTTCAAATCTTTTGCTTTAATTTCAATTGGTTCAAGAAAAAGTTCCATTCCTAGCGCCTTTAGAAATTCACGGGCTTGTTTCAAATCTTCACCTTTTCCATCAACACTTAAAGTAAATGCTTTTAATCTCGATGGGCTTTCCCCAAGTTCGCGCAACGCATGGTAAGTCAGTAAAAATACAGAACCACTGTCAATGCCTGCCGAAAAAGTTACTCCAATTGGCCCCGTTTTTGCTCTGAATTTCAGCCATTTTTTTATCTCTTCGTATAATGTGCCAATATAATTTTTTCCAATTTGTTCGATTGTACTGTGCCTTAGTTTGTTTCGAATTGGCGCGAAAAAACGTTGGTAAACCGGGCTTGGATCGGGGCAACCTAATAATTCGATAGTTGTAATATAATGTGCCGGAGCCATTCTTGTGTACGACGGATGAAACTGATCGTCGAGACCTTCTTGTTTCAGGTAATTGAAAATTGTATCAATTCGTTCAGCAAGAATCAGGCACGGGCCGGCTTTTAGTTTTGCAATAAAAAAACGTAGCGGACGGCCAATTGATCTTGCCATTCGTATTTTTTTACCTTCCACAGCAATTAAAGCAAATTGCCCGTCAATTTTACGGATTGCTTCTGTGTCGCCAGAGTTGACAATTTCTATCGCGTCTTCGTGCGACATGTTGTATATAATATTTTTTGAAGGATCGGTAAGATCAACGATTCGGTTTACATATTCATGATTTATCATTTGCATTGAATTTATAATATTTTTAAAAAATTAAATCTAAATATTTTTAGTTAATTCTGTGTATTTATTTCTGATTTTTGAAAATTAGTTTCTTTGATTTGAATAACAAGTTTGTTGAATTAAAATACAACATGTTGAAACACAGTTCGACTTCGTGACCTTTTACAATAAGGTTATGAAAAGCAAAAGTATGAATCCAATGATTTGCTTTGAAACTGATCTCGATGTTAGAAACATAAAAAATATCGACCCTAATTTTCACCTTTTAACAGTTCAAAAACAACAACTTCAGACCTGTTAATACCTGCCACAACAAAAGAAGTATCTCCCTTAAAATATTGTAATGATTGTACCATTCCATTCAGTAATATTCCACTTTGCTCGGAACTTTGTACTTCGAAAAAAGGTGTGCCAGATTTTTGTTCCCCTCCTTTGTTCATTAATACAATCCCTTTATTTGAATCGAAATACCCTGTTCCAACTTCATATGTATAATCATTTCCGCCTAACAAAATATCGGGGTATTTGTCGCCATTAAAATCTTCCACAATCATTTTGCAAATAGGCGAAACCTGTACAGATTCAGGCAATTTCTCCCACCTGAAATTACCCTCGTCGTTCCATAATATAAAACTTGAAGTTGTGTTTACGTGCAACTTAAACTCCAATCTTTTTATCATATTTTTATCCAGGATATCATCAATATTTTCATAACTAAACGAAGTATAATTATTGTATTTCATTTTAAAGAATGATGATTGTTCGCGAAGCTGATCGAGATAATTGAAAGGGTATTCTTTCATTTTGCCATTTTTATCTTTAAAAAATGTCGTTCTTAACGGATCTAAAATACCATCCATTTCTAAATCAATTGCATACAGATTCATGGGGTATTCATCACTCACATTAAATTGATTGTTATCGCCCAAATTACCAATAATGTAATCGTCATCTCCGTCCTTGTCAAAATCTCCGGCAGCCAGTGAATACCAAATTCCATGTTTTTTCTCCAAAGTTGGTATTTCTTGTTGAACCAACTTTTTGCCGTTTATATTCTTTAATAAAACCAGCGAATTATATTCGCGGGCAAGTAAAATATCTTCCCAGCCATCGTTGTCATAATCTGTCGAAATTGCATCGGTAACCATTCCAATGTCAAATCGCGATGTAGAATCAATTTCAAATTTGCCATTGTTATTCTGAATGAGCCAGGAATTTTCGGCATACGGAAACCTGCCTTTTTTAACCCTCGAACCAATAAACAGATCTTTATCGCCATCGTTATCGTAATCGATGGGCAATATAAATGAAGCAAGAAAAGGTGGAACAGGAAGCGGGGTTTTTATAAAACTACCATTTTGGTTTTCGTAAAGGTAATGTTGAAATTCATTATTTTTCTGATCATCGAAATTACCTGTTATCGACATAAAACGATAATCCTGAAACTGACTCTCTTTTCTTGTCTCAAAACCACCGGCAACTGCTACAACATCATTGTCGCCGTCATTGTCGATATCTAATATGGCGATATCCGATTCAGAAAACATTTTTAAAGTTGTTAATCCTTTAAATTCCGATTCTTCAAATCTGTTGCCTTTTCTCAAAAAAACTTTTGTTGGTAATTTATTGGTTGAACCAATTATTAAATCCTCCAGTCCATCACCGTCAATATCGCCTTTTGAAATAATCGGTCCGATTTGTGAAAATTTATGCGGAATAATTTTCTGACTGAGAAAAAAATCGACAAAATCAGTTTGCTCGTGTTTGTAATCAATAATATTTTCACGCCTACTAAATAACAGTTTGCTTTTTGATTTAGGTTCAAAATTTACAAGCATTGGATGCGAGTTTGATTCATCTAATTCGATGGTTTGATCAATACCAATATTTTTCAGAAACGTTATATTTCCTGATGCCGGCCAGATCACCCGGATTGAATCAACGGGAACATCAAACGGTAACCCAAAATGAATAGCTGGATCAACGGAAGATGCATAACCACGCGATAAAAAATGTTCGGAGAACTGGTACTTTCCCTTTTGCCATAATTCCACTTTTGCTCCCAGTGCCATTGTATTACCATGTTTCCCTTTCAGATTGATTTTGATAAAATGAACGTCTCCATTTGAATTCTCAATTGTATTGTTTCTGTAAATAAAAGCTTTGTCGTTAAAATTATTCACCACATAATCTAAGTCTCCGTCGTTGTCGAAATCTACAAAAGATGCCCCGTATGAGTACGATGGGATTTCAGGTAACCAATCGGTTTTTTTAATGAAATTTAATTCCCCGATGTTTTCAAAAGCCATATTTGGCACTTTAACTGTTGGTAAAAGTCTAATTATATCGTGTTCACTCGAATTCGTTTTTTGAAGTTTCATTCTCATAATTTGCCAATCTTTATCCGTCATATCTTTTGGATATCCATTGGCAACCAACAGGTCTTTATCTCCGTCGTTATCGTAATCGGCAAATAAGGGCGACCAGCTCCATTCGGTCTGGTAAATACCCGAAATCTGACCTACTTCGCTGAAAGGAATCATCTCTCCATTTAAATATCCATTATGAAGGTGAAGCATGTTTCTCAAAAATTGAGGTTCATAATCAAATTTTTCATTAAACAGATAGTGGCTATAATTGAACCCATTAATTGTTTGCTTCTTTTTGAAATAACTTTCGGGCAACATATCGAGTGTGTAAATATCAAGATTCCCGTCGTTATTTACATCGGCCATGTCGTTGCCCATCGACGAATGAGTTTGATACGACAGGTATTTTCTAATTTCATTTTGAAAAGTTCCGTTTTGTTGATTTATATATAAAAGGTCGTTTGTAAGGTAATCGTTGGAGATATAAATGTCGGGATAACCATCTTTGTTAACGTCGCCAATTGCCAGACCTAAGCCAAATCCTTCGATAACAATTCCGGCTTGTTTGGTCACATCTGTAAATGTGCCATCGCCATTATTTCGGTAAAGTTTGTCGTTGTTTTGCGAGCTTCCATCTTTTATTTTCGGACGGAATGATGAACTGGCTCGCTGGATTAGACTACTGTTTAAAACAAAAAGATCAAGATTTCCATCATTGTCGTAATCAAAAAAAGCTGCATCAATCGATGGGTCCATATTGGCAATACCATATTCTTCAGCTTTCTCAGTGAATGTTGGATCATCGCCACTTTTATTCCCATTATTAATCCACAACCTGTTTTTTCTTTCCATGTAATTTTTACCAACAGTTGATGTGAAATATATATCAGGCCATCCGTCATTGTTAATGTCGTTGATTGTTACACTGCTAAACCACTGCTCATTTGTTAGCCCGCTAAAGTTTGATGTTATGTCCTTAAATATAAAATTTCCCTGATTGAGATAAATACGTGGAGAAACCTTGTTTCCAGCGAAAATTATGTCCTGCAAATTATCGTTATTCAAATCGGCAATACCCAAACCGGCGCCATTGCTGATTATAACCAAACTGTCATTCTCCTCCATGTAATTGTTAAAATCGATGCCTGTTTGTTCTGATGATAATAACTCAAATCGAGTTGATTCGGAGCACGATATAATTGATATTACAAACAAAAGAAGTAGAATTTTCTTCATTCTATAATTTAAAATTGCAATCATATTTTAATTCCTGCGAATATACAAATTAAGAGCATCCTGAAAAACTCGTGAAAATTTAAATTGTGGAAAGTTAGTATGTTTATTCGATCATGTTTCAAAGCAATTACTTCGAAGAAATATAAATATCATAACCAATAATTTTTTCAACTGGAAAAGGTAAAACAGCAAAATTGAAGAGAAGTTTTGGCTTACTTTTAACAAAAAAACCATCCGACATACGAAGGATGGTTTTTTTATCTGGTAATATTTATTTAACTAATTATTTCCTGCCCGTCTCTATATGTTTTTTTTCTTATTGATCCAGATAAGCTTTTAAAAATTTCTGGTCGTTTTCGTCACTATCACCGTAATATGCGCGGAGATCAACTAATTTTTCGTGTAGCATTTTTTGTACCTCCGCATATTCAGGATTATCATAAATATTTTTCATTTCCGATGGGTCGGTTTCCAAATCATACATTTCCCATTCGTCGATATCGTAATAAAAATGCATTAATTTGTATCGTTCCATTGCAACACCATAATGGCGTTTTACCATGTGTACCGATGGATATTCATAGTAGGTATAATAAACGGCATCGCGCCATTCGTCGGTTTCTCCACCAACCAGTTTTCTAAAAGATTCACCTTGCATATCTTCTGGTGCTACGACTCCTGCATAATCCAAAATGGTTGGGGCGAAGTCCAGATTTTGAACCAGTTTATCAATTTTTGTTCCTGCTTTTATCTCTTTTGGAAACCGCATTAAAAGAGGTGTCCGGAATGATTCTTCGTACATAAAACGTTTGTCGAACCAACCGTGTTCACCCAAATAAAATCCCTGGTCGGAAGTATAAATTACGATTGTGTTTTCCGCCAAACCAGCTTCTTCCAGATAATCTAATACTTCGCCAACACCGTCGTCAACCGATTTTATTGTTCTCAAATAATCTTTAATATATCTGTTAAATTTCCAAAGGCCAAGTTCCTTTCCTTCTAGTTTGCTATCTAAAAATTCCTGATTTTCACTTTCATAAGCTGCCATCCAGTTTGCGCGTTGTTCTTCGTTCATTCTATTGATATCGCGAATAAAATTGGTTGTATCCCCGTTTGGATCAACAATTAATTTAAAGTCGTGCCCCCATCCGGCATGTCCGTCAACTTCCATTTCCTGTTCTCTTGCCGCAGTTCCGCGTCCTTCGTAATCGTCGAAATAATTTGCCGGTGGTTCAAATGTAACATCGTCGTATAGGTTTACATATTTAGGCGCGGGTAACCAATTCCTATGAGGAGCTTTCTGGTGGTAAAGCATACAAAAAGGTTTACTTTGATCGCGTTTATTTTTTAGCCAGTCGAGTGCAGTTTCTGTAATAATTTCTGTACAATAACCCTCTATCCTTTTTCTTTCCCCTTCAATAAGAAAATCTGGGTTGTAATATTGCCCCTGGCCAGGAAGTACCATTGAAAAGTCAAAACCCTGGGGAATCCCATTTAAATGTATTTTGCCAATCATTGCGGTTTGATAACCATTTGCCTGAAGTATTTTTGGGAAATTTTCCTGATCCCAGTCATATGGTTGTTTGTTGTCCACTTTTCCATTCATAAAACTGTGTTTTCCGGTAAGAAGCACAGCCCGGCTTGGGGCGCAGATTGAATTTGTAACTGTTGCACGAGTAAAAAGGGCACCTTCTTCAGCCAGCCTGTCGATATTTGGCGTTTCATTCAATCCATGTCCGTAGGCACTAACGGCCTGATAAGCATGGTCGTCGCTCATTATATACAGGATGTTGGGTTTTTGAGCTTCTTCTTTTAGTGGAGCTTCGCAAGAAAAAAATACCAGCCCTAAAATTGAAAGGGTAATGACATTCAACAAATTTCGATTCATGATTTTATTTTTTAGGTTTTTAATTGACTGTAAGTGATAGCAAATTTACGAAAAAGAAAGCTTTCAGGAAAACCTGAAAGCCATTCTTTATAAAAAAACTAAACTAAACATGGTTTTTTTTTTCGGTGTTTTTAGTTCAATAAATATCAACGTTTATTTAGAAATAATCATCTAGACTAAAGCTGGAATATTTCTACATTATCTTTTGGTGAGATTTTAATACGCCTTAATCTTAAAATTTTAATAATCCATATCATTACCACCCCGGATTTTGCACCAATAATTGATTTGCATCAAGCTCAGCCTGAGGAATTGGCATTAGGTTCATAGCATCTTTAAAGTTTGCTATTATTTCCAGCTTTTTGTGCGACTCATACCCGCCGATCGCAACTTCATTGTGTGTATGTTCAGTCATTCTTTCTTTTAATATATCCCAGCGCACCAAGTCAAACCATCTTTTACCTTCATGGGCAAATTCTTGCCAACGTTCCTGACGCACCCATGCTCTAACATTCTCCTGTGTTTTTTCACCTTCAAGAATACCTTTGGGATCATTCTTATATGCTCTGTTCCTGACTCTTTGAAGGTGAGTATAAGCTGCTGCAGGATCTCCGCTTTCGCATAAGGCTTCTGCATATAACATCAGTGCATCAGAGTAGCGAAGAACAAAAGTATTTGCATCTGAATTTCCAGCTACAGTCTCTCCATCTTCCCAATGTGAATGATACACCGGAATTTGTGTATAATAAGTCTGGCCATTAAGCGGACTTACAAATTCTTTACTAAAAATTATGTATTTTCTTTGGTCTTCAACATCATACTGACTATAAAGTTCTTCGCATGGTATATCTGCTTCGTTACAACCATTAATTCCAGGAATAGCTATAATTCCATAGTCGGCCTGCAGGGTATATTTTGGCCCCGACAGTGCCATGTCTCCGTTTCCGTTTGAAGGAGTTTCTGCAAATTGTACATTAAATACGCATTCTTTACCATTTTCTGTAGCAATCCGGTAATTATCTTTCAAATCGTCCCAAAGTCCGTATCCAAAAGAACTTTCGTTATTAACAACTGCACTTAATTCGGTAACCGCTGCATTCCAATCTTTCATTGTTACATAAATATACCCTAAAAGTACAGAAGCTGCTCCACTGGTGGCCCTGCCGACATTCGATCCTGAATAGCTTTTGGGCAGCGCTTTTGCATCATTTAAATCACTTATAATCTGTGCATATACTTCACTTAAGGGAATACGTGCTGTAATAGTTTCTTCTACACTTGTTCCAATCGGGAGGGGGACATCACCAAATGCCCTTACAAGGTTAAAGAAATATAAAGCCCTTAGGAATTTGGCCTCATTCATCAACCTTGTCTTAAGTGTTTCATCCATCTCAATTTCAGGGATTTGTTCAAGTGCATTGTTTGCCCTGAATATTCCACTATAGCAGTATCTCCAAAAATTTCGCACAAAGGTATTGTTTGGTGTATATCTCATGTATTCAAAATTCTGAAGGTATTGGTTAGGCATACCCTGCCCATTTTTCTCATCATCAACGGGTAGATCAAATACCATATACATATATCTTTCATACAAATTATATAGCTGATTATATATTGAGGTTACTGATGCGATTGCTCCCGACTCATCGGTATAAACATTGCTTACTACATACCTGTCAACCGGATTTTCTTCCAGAAATTCGTCACAGGAATTAAATAATGTTGCAGGCAAAACTATTAATAACAAACATATTATCTTTTTCATAATATTATACTTTTTCATTTTTTAAACATTAAAAGTCAACCTTTACACCAAACATTACGGTTTTCGATTGAGGATAAGTACTGTAATCTTCTCCCATGGTCAGATTAGAAGCACCTCTGTAGCTCACCTCAGGGTCGAATCCTGAATAGTTTGTGAAAGTGATAAAGTTATTTAACGAACAATAAACATTAAGCCTGTCAACGATTTTAACCATTGATTCAGGGAAAGTGTATCCAAATACTATGTTCTTTATTTTTAGGTACGAACCATCCTCTATGTAGTAATCATTAATTACAATCTGTCTGTTGGTTGTTGCTTTTGGAAACTCGTTACTTGGGTTTGAAGGAGTCCAGCGATCCGCCATGGAAGTATATACATTCTGCCCACCTGTTCCAAGGGTAAGCTGTGTTTTATCGTAACTAAAGATATCATTTCCTACTGACCATTGAAAGAAGACATTAAGATTAAAGCCTTTGTATGAAAAATTGTTGTTCATACCACCAATAAAATCAGGAAGTGCATTGCCAATTTCTTGTCTGTCGGAATTATCAATCGTACCATCTGGATCCCCTGTATATTTACCATCATCAGGGTTGTCATCCTCACTGGATATATCTTTGTATTTTCTTCCACCTACCCATGCATTACCAATTGTCTGGTTGTGTGCATCAACTTCTGCCTGGTTTTGGAATAATCCATCAAATTGCCAACCAAAGAAAGCACCAATCGATTCTCCTACCCAAATTCGTCTAGACCAAGAATCGATTTTTAAATCGCCCTGGAA
>Ga0209249_1002137_pt1 | contig 16866 bp, 15 predicted proteins | sample SaaInlV_200m_DNA_4_FD_184653 | JGI IMG/M metagenome (GOLD analysis project Ga0209249, IMG submission 184653) | Marine microbial communities from expanding oxygen minimum zones in the Saanich Inlet - SI037_S3LV_200m_DNA (SPAdes) (version 2) | ecosystem: Environmental > Aquatic > Marine >...
ATGATGACGAGCAATGTAAAAACAATAACCAATTTATTTTTACAAATACATCCAGCCTTAGTAGCGGTAGTATGGATTATTTATGGGACCTAGGTGATGGTAATCAAAATTCTCAAACAAACAATACGCATAGTTATGGTAGTGCATCAACCTTTGTTGTTAAGCTAGTAGTAACCTCCAACATGCAATGTGTTAACAGTGTTTCGCATAGCATTGGTGTTATTGAAAATCCTGTGGTTTATCTTGGCGAAGACGACAGTTTAATAGATGCAGAAACGATTATTTTAGATGCCGGTTTAGGATTTGATTCTTATTTATGGTCCAATAATGCCACTGGCAGTCAAATAACTGTTGATTCGACTTCCTTCCCTCAAGGAGTAAATACAATTTGGGTTCAGGTAAGCAAAGATGATTGTGAGGGCTATGATTCAATTTTAATAAGCATATTGAGAAGCACTTCGATTTCTGATGAGAAAACTGATTTACTGATGAAGATGTATCCCAATCCAGTGAGTAAAACCTTGTTTATTGTATTAAGGCAAAGCACTGAAAAATTGAATTTTTCACTTGTGGATGTTTACGGAAGAGAAATCAGAAATCTGGATTTTAATACAACAAACGCTATTCAATTGGATGTGAGCAATTTGGCTTCAGGCATTTATTATTTAAACATGACAAATGACAAAATAAAAAGTGTACATAAATTTATCAAATATTAAAAGCTCAAAATAACTGCAAAATTAAAAGCAGCTGCGCAAAAGCGTATTGGCTGGGTATTATGTACTTTTGTATGATCTAAAAAAAGAATGCAATGTTTCATGTCTTCATAATTTACTCAAGTTCTACAAAAAAGTTTTATAAAAGCCGAACCGAAAACCTGAAGAATGCCATAACCAGACACAACAATGGTTTTGAAATACCCACCAAAGAAGGTATTCCGTGGACATTGGTTTGGTCAGCAGAAAAAGAAAGCAATTTGGACGCAATTAAACTTGAGCGTAAGCTCATTAATCTGACAACCAACCGTATTGTGAAGTTTATTTTAGCGCATAAAGAAGGAATTCCTGGAACAATGGCTCTCGATTTAATGGAGAAAATGCAAATTACTAATCCTTAATCAATAATCTTATTCGTTTTTCTGAATAGTATCGCTTCGCCATTCTACTAACTGCTTCATGCGATTTAACACATTGGCTGTTACGCGATTATGGATATACTCCCATATTTTATTCATTCCTTTATATTGACTTTTCCATTTTTCTTTACCATAAAAATCAAAACCGACTATAATATTCAATTGGGTTTTTGCAAGCTCACCTATGGATGGAATCGAAGAATGGACATAGAGGACAAATATCCCAATAGGATATCCACCGGAACATTCGTATAAAATATAGCGAGCATTGTCAAAATCAAAATCATCCGGAATCCTTTTGATACGGATAATATGGAGAAGAAATAAAGGAATTATCTGTAAGCCAAAAAAGCTTTTCATAAATCGGAAAGGATACTTCTTAAAACCAAAAGGCAAAATCTGCAACCTGTCCAGATCATCGCCCATAAAATCGACTTTTGCTATATGGTTTGGCCAACAACTGGAGTCACCATTCCATCTCAATAATTCATTAAATACATGACTCACAGGAGCATCTACACCAATTTTGTGAATGTTTAATACAGAATATCGGTTTGGATCAATGCCTAATCGTTGCATCACACGATGATTGTAATCATCCCTTTCTTCATCAGTATCAAATTTGATTTGGGTAGCTTGCTTAGGTTTTCTTAGCAAAAAATAAACTAAATCAGTAATTACTCCTTTGCTTTTGGAGGGTGGTTTTATTTTATTTATGTGCTTTGAACTATGCAAAAACTTAGTTTATTTTAAACTCATGATATAATTAATCAATAACCATCGATCTTCTTCATCACTGATTTTTTTCTCAAAATTTGGCATTTCGTCTCTTCCAATATAGGATTTATAATAAATAATCCCTGCTTTTTGTACTTTGAATTCTGGACTTGAAAATGATCTCATATTTGAATTTAATGACATTGCCTTAGGACCATCACCTTTTCCACTTGCACCATGACATGATTTGCAAAGCTTGCTATATAATGATTTGCCTATACTCATATCTGTATTTGATTTATATGGATTAGTCATGCTTACATATTTTGAAGGAATATTCCAGCCATCATAAGTAGACTCAACTACTTTCTTAGGAATTATTTCTGTTTCATTCTTGGCAACCACTTCCTTAGCCTTTTTCGTTTCCTGCACTTCTTCCTGACTATTGATTGTAGTTACCTCCTTCCGTGTTTCTTTAGTTGTTTTCTGCTGAACTAGCGATTTTTCATCTGTTGTCTTGGCTGGAGCTTGAACTGTTGTTTTTGCATCAGCTGTTTTATCTGAACCAGTTAACAATCCTTTTTCGCTACCAATTCCGGGTTCTTCAAAATCTTCTTCAAAATCGTTAAACTCTGATAAATTCCCTTCCTCATCATAACCAGATGAAGTCTCTTCTTCTGCCAATAATGCAATTTCATCATCAACTTCTGTAGCATTATCCTCAGACCCACAGCTACTCAAGATTAAAATAGTTGAAGTAATTAGTAGAAAACTTAAGATTACAACTGACATCCGATGTAGTAAACTAATCATAATAAAAATTTAAAAGTGTAGATAAAACTATATTATGCTAAGATACGAAAGTTGAACAAATTACTGGCTTATTGGAATTATTATACCGAATTCAGGTTAATCATTTTCATCCTCAAAAAGCACGAAAACAATTAACTTTGATTCTACTAAAGAAGCACAAAAACATGAAATACTTTATCTTCCTTTCAATTTTCTTAATATTGATCCGATTTTCAGGTTTATCTCAAGCTCCTTCATCATTTTTAGAATACAATGTGTCGGCTGTTCCAAAAATAGTTCTATACGATTCAAACCATACAATAAGCAAAAAGCAAATTGATTTTGGGCAAAATATTATTGGCCTGAATATATATGGTTTACTAACTCATGTTATGGCTTTCAATTATGAGCGGATATCAAAAACAGGTTTGCTTGGAACAAAATTTACCTTTTACAAATTATTGCAGGATACAGGTTATGGTTATTTTATTGACATGAAATATTACCTTAATGGTCAAAAAATTCTAAGTCCATATTGTGGTGGTGGATTCGAATATGCATCCCTGCAATTTCAAGAAAACTATTTTGATGCATTTGGAATAATACTCTTTATTGGTGCAGCTTATCATCCAAAATCATTCATTAATTTTTCGGCAGATTTTGGTCCAGTCTGGGGACAGATAAATAACTATGAATCGATATTTATGTTCCGAATTGGACTAGATGTTGGACTGAGGTTCTAATGTTTGACACATCTGGTAAAGCAGTAAAACCTGTTTCGTTTGTTGATTTTTAAATATCGCCAGGAGGATGATTCCAATGATAGAGTCCTGCTTGTTTTGGTCTTATTCAAGCAGCACTATCAGGTGCAAAAAATCTGATAATTCTATCCATTAAAAATGCTTAACGAATTATTTCCAGTTTAAAACTTTCATGTTTATTTCCACACGTAATTTGAACAACATAAATTCCTGTTTGGAAATCCATGCTAAGATCAATTTCTATTAGATCTGTAAATGGGTCTATATTTTGTGAAAATATTTTTTTACCAACTAAATCAAACATGTCAATTGTACTTGCATTTAGATGAGGCTGACCAAAATCAACAAAGAGCTTTAAGCCATTATTAGGGTTTGGATAAATCTTAATCGAATTGGGTTTTAACTCTTCCAAAGCAGATGGTGGCCAATCATAACAAAGTGAAGTATCCATGCAACCATCATAACTAAGAATTACTGCGAAACTACCCGCTTTAAAAGAATTATACCTTTGAAAAATAGCACCTTTGATATTTTCATGTAAACTGCAGTCATACCACTGATAGAGTGCATCTGGAATTCTTGCCATTAGTTCATTCTTAAAGGTATAAACTGTCAGGTCGAGCTGTGTGAGAGTTAACTGTGTTGTCACAATGCTGTCACAATAAATAAATCCATCAAAAGTATCGATATATGTACCTGGCAAAAACTGAAACTTTCCTTGGAGAAAAGCACTATCACCTTTGCATATAGTCTCATAATTTGTTAATTCAATTTTACTATAGGGAAGTACATTGACGAGCATTTTCAAACTATCATTTCCACAGGAAAATTTGCTAGTATTTAAAATATTGACAGACCAAGGAGCTGTTTGACCCCATTTAACATATAATGAATCACTGTTTTGACCAGAAATAATAGCACCTCCTTCAATATCCCAAACCACATTTGACCAATTAGTTAATTCAGGAATAGCATATAAAACGCCCTTTTCTTTTACACAACTATTACCAGAACCCAGAATTGTTTCAGGTTTTGAAAAAGGAATAACACTGATTTCAAATTCTTCATGGATGGTGTTCGTACTAATAATGCTATCATCTGAAATAGCCTCAATTCTAAAAACATATGGTTCCTCCCTACCCTGTTTACAACTTGTTTTCCAACTAAAAACACTAACTACATCACCACTACCATAAATCGAGTCCATATAAGCAAAGGGAGGCTTAAAGGATGTATCCGATTTACCAAAAACAGAACCAGAGCCTAGCAAGTGAAAATTTATATTGGAATTGACAATGAACTCAATTCCAATGCTATCACCAGCATGTACTTCAAATTTATTTTTTATGGGATTTTTCAAATGCAATCTCCAAGGAGGGCAATCAAGTGATATAATACCTATATCAAATCTTGTGTGACTGATTAACATGTTTTGCCGGTATTCCTTCACATCTATAGTCATGGAGTGATATCCTTCATAAGGGCAATAAATATTAATCAAACGACTAGCCGTATCTATTATTGAATAACTGTTTTTCCCAAATGGTTCATGTGGTGAATAAGCAGATGCAAATTGGATTTCCTTCAATGGCAGCATTATGGATGCAGGTGGATCAGGTTTTTGTTTATAATAACTGGCACCCATCCAAGGTTTTGAAAGGGAATATACAATTGAGTCTCCCTCCTTATCGATTATCTCAATAGGGTATTTACCGGGGAAACTCAAACATGTTAATAATAAGGGATAATTTCTAAGACGTGGAGAGCAATTAAGAATCGGATTAGGAGGAATAAACTGATACAAACTCATTCCTGAAAGTCTTGTTAAATTGGCATAGGGTACTTTGCAGCATCTTTGATAATAAATATGATAACCAAATAATGAAGAGGGTAAGTGGATAGTATCAACATAGCAAGCCTTGCTGATACATAATTTTGGTTTCCACCCTTCTGGAAATAAATCTGAAGGATCAACAAATTCCTCAGAAGAAAGTTTTAAATGTATTGTTGAAGATTTCAAATTGTAAAAAGCATGATAAATCCCAAGGTTGATTGTTGTATCAAATGGAATTGCAGCGATATCACAATCCTTGTACATTTCAACAATAATTTTGTATGTATAGTCAATACCATCCTGATTGATGTATTCATATCGAATATTACCACAAATGAATTCAGTAGCTTTCAAAAATGAAGACTGTAATACAAGAATGAGCAGGATACAAGAAAAAGCAAGTTTTGGTAATCGCATTGTATAATTTTTGATATCTGACTTTAGTCTAACGTTGATGAAAAATGAATATTGTCTTCTGTTAAAAATCACTCTTACAGAACAATAATATTGAAATATTCAACGCTTCATGACATAAATTAAAATTATTACCACCTAGCGAATTACGTCCAGTTTAAAACTTTCCCGTTTATCACCCTGTGTAATTTGTAAAATGTACAATCCATCTTTAAACTGCGAGATGTTATTGATTTCTATTCTTTGTTCAAGAGGATTAATAGGTTGACAAAGCATTTTCTGCCCCATCAAATTATAAATTTCAATATACCCGTCTTCCTGCCTATTTCCTATATCAATGGTTAACTTTTGTCCATTGTTTGGATTCGGATAGATTTTTACCGATCTACTATTTTCATCTGCCACATTATCCCAATTCCAGGGGCAAATTGATGAGTAAACAGCCAGCCCAAACCTGCTTGAACCTATTTTAATGTTGTTTCGATATTCTTCTACCTGAAGAGCCAAAGAATATAAACCTTGATCGGGACAGAACAATTCTATACTATCCTCTGATGAATTATAGCTTGAGAAACTACTTTTGCCAAATGGTTCAGACAGAGAGTAAGATGAAGCATAAGGGATAGTAGCAATAGGAAATCCCAAACTCGGAGGAGGAAAAGGCATTGGATCAGCGTAGCTTCCTCCATCCCATGACTTTACAAATGAAACAACCAATGAATCATTATCTTTATCTACAACAGTTCGAGAGAATTTTGAAGAATCGTTAACACAGCAGAAAATCAATCCAGGTTTAGCAATGGATGGAGAATTATTGATGATACTATCCGATTGAATAAATTGATATAATGTCATACCAGAGTTCTCAACTAAATTAGTAAAGTTCGTTCGACAGCATCGCTGATAATAAAGGTGATAGCCGAATTTTGATTTTTTAAGCCAAAAAGTATCGATATATATTCCTTTGATAAGACATACATTCGGTTTATAAGGCCAGGAAGTAAGACTATCTGTTTCCACTTTATCTTCTTGCAGTAGATACATACTTAGAATTTGAATCCTTTTATTAGAATCTCCTTCATAAACTCCTAATTGGATTACTTGATCGAATGGTGTAATTGAGTTATAACAATCCCTGAATAATTCAACCTTTACTTTGCATTGTATCATTGAATCATTTGTACTAAGTGTTTCATAACTAAGATTTCCAAAAACAATATGAGTTGCCTGAACATCTTTAGCAGGAAGAATTAGCGTTAGAATTAAAAAAGAAAAAGCAAGTTTTTGTACTTTCATTATCTGATATTAATTTATGAAGTAATATTTACAGTATGATTATCTGATTTCAAATTTACCACTATAATTTATTTCTTCACTTCTGTACAACAACATATACATTCCTGCTGTTAAACCAGATACATTTTGAATCGCAATTATTTGTTCTAGCGATGTGTTTTTCTGTGCTAATCTTTTTCGCCCCATCAAGTCATAAATTTCAACAATTCCAAGCTCGTTAGGTATATTCCCTAAATCAACAATAAGCTTAGAACCATTGCTGGGATTGGGATAGGTTTTTATTTTTTCTGACTTTAAATCCTCAAGTCCAGTATGAGGCCATGCAAAACATGCTGAAGTATCTGTACATCCAAAGTAACTAACGATAACTGCATAAATACCCGTATGCGTAGGAGAATACCACTGATTATTTGCACCTATAATAGGAAATCCAGAAGGACAAGAATACCATTGATATTCAGCATCATCTAAATTCGCTTTAAAATAGCTTTTATGTTTAATGACCGAAACATCCAATTGCTTAAGGGCCAAATGCGTGGTAACAATACTATCACAACAAAACAAACCATCAAAGGTGTCAACATATATTCCTATCTGGTTTTGCCATTTACCCTGAAGAAAAATAGGGACTCCTTTACACATGGTATCATAAACTATGACAGCTGTTTTTGAATAAGGAGTAATATTGACATCCATGCTGATACTATCATTCCCACAGCCAAACGGGCTATTCACATATGCTTTTACACGCCAAGGACTTATGGTATCCCACAAAACTGTAAGTAAATCTGAGTTTAATCCTTCTAAAGCTTTTCCACCAGTAATTTCCCAATGAGTAATATAGGATTGCTTATTGTTGTGGATGCTATAAACTGCTCCTCTTGATTTAATACAGCTTAGATTAGAACCATCAATGCGAGCTGGTTTTGAAAAAGGAAGGACTTTAATTTCAATGCTATGAATAATGGATTGAATGAACGTATCTTCCGATATCGCCTCAACTTGAAAAACATAAGGATCTTCTCTAGCCTGATCGCAATTGGTTTTCCAACTGAAAATAGATTCAAGAGTATCCCTTCCATAAACGCTGTCCATTTTAGCAAAAGGAGCTTTAAATCCCGAATTCGAATCACCAAATATTTCACCTTTCCTTTTCACTTTATACTTACCAGCTGAATAAAACTGAAACGGTATTTCCAGACTTTCACCAGCATAAATTTCAAACTTATTCCATATTGGATTGAGCATTTGTAACATATTTGGATCACATAAAACGGAAACAATGCCCACATCGAAACGGCTTTGGCTAATCATAACTCCATTTCTGTATTCCTTCATATCAATAGCAATACAATAATATCCGGGATTGGGACAATAAATGCTCACATCTCCCTGATCTGCATGCATAGTTGCATAACTATTGGCTCCAAATGGAGCATTTAACGTATAGGGAGATCTGTAATTCGCTTTTTGTAAAGGCAGAAACAATAGACCAGAGGGAGTTGGTATTGGATCAACTGCTGTTCCACCAGCTGTTGGCGTAGCCACTTTAAGCACAATGGAGTCACCATCAATATCATCAATTCCTAGATTAAACCGATTTGGAAATTTAGCGCAACTATAAACTATTTGATGATTTGCATTAAAGGGTGCATTATTAATAATATTAGTTGGTGGAATAAACTGGTACAAAGTCATGCCTTGATCATCTAGTAAATTCGTGAACAATAATTTGCAACATCGTATGTGTGTTAGGTGAAAACCTGTATTTGAGATAGGAAGAGCAAGCTTAGCACTATAAATTCCCTGTCTTAAGCAAACTGGAGGAATCCAACCGCCATTAATAAGTTCAGTAGGATCAATAACTTCTTCTGACACAAGATTCATATTTAATATAGAATATCTTGACCTATACGTATCATTATTGTATACTCCTACTTGTATGCTGGCATCGAAAGGAGTTGTTGAAGCATCACAATCACGGTACATATTTATCGTAATCTTATACAAAACAAGACTATCATGTACTCCAACATATTCGTAGCTAATATTACCACTGATAAGATGAGTTGAAAATGAGTTAAAGGATTGAAGACAAAGTGCGATTATGAGTAAAGAAAAAGCCAGTTTTTTAAACCACATAGTTTTAATTTAAGATTAGAAGATTCTATAAAACTACAAAAGATTAGCTTCATAGGAAGTGAGATTTACTCAGTAGATCGATTGAGCTAGTAATTCAATACTACCTATTATCAATGATGTGAATTTATAAATTCGTCTATAATAGGAATATAATATTATCGAATCTGAATATCCACTATTGTAGCTATGATGTAAAAATTGCAACAGATTTCACAGATTTGTTGTCAGGAAGCTAGTGAAATCTCTGCGAATCTGTGGCCTAAATATGAATGGTAATACAATAAATATGTCTGTGGTATAATAAAGGATATACGTTTATCGAATTCTAAAAAAGACTTTCACTTTCCCGAGAACGATATTTCCCTAATTTTGCAGTCCAAATAAAAATAGAATGATTTTACTGGAAGAAGCATATAAGATAGTAATGGATTCGGTGGAGTTGATGAAGACAGAAAAAATCAATTTTACTAATTCATTGGGACTGATTTTAGCAAACGATATTTTCTCAGATATTGATATGCCACCATTCGATAAATCAGCCATGGATGGCTATGCCTGTAAAATGACCGACATCAATCAGGAATTAGAAGTTATTGAAGTTATTCCTGCAGGCAAAAGTCCAAAAAAGGAAATTAAACAGGGTGAGTGTGCACAAATAATGACAGGTGCTATGATCCCAAATGGAGCTGACTGCGTTTTAATGGTTGAGCATACGGAGAAAACGGCTGATAATAGAATTAAATACCTGAAAGAAAAAACGAAAGACAATATCTGCTACAAAGCAGAAGATGTTCAAACAGGGCAAAAAGTAATCGAAAAAGGAACTCTTATCAAACCACAGCATATTGCTATTCTGGCATCCGTAGGAGCAACTGAAATAGAGGTGTATCAAAAACCAAAAGTTGGTGTCATTTCAACAGGCGATGAGATTGTAGAGCCACATGTAAAACCCGGTCCTTCCAAAATTCGTAATAGTAATGGCTATCAATTGTTTAGTCAAATTGAAAGATGTAATGCCATTGCAAATTATGTTGGTATTGCTTCTGATAACGAAGAAGATACCTATCATGTTATTATGAAAGCAATGGAAGAAAATGATGTCATTTTACTTTCTGGTGGAGTTTCCATGGGTGAATTTGATTTTGTTCCTTACATCATGCAGAAAGCAGGTATTGATATTAAATTTCAAAAAATAGCGGTTCAGCCCGGCAAGCCAACAACTTTTGGAACAAAAGAATCAAAGCGAATTTTTGGTTTACCTGGTAATCCTGTTTCATCATACATCCAGTTTGAATTGCTGGTAAGACCTTTATTAGCTGAAATGATGGGGCATACTTTCAATCCCCTTCAAATATCCATGGAAATGGGAATTGATCATTCACGAAAAAGAAGTGAAAGAATGTCGTGGTACCCCATTACGATAGCCGACAACGGAACTGTTATTCCTGCATCATATCACGGATCTGCTCACATTCATGGCTTGGAAAGTGCTGATGGAATAAGCTTCTTCCCTATCGGAAAAGCTGAAATTAAGAAAGGAGAAAAAGTGCATGTTCGACTCATATAACAGAAGAATAAATTATTTACGCATTTCGGTTACAGATCGTTGCAACCTGAGGTGCACCTATTGCATGCCCGAAGAAGGTGTCAAATTGCTCAACCATAAAGAGATTCTAACATTTGAAGAAATTTATGAAATTGCAAAAACTGCCGTTGATTTTGGGATTGATAAAATCCGACTGACTGGAGGAGAACCATTGGTGAGAAAGGGAATACTTCTTTTGGTTAAGCAAATAGCATCAATTAAGGGATTGAAGGACTTTGGAATGACCACCAATGGCATTTTTCTAGAAAGCTATGCGAAAGAGTTAAAAGAAGCTGGCTTACATCGGATCAATATTAGTCTAGACACATTGAATGCTGAAAAGTTTAAATCCATTACAAGAGGTGGAGATATTGAAGCCGTGTTTAAAGGAATCAAAGCAGCAAAGCAAGTAGGTTTATCCCCTATCAAAATCAATTGTGTGGTTCAAAACTCATCTTCAGAACAAGATGCAAAAGAGGTGAAAGCATTTTGTGAAGAAAATGGACTACAAATCCGATTTATTAAGCTGATGAACCTTAAAGAAGGTACCTTCAGCATAGTAGAACATGGCGAAGGAGGAAATTGCGCTTCTTGCAACAGATTGAGGCTTACAGCAAATGGGATGATTAAACCTTGCCTGTTTTCTGAGCTGGAGTATAATATCCGAGAATTAGGGATTGATAAAACCTTCGAATTGGCTGTAGGCAACAAACCTGCTTGTGGAACAACCAACAGAACAAATCAATTTAGCAATATAGGGGGGTAGATTAACGGTGATGAGAACTTTTAACTTTCCAACTTTTAACTTTTAACCATGATAAATAAACTCAGCCACACAGACGAGCAAGGCAAAGCCAATATGGTAGATGTCAGTCATAAAAAAGATCAAATTCGAATTGCAAAGGCAAAAGGATTTATTACACTTTGCCATGAAGCGTTGAAATTGATTAAAGAGAATAATATCAAAAAAGGTGATGTGCTCACTATTGCTGAAATTGCTGGCATTCAGGGAGCAAAGAAAACCAGTGAACTGATCCCCTTATGTCACCCCATTCAGTTAACGAAAGTTGAAGTAAAAGCTGACTTAAAGGACAATGGAGTAGAAATAAGCAGCATGGCAAAATGCATCGGGCAAACAGGTGTTGAAATGGAAGCATTGAATGCTGTAAGCGTTGCCTTGTTGACGATTTACGATATGTGCAAAGCCGTTGATAAAAATATGATAATCAGCGATATTCACTTAATTGAAAAACAAAAACAAGATATCACGATCTAAAATAGTTCGATGAGAATTCAATAAAATTCAGTATATTGTGTTATCAATAAATGGTATTACAAGAATTAAATTAAAAGCATGACAAAACATTTCGTTAAAATATTAACAGCATTACTCGTACTAACGTTTTCATTTACTATAAATCTACATAGTCAAACCACAAAAACAGGTGTGCTGACAATGCATGACTCAATTCAAATGTTATCGGTAAATGGCTTGATTACCTCCGTTTATGATTTGATATCAGGCCCTGCTGGCCCCAGAAACTGGGAAAAACTCCGAGCATTTTGCCTTCCTTCTGCCACATTTATTTCCATTAAAATCAGACCTGATGGGGCGGAAGAATACTTTAATGGAACAATGGACGACTATATTGAAATGATAAGTCCAGTGCTTGAAAATACTGATTATTATGAAAATGAAATCGAGCGTAGTGTGCAATCATCCGATAATATTGCAAATGTTTTTAGTACCTACGAATCGTTTTTATACGAAAAAGAAGCCACCATCAATCAAAGAGGTGTAAATAGTTTTCAAATGATCTTTTTAAATAAAAGATGGTGGATAGCAAATATTCTATGGAAAAACGAGCCCATGGAAATGCGTTTCCCCTATGGAAATGAATAAGTACAGCTATCTTTTATTGCCTCTCTTTTCTTAATATTGCATGAAATATAATAGCTATTTACATGACTACATTTAAAGTTGTATCAGTCAACATATCCAAAGAAAAAGGAACCATTAAAAAACCAGTTGAAAATATTCAATTGGATAAAAATGGATGTGAAGGAGATGCACATTCTGGCCCTTGGCACCGACAAGTAAGTTTATTGGGAACCAATAGTTTCGATAAGTTTTCAAAACAAGCAAATCGATCTTTTAAATATGGTGATTTTGCTGAGAATATTACTACCGAGGGCATTGAGCTTTATAAAACAAAACCACTTGACCGATTTGTATCTAACGATATTGTTTTAGAAGTGACTCAAATTGGTAAAAAATGCCATGGAGATGGTTGCGCTATTTTTAAGGAAGTAGGAAATTGCGTAATGCCTAAAGAAGGAATTTTTTGTCGGGTAATACAGGGCGGTGAATTAGTGGCAGGACACGAGTTTGAATATAATCCCAAGGTATTTAGAGTGTTAATCATTACCCTTAGCGACCGTGCTTCCGAAGGGGTTTATACCGATAGAAGTGGTCCTCGAGTTAAAAAATTAATTGAAGAGCATTTCAATAAAATTGAAAGGCAATTCAAAATCGATTCTATTGTTATTCCCGATCATGCGAAATCGCTTGAAATTCTGGCACAAACAGCTAAAAACGATAAAGCAGATTTAATTATCACAACAGGTGGAACAGGTATCGGACCCAAAGATATTACAGTGGAAACCCTGCAACCCATGTTGGATAAAGAAATACCTGGTATCATGGAAATGATACGCATGAAATATGGTGCTGAAAAACCCAACACACTCCTCAGTCGTGGAATTGCTGGAGTAATGGGACAAACTCTTGTTTACACACTTCCCGGCAGTGTTAAAGCTGTGAATGAATATATGGAAGAGATTTGTAAAACATTGGAACATTTATATTATATGCTTCATGGATTGGATGCGCATTAGGAAGTGCCTGTAGTACGTTAAAGTTAAGAGTACTTAAAGTTTTATTTATCCAATTTTAGGCACTCTAGCACATTCTAGGCACTCATAACTTAATTAAATGAAAACCCGAGACAAAGCCATAACTCTACTTAAGAAATACATCAAAATGCCAAACATGATTAACCACAGTCTGGCATCTGAAGTGGTGATGAAAGCACTTGCAAGACATTTGAATCAAGATGAACATGTGTGGGGACTTGCTGGATTGCTGCACGATCTGGATGTTGAAATTACCAATGCTAACCCTAAAATTCACGGAATAAAAACAGCTGAAATATTGATGCAAGAAGGTTATGATCCGGACATGATTGAGGCCATCAAAATGCATAATGAAGATGCAACAGGACTAGAAAGAACCACACTCTTCCAGCATGCCTTGGCTGCAGCAGAAACAATAACCGGATTAGTAGTAGCCACAACGCTGGTGTATCCCGATAAAAAACTAGCCAGTGTAAAGCCAAAGTCGGTGGTGAAACGAATGAAAGAAAAAGCCTTTGCAGCATCAGTCAGGCGAGATCATATTCTGGAGTGTGAAAAAATTGGAATTCCTTTGCCCGAATTTGCAGTATTGGCAGTTGATGCTATGAAAGAAATTGCTGAAGAAATTGGATTGTGATTAGCATTAATCGTGGGATTTCCTCTTTTGTTATCCGAATCCTGTAACCTGCCCTGCAAAGATTTGATTAGCTTGAAACAGATGAGGAATCTAAAAAAGCTCAGTATTATTTTTTAATTTTGAATTTTATTTCATGAAAATCATCATCCGAAAAGCAAACAAAGCAGACCTCCCTGAGGTTTTGAATCTTATCAAGGAACTTGCTCTGTACGAAAAAGCGCCTGATGAAGTTACAATTACAATCGAAGAACTTGAAAAAGATGGTTTTGGTGATCAGCCCATGTATGAAGTTATTCTGGCAGAATCAGATGAGGAAGAAATTATTGGAATGTCATTCTATTATTATACCTACTCTACATGGAAAGGAAAATGCTTATACCTCGAGGACATAATTGTCAAAGAAGAATTCCGAGGAAAAGGAATCGGAAAACAGCTATTTGATGCTACTGTTTTAAAAGCCAAAGAGGTTAAAGCCAAACGCATGATGTGGCAAGTGCTTGATTGGAACACGCCTGCTATTGAGTTCTACAAACAAAAATACAAAGCTGAAATAAGCAGCGAATGGCTAAATGGTAGATTGACGGAAGAGCAAATACAACATTTTACGGCAAATTAAATTTGTAGATCCTAGCAATAATAATTAAGTTTACATAGTATTCTCTCTATGGAAAACTGGACTACTGTCATATCTTTTACCTATCCACATGAAGCTCATGTTGCCAATAGCAAACTGGTATCAGAAGGCTTAGAAACACGAATTACAGATGAACTAACCGTTCAGGTTTATAATTTTTATTCGAATGCAATTGGCGGTGTTAAAATTCAGGTTAAAGAAAAGGATGTTGAAGAAGCATTAAGACTGCTAAAGGAAGGAGGTTTCATTCAAGAAACTGAAGCTATCAAAAGTGAATTCTTGCTTTCCATTGATAGCAAAACAGCAAATATCCCATTTCTTGGAAAAGTTTTGATCGAAATAAGAATTGCGATTCTTGTTTTAATTGCAGTAATCATTTTAATTATCCCAATCATCATATTTACACTTCCAAATAAGTCAGAGCGATTAACCTCAACAACTTGGTATATTGATGAAATGAGTCTATTAACTGATGATACTTCTTCATCTGCATTCAATAATGCATTTGTTGCCAGCGTAAATTCATATGACAGAATTTCATTCAGAAACAATGGATGGGTTTTCCTACCTGGTTTTAACTATACGGATGTATATGCATCATGGAGTATCAAACACAATACGTTAACCATATCTTCCTGTTATCTTAATACAAATGAAAGAGATAGTATAATTGACAAGTATAACAAAGAGTTTAATGCGATGTATGCTGGAACCTATAAACTTAAATTCAAAAGCCACAGTTTACGATTAGAATCTGATAAACTACACATCCAAGCATATGATTATTATTACAGATGGTAAAAAAAACTGAAATAACAAATTGCCCTAATTGTAATTCAGAAAACATCATCCTCAAAAAAAAAGCAGGATATGCGGTCATGCTATCAATCGTTGTTATGGGAATTCCCTTTCCTTTTATGAAGAAAAGGTATTTCTGTTTCGATTGTGCACATGAATGGAAAATTGAGGACCAATCCTAAAATAACATGCACGCTGGCTTTTTGAACACCTCCCTTAACAGAATCTCTTTTCCTTGACACAACATAATATGATGCTCCTCGTTAGTTCAATACATGAAAATCTTCACTACAATATCTATTTTCATCCTGTTACTTATTTCCTGTCGGCAGGACAATGATGCCCAGATAGAATTTGATATAACAGCAGAATCCACAGAGGAATATCGGGTTTTAAGCTATAGCTACGATTCCATGACCATCCCATCCTTTTTCAGGGAGCTTGTGGCAAACCACTTAACAGACTGTTTACAAATTGATAGTGATGTATTTAATAATTTCTGTGTGTATCACGATTTAAACAATAAAGATTCTTCAATCAAGTCTATATTTTTTACTTTTCAAATACTCCATTCCTTATTCACCAGTCAATATGCTTCTGATTGCTCAAAAGGTTCCATAGTGAATATGCCCTATTATTGGCATTGGATTTCACCCAATCCAAGACATGAAATTTACTTTGTAGAAAGTAACAAATTACTTGTTGATACAAAGCCTCCAAAAGAATTTTCCAATTATAATTCCTATGCAGATATCGACCGCACACCCTATTTGTTTTTGAGTGATTTGATGGCTGATGAACCTAAATATTATTCAATTCAATGCGACACATTTTCGACATTTGGCTGGTGTAGCGAAAGAGAAATGGCATTTGTAAGCCTATTATCACTCTTGGGTTTTGAGGGAAAAGCAATTGCTGAAAACAACCACAGCTGGTCGGAATTTATTGTTCCTCTCACCAGTTTGCAAAAAGAAAGTATTCATTTCAAAGTAAAAGTAGATAATACCTTTGATGGTATTGTATGGGAAAGAATTGACTCAATTGATTTAGTTGCCTGGAAAAATTACAAGGCTATTAATAAACAAGCCAATTGGTATAATCAAAAAGCACACGATGAGTTGGAATTAATAAAAATCAAAAATCATCTCGTTTCATCAAAAGCTATGGAGAGAATTGATAATAAACTTGCTGCATATTATACAGTT
>Ga0209249_1002144_pt1 | contig 16821 bp, 15 predicted proteins | sample SaaInlV_200m_DNA_4_FD_184653 | JGI IMG/M metagenome (GOLD analysis project Ga0209249, IMG submission 184653) | Marine microbial communities from expanding oxygen minimum zones in the Saanich Inlet - SI037_S3LV_200m_DNA (SPAdes) (version 2) | ecosystem: Environmental > Aquatic > Marine >...
CTCCTGCGCTACTTCTTCTGCGCTTGGCATCTCAATTGCTTTGTTGTCTTTTTCGTCTTTCATTGGATTTCCTTTCAACAATTAGGATAACCCATTTACACACGAAATCTTACACCCTCGGCAAATAAGTCCGCGGATTCTCTTCCGCGAGTTTTCTATAAATCTGCAAGGCTTCTTCATATTTCTCAAGCGCATCGCCAAATTCATTTTTAGCCTTTTGTAAATTAGCCAAATTGTTCAAGGTCATGGCGACATCAGGCAAATAAGTCCGTGGATTCTCTTCCGCGAGTTTTCTATAAATCTGCAAGGCTTCTTCATATTTCTCAAGCGCATCGCCAAATTCATTTTTAGCCTTTTGTAAATTAGCCAAATTGTTCAAGGTAGTCGCCACGTATGGCAAATAAGTCCGCGGATTCTCTTCCGCGAGTTTTCTATAAATCTGCAAGGCTTCTTCATAAAGGGGTTGGGCTTTAATATACTGATTATGGTTTTGCAAAAAGAGAGCATACTCAAAAAGTATTTCCAGCTTCTTGGCAGCGCTAAGTGCTTTTTCGTAATACTCGATCGTTCTTTGAAACCAACCTTTTTTGGTATAAAAAGTTTTCCACAGTTGTGCTTTAACCAAAAATTCGTTGGCTTTGGTTTCAAGGCTCTCCTCTACTTCTGCCAATTCCTGCGTTTTTTCTTCTTTGGCTGTTTTTAACTGTTTGATCTCACTGCTGATCTCCTCTGCTTCAAGAACAACATCAGCCTCAATAAATTGACCTTTGTCAAAAAGTTCCTTCGCAATACGCAGCCGTTCTGTATTGATGGGGATTTTTGTAAAAGTTTCATACAGACGAAAAACGTCTTCTCTAAAACTTTCTATTTTTTCTTGCAGCCCTTCTATCTCTGCGTTAATTTCCCCGAGTTCCATTTTAAAATCATAGTCTTCAGGATATTTTTCGATTTTGGCAACAGTTTTTTTCTTTCTGATACCCAGTGCCGCAAGCTCTTTTTCAAGCGCTTGATAATCCTGTGTATTGATATAAATATTGTTAATTATTTTATCTCTGGCAATATTGTCGCCATGTACATTCTTTTGTTCCATATTCATTTCCCCACAACCTTGTCGCGTCCAATATTATCGCCATAAATATTGTGCTGATGTATCGCACCAGAAGTTTTTTCTTCTGCAACTCTTTCTACCATCTCTTGAAATTCCCCATCTGCCAAACGCTCTAATTCTTTGTTAAACTGATTCCACAAATGATGGAAGTCGGTATACGTTGAATAAAAATGTCCCAGGTCACTCAGCTTTTGTTTGAAATTCAACAAACTCATAAATTCGGGCGTAATGCTGCCAGTGTTAATGGCGGCGTCTTTGAAATAAGTAAAAATAAAGGGCTTCTCTGTCTTCCTAAATTGACCGTGCGCCACTTCAAACTCTTCGGCTGTATAAATTCCCACCTTTGTATAAGCCAATAAGATCAGAATATCGCATTCTTTGATCACTTCGTTGTAATCTGACTGAGAACGTCCGCTTGCTGACATTTTCGCAGACATATCCTCCCAAATCTCCAAGTGCAAAAATATCCCTTTTTCAAACCACGCCTTGCATTTTCTATATATCTCGATCTCGAATAATTGGCGCTCTTCTTTCAACTCTGCCGATGAAGCGAGGAAAATCTTTACTTTTTTCATAATGCACCCTTCTCAAGAAGATAACCCACCGTTCTAATAAACCATTGAGAATTATACCTATAAAAAATCTACCCCATCACCAACTTTGCAGCCCTTCTCCCGATCTCGACCGCGAAATTCGTCCCCGATCCCAAGGGTAGACTTGGCTCATATTTCAAAGCTCCCCATTATGATTCAGACCTGTACTCGTCTCTGTACTCGTTGTGGAATCATACCGTTCCAGCGATAATTCTCTGGCGTAGCCAGGCAGGTCATTCCCCGCTATCCACGCAGCGACCAGCTCTCCGGCAGCACAGCTAGCCATAGTACCAAAACCAGATAAGGCGCCCAGCATATAAGCACCGTCTACACCCATCGGGCCAATAATGGGCATATTTTCCTTCGTCTTCGTATAATACCCGGCATAGCGAACTACTGGTTTGGGGAGTTTCTCAAGGTATGGTCTCAGACCCGGGATAAATTTCGCCGCCCCACGCAAAACGATCTCTGGAAACTCCGGCGTCATTTCAGGCTCCCATACGGGGTCTTCCGCCACACGGTTGATCGCCCAACCTAACTTGATCCACGGACTATCTTTGCCTCCTTCGGGCTTGATATGCAGACCGCCGGGAAACTTCTTCAATAGCCACTGTAATTCTGTGTCTGAACCCAAATCCGCCTTTTCTTGTTCATCCCAATCAAGATATTGCTCGTCCATAATAATGGTAAATGGTGCTTCGCGGGGAATAACACCATGAATATCTTGTATGGCTATTTTTTGTTGCAGGACAGAAAAGACGGGTAATTCAACTCCCAGCAAAGAAGCAATTTCAGGAGAAAATGGTCCCGCCGCATTGATAAAGGAACGCGTTTGGATCCTATGCTGAGTGCCATCTATGACAATTTCAACAGCGTATACACCTTGGTTGTCTACTTCTACATCTGTCACATCTCCCACCAATAACCTGACGCCAAGTTTTCTCGCCTCCTCAAGCAAATACATGCCCAATTGCTGGGCGCTAATAGACCCAGCCCGCCTCGCGTGTACGGCAGTTTCTATATTCGCTGATAGATGCGGAAAAGACTTCTGGATGATTTGACTATCAGCCAAAAGATCTGCTCCATCCAGGTCTCCCTCATAACCTCGGCTGGCTGGATGCGCATAGTGTTCTGCTCCACGAACCTTCCCATCATCATGCACCCGAATACCCCCAACATCGAGTTGACTGTAATGGTCAATATAGCTTTGAAGTTCATGCGCTGGTTTGCGGGTGATATATAGATAGCCCCGCTGCTCCATATTGAAAGCATTATCTGTCGCCCTCGCAAGGTCTTGCATTAGATCAATACTGCGATCCATGAAATGCGCCATCGTATTATTAGGCCACCAGTTGCGATAATTCTCCCCAGACTTGGCACTGGTCTGCGAAAGCGGCGGGTTTTTATCTATGATCAGCACATTATTGATGCCAGATTTTGCGAGATAATATGCCGCCGCCACACCGGCGCTGCCGGCTCCACAGATCACTACATCAGCTTTCTCAAATGATTTCATAAATCACCTCTCAATAGGGGACTATCCCATCATCAATCGCGCAGCCCTTCTCCCGATCTCGACGGCAAAATTCGTGCCCCGATCCCAGGGATAGACCTGGCTCATGCTCGCGAAGTAGATACCCTCCACAGGCGTCTCTATTGCGGGGATATTCTGCGAATGTCCCACGAGCGGCACCGGCTGGGCATAGTCCGCTTTGAAGGCCCAGACCTTGCGCACCCAATCGCGTTCAAATTTGGGATTAATGCGCGCAAAACTCTCCGCGAATCTATCCATCAACTCTTCCGCGCTCATATAAAAATTGGCGTGCCCGGGCTCCAGATAATCGCCCGCATAAACGATATGCTCCCCGCCAAAATGTGCCGGATCAACGTAATTGGTATGTTCCACCAAAGCTAAAAAGGGAAAGCCATCTTTCTTTGGTAAATTGAACCAATAATAATTATCTTCTGAAAGCTGATGTTTCAACGCCGCCACTAAAACGACCGCGCCCATATGCTTAAGCTTCTTCAACGCACCCAAATAATCTTCCGGCAGATCGGGGACGAGATAGGACATCACGGATGGCGAAGTTGTCACCAAAACCTTATCGTATTCTTCCGCGCCAGCCTCCCCGAAAACGCTCACCTTTTGGGCAGGCTTCCGTACAATTTTCGTGATCCGCACCGAAAAGCGGACCTCGACTCCCAGCCCGCGCAGCTTTTCCACGAAAGAATCCGCAAAGGCTTGGAATCCGCCCACGAACGTGCCCAACTTCGTCGTGCGGGCATGAATGCGTGCCCAAAACCACGACATAGGCACATCTTTATGATATTTGCCAAATTTACCGATCAGCATCGGCTCCCACATCTGCTCATAGACGCGCTTCCCCACCCATTTGCGCATCCATGCGTCCACGGTCACTTTTTCGAGATCCTGCCAATTTTTGGTCAAACGCAAATAAAGGCCGACCAAGCCAAAACGGAGTTTGTCTACCCCCCATCCCAGCCCGGGGAAAAGCAGGGCTTCCTTGATCGAGTCAAATGGATACCATTTCTCATCATGCATCAGCACCGTATACGGGCGCGGGAAGAGGACTTTGTCACTCAATCCCAGTTCTTCGATGATACCGAGCATATGATCATCACTGGCAAACCAATGGTGATAGAAGCGATCGACCGTCCAATCCCATTTGGGGTCTTTGAAGCCACGCGCCAACCCGCCCGCAGAATCTTCCGCTTCGTAGATGGTGATCTCGTGCCCGGCTTTCGCCAGATCGTATGCGGCAGACATCCCCGCGTAGCCTGCGCCGATAATTGCTATTTTCATATTTTCTCCAAATCTATACTACTGAGTCTCTACGGATGACTCTGCGAGGAGCATTCTTTTGCGACGTGGCAGTCTCACATTCTCTGAGATTGCTTCGGCGATAAAACTACCTCGCAAAATCATATCTGAGTAGTTATATTTTCCCTTTGTGCTCTCTGTGTCTTTGTGGTGAAACTTATTTTGTCTCCGCTCGCAGCGAATCGCTCCACTTGACACCCTCACGCCCCAGATAAACCGCGCCTAAAACTGTGATCGGCAGCCAGAGCGCAATATGCAGCACAACCGCATAACCCAGCGCCTCCGCTTCGGAGACGCCGTATGCCACCAAAACCGCCTTCGTAACCGCCTCCCACGTTCCGACATAGCCGGGCGCAGAGGGGATGGTCGTCGCCAGATTGGCGATCCCGTTCAACAACATCAGCGCAAAGAACGAAACGCTGAAGTTGAAAGCATGCATCACGAACCAATATTTTACTGTCTCCAACAACCAGATAATGACCGAAGTAAAAAAGACCATCAGGACGTTGAAGGGCGATCGCAAAGATTTCAACCCATCGAGAAATTTATTCATAATATCGAGGGTTTTCTCTTCCAAACGAGCAGGCAAAAATTTCACAATGACCCATCGCCCGATCTTTGCCGTTATCTGCGGGAACATCGCTGCCAATAAAAAGACAAGCAAAGCGCCAACGAAAACACCTGTTCCCCATAGCGTGAGAGTTTGAATATCAACCTTACCAAATAAGCCCGAATCGGCATTTGCCAATTTCCCCAGTTCCGAGAGATTTATAAAGACGAACGCCAGCATCACCACCCCGTCAAAAATGCGCTCAACGATGATCGTCGCCAATGATGCTGAAACTGAAATATTTTCTTTACGCTTCAAGATCACAGCACGCAGCACTTCCCCCGCGCGTGCCGGATAAATATTATTGCCCATATAGCCGATCGTCGTGATCGGGAACATCGTCTTCGTCGGCACCTTTTTAACAGGTCCCAATAAATAATGCCAACGCCATGCCCTGATCCAGACCGCCACAAAATAGACCGCCACGCCGGGCAGTAACCACCAATAATTAGCTGTCTGCACCGCGCCCCAAAAGTCGCCCCACTCCAACTTGCTGAACGCCCAATATAAGAAAATCGCGCTGATCCCAACGCCAAACCAAATTTGCCAATTCTTCTTCATCGGCGCGATTGTATCACGAGAGACCCAGTTCCTGAGCGGAGGTGCAGTGAAGCGGAACCGTAGTCGAAGGACGAGTTGACTGGCAAATCGCCCTTCGACTACACATCTCACTTCGTTCGATGTTCCGCTCAGGGACTGTATTCCTTCGAGTATAATTTCAGCATGGAACTCGGAAAATCTGCCCCCAATTTCACCCTTAACGATCTGGGTGGACTCGTGCATTCTCTCAAAGATTATCGCGGGCGGATCGTCATCGTCAACTTTTGGTCAGCGGAATGCCCGCACGCAGCGCGCGTGGACGAAGACTTGCTTCCGTTACTCGAAAGATGGGGCGGCAAAGTGCAGCTTCTGCAAATCGCATCGAACGGCAATGAACCACTCGAGATGTTGCGCCAAGTTGCCGATGAACGTGGCGCGCATCCGATTTTGCAAGATGCCAACCACGCCGTTGCGGATATCTACGAAGCAACCAATACTCCGCATATCTTCATTGTGGACGCAGATGGGCTGCTCCAATATCACGGCGCCTATGATGATGTGGCATTCCGTCAACAGGTGGCCACGCGGAATTATGTTGAAGAATTAGTAAAAAGTTTATTAAACGGAAGCAAGCCACAAGCCACGAGTGTGCCGCCCTTTGGCTGTACGATCGTACGGATGGACTCATCCCATGCTGAGTGTTGAAGCAATTGCCGCTTTTATCGAAAAAATCCATCTTTTCATTGGTCTTGATGAAGATGGTCTTTTCAATATTGCCGAACATTTTGAAGAAAAAAGCTTTGGCAAAGACGATCTGATCCTTAACGCTGTTGAGCAATCTGAAAACTTTTATATTATCTATTCAGGGAAAGTCGAGATCGTGCAGGAAGAAAAGGGGCAGAAAAGCGCGGTTTTTGTGGCGGGAGATTATTTTGGCGAAGAGGCATTACTACAAGACGAAAAAAGCCACGCAGAGGTAAAAGCCAAAACAGAGGCTATCTTGCTGGTTTTGCCTGCCTCTTTTATTGGGCAAGATTCTGCTCAAATTGAGTTTTTACGCGAACGTTTGGATGTTTTCATTACGTGTCGCTCTTTGAGCAAAACGCTACATTTCGATTGGGTAAACGAAAACGAAGTCATTTATTTTTTGGTTAGAAAACACCAGATCCTCTTTTGGCGACGCTTACCCTTGCCTGTCACATTGCTCCTGGGTGGCCCGGCGACAGCATTTTGGGGAATGTGGGTTGGGGCAATTATTCCGCTTATCGCGGGGGTATTAGCCTTTTTGGCTGGGCTGGTTTGGCTTGCATGGGACTGGCTTGATTGGCAAAATGATTATTATATTGTTACCAGCCAACGCGTGATCTGGCTTGAGAAAGTGATCGGTCTATACGATAGCCGCCAAGAGGCTTATATGTCAGAGATCACGTCAGTCAGCGTTGAAACCGATGCTATTGTGCAATCCTTTTTCGATTACGGGCACGTGAATGTACGAACCATTTTCGGCGGGATAGATCTTAAATATATTTCTTGTCCACAACAGGCGCATCAACTGATCGAAGAACTTTGGCAGCGATCGAAATCTGAAGAAAAACAGAAGGCAAAAGATAAGCTGCATCAGGCAATTAAAGATCAAATTGAAGCATCGAAGGAAATTGTCGAGAAGAAAAGAATGCCACCGTCGCTAGCTGAGACTCAACCCCAAGAGCCTTTGCCAAGTCGTATTTTGGAAAAAAAGAAGAAAAAACAGAGTCATCTTTTCACTCTGCGTTTTCAAGAAGGTAGAGATATTACTTATCGAAAGCATATTGTGATCCTGATACGCAATGCAGGCATTCCTGCAATGATCACTTTATTCTCTTTCGGCTATATTGCTTACCAGCTTTATCAGATATTTCTGCTTCAAAGTGACACTGCACGATCTATCTCCTTTATCGCCTTATTGGCTGTTGCCAGTATTCTGTCATTTGGCTGGACGATCTATCAATACGTCGACTGGACCAACGACATCTTTAAGGTCACGCGGGATAAGATCTATGATATTGACCGCAAACCCTTCGGCGAAGTGCAGAGTCGCTCTGCCCCTCTGGAAAATATTGAAAGCACCGAATATAAACGCCGGGGGCTTCTAAGCGTTTTCTTTAATTACGGCACAGTTTATGTTCATATTGGTGCAGAAGAGTTTGAATTTGAGAACGTACTTGACCCTGCATCTGTACAGCAAGATATTAATCGCCGCTATATGACAGAACACGAAAAGAAAAAAGAAGCGCAGGCGAAAAAAGAACGTGACGATATGATCAAATGGCTGGTCGCTTATCATGAGAGCACAGATCAGTTTGATGAAATGATGCTACGATTAAAAGAGCAAGAAGAAGCTGAAGAGGGTGGCGAAGCAAAGGGATAGGAGTATGAAATGAAAAAAAGATCGTTTAGAATCTATTTGGGCATTTCAATTTTCATTATTTTCACCTTTGGCTGCTCCATCTTCTCTTCTGCTCCAATGGAGCCAGCACCCATTACGCAGCAAGCCCCTGTGCAAGAAGAAGCCGCTCCTACAGCCCAGCCTGCTTTAACCGCGATCTTCCCGACAGGTGTGGTGACAGAAAAAGACGGCACACTAACGCTATTCGACCGCGAGGGCTACACGCTTGCGCAAGTGCCTACGCAGGGACTTTCTTATCCCGATAAGAGCAATCTTCACATTGCTGGCACTGTCCCCTTGGACGGAACAAATCTCCCCCTGATCTATTTTTCATTTGAGCAGAACAACTCCCTGCTCTTCAATAATCATGGACAAGTAACCACGCTGCTTTCGGTGCCGTATTTTGCGGGCATGGTAGGGGCGGCTGGAAAACCCCTCATCGCATACTCGACTGCTGAATTTTTAGGAGAGAGTCTGGTTGGGAATTTATACGTTGGCACAACGCAAAGTTTGCCTGTTGCTGAACCAATATTGAGCGATAACGACCCGCAAGGCTGGGCAGTCGTCGCTATAGCCGTGGATGTGGATGGAAATCAGGTCACCGGCGTTTGGTATAGCAAACGCCCCTGGGGCATCGGCGGGGATATTGTCTTTGAGCCGCGCCGGACGCTTTCATATCTCGAATTGAAAACCGGAACGGCTTATCAATATTTGGGAGCGGAAGCAAATCCCTCGGTACTCTCTGCGGATAGAGAATGGGTGGCGTACACAAACGATACGAGCGTGGGAGCAGGCGTGGGCGCGATGACGATCCGCAATTTTATAACGGGAGAGAATATTTCTTATCCGCTCCTAAACGCCATCGACCAACGCGGCGCGGGCGAAGCATCCTTCTCCCCAAGTAATCACTATCTCGCCTGGATGGAAGCCAGCGGTTGGCAAATGGCAGAGATACCCAATTTCCACTCGGTAGTACGTGTCGGAAATATGAATGGCAACGTGATCGCCGAATTTGTGGATACTGCCTTGCTAAGTGTCTCTGGTTTGGGCACTGTACAGCGTGTGGAGCCAGTGGGCTGGTTTGATGATAATACACTCGTCATCATGGCACGCGGCGAACTATGGGATGACGCAGCCCTGATCTCTGTTGATATTCCCTCTAATACAATGAGCCTTGTGGCACAAGGCACTTTTGTTGGTTTTACTTATCCATAGCCCCCTGCCCATCGCTACGCTCGGGCTTCCCCCCAAATACTTCGTATTTAGGGGGAAGAGAAAATAAAATTAACTTACCGAATTAATGCTCGGCAAGTTTTTCTTTAAGCATCACCAGCGCATCCACGGGGGTTGGATCTACACCATAGATCATCGCCAGATAGTATGAGACATAATCGCCAAAGTGCAGCGCCGTCCACATTTGCGAGAGAGGCGTTTTGCCGCGCGCATCGACGGTATCGGTGCTAAGGGCTTCGAGCATGAAGGTCTTGCGCGTCAGGTTTGAGCGCAGGCGATTGCGCGGATGATCCGATTTTGCCCGCAGAAAAATGCTATGTGTGTGCAGCAAAACTTTTTCGGGGTAGAGTATCCCGGCCAAGGTATTGTGATCGGCTTCGGGGATGAATTCAAAATTGGAGCCAGCTTTGGCAACTTCGTTAATTTGACCCGTCCAGCGGCGGGCGACGGGGGCAAGATAATTGGCACCGAAGACGGTGATCCAGCGCCCGGCGGCTTGACCGGCGGAACGTTTGGCAGGGTTTTGATCTGCGAGCACATCTGCGCGTAGCGTCTCTTGCTGGGATTTCAGATCTGCTACCGTTTCAAGAAGGTCTACTTCACTCGAGAGGATAAAGCCAGCCCGCACGAAAAGCGCGAGTAATAATCCGAAAGAATATCCAACGGCTGCACGTGGCTGACCAGCGTGGTCAAATTTCCAGACGGGGGCGTTGATCTCGGCGGCTTTCTTTGCCAATTTTCCACCTGTGCTAAGAGCCATGATCGTACATCCAGCTTCAACAGCAGCGTCGAAAGCCGTGAGGGTTTCTTCGGTATTGCCCGAATGCGAGGAGGCGATGAAAAGTGTTTCGGGTCCACGGGCGAAGGCTGGCAAAGCGTAGTCGCGATGGACGATGATGGGCACTGAGCAAATTGGGGCGACGTATGTAGCGAGTAAGTCCGCGCCAATGGCAGAGCCCCCCATCCCGGCAATGATGATCTGGCGGATTTTACTGAAGTCCGCTAAATCCTGTTTTTGTCCCAGTTCCCAGGCTGCGGCGAGATGGTCGGGCAAAGCATCGATCTCACCGAGCATATTTTGGGGGTCAAGTTTTGTGAAGTCTTTGTGGTTATCAAGAAGCATAATTTGTCCCATTTTATTGAGTCTGGTATGAAACGGTATGAGATTATTTTTTTGGAAAGCCCAGCAGAATCACTTCCGCTAGCAAGCGCGCGTTGACATTGCGTATAAGCTGACTAATCCCATTTTCTGCGGTAGTGAGCAGCTTCTTTGCATCGGCAAGGCTTAATTTTTCGGCAAGATTTTCGATCAGGGCGCGGCGATCAATATTGGTGATCGCGTCGGCTTCACCTGCTCTTTGGAGCATGACATCCCGCCAGAGGGAGAGCCAAAGCAGCAATGTTTCGCGGAAGGCTTCCTTGTCTTTGGCAAGTTTTTCTGCGTAGGCAAAACGCCCAACACGTGAAGCGGAGAGGAGGCTTTCAAACTCATCCAGTTTTTCACTGCGGAATTCAAGGGAAGTTTCATCTTCGAGAAGGCGCAGGGCATAGCCCGGGCGCCCTGCAGAGAGATGAGCAAGGAGTTGGGCTTTCTCGGCATCGGCACCTTTTTCGCGGAGAAACTCCTCCACGCGTGGGGTGGGTAGCGGGCGCAAACGGATAATCTCGCAGCGCGAGACGATGGTTGGGAGGAGTTGCTCGGCGTTATCTGCCGTGAGCAGAAGGATGACTTTGCTGGGGGCTTCTTCAAGGGTTTTCAGAAGAGCGTTCGCCGCACTGGGATTTGCTTCCTGAAAACGGAGCAGGAGTACGATCCTGTAAGGGGCTTGATACGGGGAAAGAAGAACGCTTTTGCGCAATTCGCGGATCTGCTCAACTTTGAGCATACCACCTTCTTTTTCAGCCTGAATAATGGTCAGATCGGGGTGTTGCATCGCGCTCATTTGGCGACAATTACGACATTCGTCGCAATATTCTCCGGGGGCAGGGGGGGCAGAGCAAGTTAGGGAACGCGCAAATGCCAGAGCCAGCGAGCGGCGTCCCAACCCGGGCGAACCGGTGATGAGATAGGCGTGTCGCTGAGATTCATTGGCAACATGCTGACGAAGCATGTCCACTGCCCATTCGTGTCCGAGGAGATTCCAGTTTTCTGTCATATGTGTTGATAGGGGCGGGGTCATCCCGCCCTGCAAATTTATCGTTTATTCGACAATCCATCCCGCATACGCAAGAAAGATTCAAAACGTTCCTGATGGAGCGCGCCGCTGTTGAGCGCACCCAGCACAGCGCAGCCAGGTTCATGGACGTGCGTGCAATCGCTAAAACGACATTGTGCCACGAGCGGAGCAATATCGGGGAAGTAGCCATCCAGTTCTTCGGGCTGCGTATCCCAAAGCGCTAGAGATTTCCAGCCGGGAGTATCGGCAACATAGCCACCCTCTTTAAGCGGATGAAGTTCACGATGTGTGGTGGTATGTGTCCCACGATTAAGTGAATCGCTGATCTCGTTAACAGCAATGCCCAGCCCGGGCTGCATCGTATTTAGCAGGCTCGATTTACCAACGCCCGAAGGCCCAGCCAGCGCAGAAAGTTTGCCTTTTAGAAAATATTGCAAATCTTCTATGCCGATCTTTTTCTCTGCAGATGTGTAAATAACGGAATAGCCAATTTTGGCATAATGCCCAAAAATCTCTTCGGCTTTCTCGCGCCCAACCAGATCGACCTTGTTTGCAACGATCAGCACAGGGATATTCTGCTGCTCGGCGATGACGAGAAAACGGTCGAGCATACGCAAATGCGGATCTGGTTTAGCGCAGGCAAAAACGAAAACGGCCTGATCTGGGTTCGCAAGCAAAACTTGCCGATAAAGACCACGCGGGCGTGGATCCATACGGACGATAGCACGCTCGCGAGGCAGAATTTCTTCGATCATCCCCGTGCCTTCGGCGAGAGGACTGAAGCGGACGCGGTCACCAACAGCGATGAGATCGCCTTTGCGCGCGCCCTGCTTAAGACGTCCACGAAGTTCGCACGTGATCAGGCTTGAATCCGTTATTTCGACTTCAAAGAAGCCCGATTGTGATTTGATAACTAATCCCTCTTGCATTTTTTCGCTCATCAAGGCCTCGGCGTCTCTGTGGGGATGCCGCCAATTGGGGTTGGCGTTTTGGTTACACCAAAAGTGGTTTCAAACCAATAGGTGGAGCGGGGACTTCCAAAATAATAGGTTTCAACAATTCTCTGAAAAATAGGTGCTGCATAATCAGAACCTTCACCAGCATTCTCCACAAGAACAGCAATAGCAATATCCGGCAAGCCTGTGTTTTCCTCCGCCATAGTGTAGCCTGCAAACCAGGCATGCGGCAAGCCGCTCCCTGATTCTGCTGTCCCGGTTTTTCCTGCGACTGGGATGCCGTAACTACGGATACTGCGCAAACGGGAGTATGCCGTCCCACGTTGGTTTTCAACAACACTGATCATTGCATCTTGTAGCACTCGCAAATATTCAGGTGAGAGAGGCAGTGTCCCGCGTGCTTCGGGTTTGAAGATAGAGGTCGGGTCGTCAGTGAGGGGCTGAATTTTTTCGATCAATTGGGGTCGGTAGAGCGTCCCGCCATTGCCGAGCGCTGCCATAAAGGAGGCAACTTGCAAGGGGGTCACGAGGACTGTTCCTTGCCCAATGGACTGGTTAACTGCCTGGATCGCGTCTGTGGGGTCTTCGATCAAACCTGAGGACTCCGCACCCTGTCCTAAACCGGTAGCCTGCCCAAGTCCAAAGGCGCGCGCCATGTTGGCGATATCCGTTGTACGTTGGGAGCTGTATAAATCTAATCCGATATGCCAATAATAAGGATTGCAGGAACGCATGAGACTCTCAGACAGCGTTAGTACGCCGCTGGGTTTTGTATAACAGGTATTCAGATCAAGCGGGTCATCTGGTGTGATTTGATAAGAGAATTGGATCTCATCCTGGCAATGTTCATAAGTCCAGTCATTGAGCACACGGTCTGGTAATTCAACAAAGTGATAGCCGCACTCATAGGTCGTTTCTTCTGTATACAGTCCGCTCGAAAGAGCAGCAGACATGGTGATGACCTTGAAAACCGAGCCCAACGGATATTGTCCCTGCGTAGCACGGTTAACAAGCGGCTGATTGACATTATTGAGCAGCGCAGGCAATGCCTGATTGTTGATATTGGTCGGCTCAAAGAGATTAGGGTCAAAGCCAGGAGAAGATGCCATTGCCAAAATTCTGCCCGTATCACGTTCGATCACAACGGCTGCGCCCGAAAAGCCTTTGATCGCTTCCTGCGCGTAGAGTTGCAAGTCTTTATCGAGGGTCAAATAAAGGGATGAAGATGGGCCCGGGTCACTTTGGGCAAGACGAGTAACGATCTGCCCTTCAGGATTAATAACGTATAGAGAGCCACCATGCGTACCGGTGAGATATTCTTCGCCCCATTTTTCAAGCCCAGCGTAGCCCACACGCTCGCTGCCGCCATAGCCAAGGCGTTGATATTCTTCCAAATCCTCGGCAGGGATAGTGATCACATAGCCAACAGATTGGGGCGCAACGCCACCATCGAAATAGAAGCGCGCCTGATAAGGTGTTGCAAAAAGCCCGCCCAAATTCATGCGTAGAATACGTTCGGCATCATCGGCGGTCACTTCGCCAACCGGCACATACCAATCGGCTCCGGCGTTCGCATAACTATCCTGGATCTCTTGTGTAGTCTTCCCCGTGATCTTGCTTAACTCATAAAGCAAGGTGCCTTCACCATCCGGATGGATCTGCCCGGGAACAATGCCTAGAGCAACCGCATCTGCCTGTGCTGCAATAGCCGCGCCATCGCGGTCGTATATATCGCCGCGCGAGGGTATTTGATAATCCATCGCCAATTTATTGCCGCCCACTAATTCAGGCAAGATCATGCCTTCATCCCATTGAACGCGCCATTGCCCTCCGTCAAGGGTCAAACGCCCCGTAATATCACGGATCAAATCCCCAGCCAAAACAGTTTTATAGGTCAAACGAAAGGCAACTTGCGCCGAATTGGGGTTGGTAAGCACCGAAAGCACTTCGGTTTCAAGCTCGGTGAGACTCATCGCATTCAGCGCATCTTTATAACGCTGCGTAAAATCTTCCTGCGTGATCGCCTCCTGGCTGAGGGGGCTCAACATGCTGTACATCGTGGCATAGCTTTCGACTTTATAGGCTTCAAGGAAAAGCGTCATCGCTGCACGCGCATCAGGAGCAGGAGTTCTCACTACATCTGGCGCACGTAGAGTCGCTGTCGGCTCTGGCGTTGCAAAAGGATTGCCCACACCACCCGAAGAACAAGAGCTAAGGATGATGACGATCACGAGGAGGCTTAATATTTTTGTTTTCATTTTTATTACCCAAACTTTTCATCACGCAAAATTGCGCCGTAAACCGAACAATCATAATTCAAAGAAGACTGGCAAAGCTGCGGAATATTGCTCTCAGGCTCGACCCCTAATTTTTTCAAATTTCTCACCACATGGCACATCGGCAATCCCATCACGCTCGCGTAACAACCGGCAAACTCATCCACAGGATGAAACTCCGCATTCTGGATCGCATAACCGCCCGCCTTATCCATAGGGTCACCGGTCTGCACATAGGCTTCCAGTTCAGCATCACTATAATCCCGCATCGGCACATCACTAATGCTTAACTCACTCAAAACCTGATCGGATGCCACATCATAAAAGGCGACCGCTGTATAAACCTGATGCGTGCGCCCGCGCAGTTGACGGAGCATCGACTCCGCTTCGCGCGCATCCCTGGGCTTGCCGAGGATTTCCCCGGCATCTACTACCGCTGTGTCGGAACCGATAACGATAAGTCCCCTCATATTTTCCAAACTCGTTTCCTCCCCGCTTGCGGAGGGAGCCAGAGGAGAGCTAGAAGAAGCCCGTGCTTTCACTTCCGCTAAACGCAACACATAATCAGCCGGAGCTTCATTCGGCAAAATACTTTCATCTACATCAGCAGCGGCAACATTAAACGATAATCCGGTAAAAGCCAAAAGTTCGCGTCGACGGGGGGAATTCGACGCCAATAATAAAGTTTTCTTTTCATTCATCGAGGCGGATTCTAACACAAGAGCCGATTCGCGTTGTACAATGTGCCCTAGTTGTCTAGCCCAATTAACCAGAGACCTGTCAGGTTTTAGTTGATAGATTTTTGACAAGAACATGCAAGGAAAGGTCAAAATCTCAACTCAAAGATGCCTATTGAAACCCGACAGGTCTTTAGAATAAGGAGTCTCTCTTGAAACTGCTCGAAGATCGTATTCGTAACGAAGGCACATATCTCGGCAACGGCATCCTGAAAGTGGATGGCTTTGTCAACCATCAAGTAGATCCCGTCCTCATGGACGAAGCGGGGAAAGTGTTCGCAGAAATTTTCAAAGATATAGGCGCAACAAAAATTCTCACAGCAGAGATCTCCGGTATCGCCCCGGCAGTGACGACAGGCATCTATATGAATCTGCCCGTTGTCTATGCGCGTAAGCGCAAACCCATCACCATGCCAGATCAGGTCTTTTTGACCCTCGCCCCCTCCCACACGAAGGGACGCACAGTCGAATTAATCGTCTCGCCCGAATATCTCGCCAACGGTGAAAAAGTGCTCATCATCGACGACTTCCTCGCCAGCGGCGCGACCATTCTCGGTCTCGTTCGTCTCGCCGAACTCGCGGGCGGGACAGTCGTCGGCGTAGGCGCATTGATCGAAAAAGGCTTCGAGGGCGGGCGTGCAGCGCTTGAAGAAAAGGGTTTTGTCGTCAAATCGCTGGCGTGTGTCGCCTCGCTCGATGAAAACGAGATTACCTTTACGAACGGATATTAATTATTTGTAGGGGCGACCGGCCGGTCGCCCCTACGCCCTAAATATGAAAACCCTCTATCGCTTTGCCAATACCGCTCTCGGTAAATTCATTATCCGCATTCTTTTTACGAAGGTGAGTTTTATGTTGCCTGTCAAACGCCTACGCGAGACCGATACGTTGATCGCATTCGAGCACCCCAAACCCGATTACCCCGTCCACATTCTGTTGATGCCTAAGCTGGAACTCCCCAACTTTATGGCCCTCGAAGCGAACGATCCCGCCTTCATGGCAGACGTGGTCAGCACAACCCAAAGCCTCGTCGAGGAGTTGGAGTTGGATAAGACAAACTACCGCCTGATCGTCAACGGCGGGAGCAATCAGCATTTTCCGCATTTGCATTTTCATTTAATTTCGGGGAGATAAATATGTATATAAGGGGAGAGCCACCTTTCAACAAGAAGCGAGCGATAATTACATTTTTTGCATCTAGTAGTTCAGCCAAGATTTATTGTCGGATATAAGCGGTGTAATTTGATGCGAGCATCTTCTGTAGTGAAGCGCCAGTTGATTGTGGACTTGGAAGCATTGCGACGATTTTGCCAAGCCGTTACTT